>Ga0208980_10000161_pt1 | contig 33712 bp, 29 predicted proteins | sample WetSurMetagenome_3_FD_187993 | JGI IMG/M metagenome (GOLD analysis project Ga0208980, IMG submission 187993) | Wetland microbial communities from Twitchell Island in the Sacramento Delta, sample from surface sediment Aug2011 Site A1 Bulk (version 2) | ecosystem: Environmental > Aquatic > Marine...
CCCCCACCACGTGCAGGTAGCCCCAGAAGGTGCGCTCGTCCCCGCCGACCAGTCGGCCGGTCAGGCGCGATCACCTCGCTGAATAATTCACCCCAATTTCCGGGAACGCCTTTGTTGCCGGAGAAGTGCAGTGAGGGCTTTGAAGCCCAGCTTCCGCAGTTTGGCTGGTCCGGCGACGCCGCCCCGGGTACGCCGAGGACGACCGATGACGTGACGACACCCAGCATCGACGAGTCCGTCGCCTGCCACACCCATCACGGCAACCTCGACGCTTTAGCGGATGGCTCCATCCGCGCCTTCGCCAATGGCGCGATCGCGCAGCACAACACCAAAACCCTCGGCCGCATCGTGGGCAGCGACTTTCGCTTCGCCAGCGCCGATGAGGCAAATGCCCTCGCGGCCTTTCAGTTATGGCTTGGCCGCCGCGATCTGACCGCCGCCGAAAACACGGCCCAGGGCACTTCCGGCGCGACCGAGTTCAACCTCCGCGAGAGCCTCGGCAAGTACCTCAGGTTCGCGGATGCGCGTGCTGACCTGGGCCGTCGGCACTACGTCGGTCCAGCCGAATGCGTCGATCCCGCGGGACCGACGCCGGATACTTGCCTTGGCCCTGATGGGCATCCGCTTGCCACACCGACGCCGGATAATAACGCCGGCGCCAATTGCAGTGGCTGCCACCCCAACGGCGGCGCCCTGTCCAACGTGGGCGGGAACGGCACGGATAACACCAACATCAACACCGAGGTCGAGCTCTCGAGCCACGACATCGGCGAGAGCGTCGTCGGAAACGCGCTTCCACATGACGAGGGTGCCAGCAATTCCTTCGGCGGGCGCCCAGCGGTTCCGGGTTTCGACGAGACGTTCAACGTTCAGTCCGTCATCGAGGCACCGCGCAAGCAGGCCTGGTTCCACAACCACAAGATCCAGGGCCAGATCGAGGACGCGATCGAGCACTACATTAGCCGCGATTTTCTCTGCGGCGCGGAAGACGACGACAATCTGGAAACCTGTGACAACGCCCCGCCCGCTCGCACCGGTGAACAGGTGATGCGCTTTGGCAACACCAACAAGTCAATCGACTTCCCCAATGGTGACGGCATCGAGCACCTAGGCGCCTTCCTGCGCGTGCTCAGCGCCTACTACAGCCTGCGCGACTGCGAGCGCTTGGTGACGGAGACGAAGGACCGCATCGCGGTCGGCGCCTCGCCCGATCTCCCCGTCAAGCATTGCCAGTTCAACCTGGCTGACGTGCGGAAGGTTCTGTTGGGCTCCAAGCTCCTGCCCCTCCCCTACGAATCGCTGGCTAACCAGGCGCTTCCGGTATCGAACGAGCTGAAGAACGCCCTGAAGAAAGCAACGAAGAAAGAGCAGACGGATCGGTTGGACGCCGTTCTGGTCAAGCTCGGTGAGATGCGGACCCAGATCGCCACGCTCACTACTCCATAGTACGATTGGGAGACCGTCGCCGACGGTCTCCCACCGCAAACCGAGGCTGCCGCCCCGATCCGCAAGGATCGGGGCTTTTTTCCGCGGTGAGGACCCTGGACCAGCGGGATAACCGAATCGGCCGGCCCTTGCTGAGTGCGGGTGTAAGGCGGGGCGGAGGCGGGTTTCTCTCCCTGCCCCCGATTGCCAAGGGCAAAGCCTGCGGGCGCAACGGCCAGTCCCGCCGAGGCCGATAGAGGAACCGCCCTCAACCCGACTGGTGCAACACCTCGCCCGCCTGGTTGGTGATCTGGACCTTGATCGGTATCCCCTGGCGGATGCTGGCGCTGACCACACAGAAATCCTCGAACAACTCCTTGCAGCGATCGAAGCGCTTGGACTGCCCGAGCGCATCGCCCAAGATCAGCTTGACCTCCATGTGGCCGATGCGCAGCCGTCCCTTCTCGGTGCGCACCAGGACGCAGGATGCCTCGGTCTTGAGGTTGTGGGCCGGCGGGTCTTCCTTGCCCAGGCAGTAGAGCAGGCTCGCGCTCAGGCAGTTGGCCGCCGCCGCGGCCAGCATACGCGAGGCATTGGGACCAGAGGCTTCGCCCAGGGGTGGGGGCTCGTCCATGAGGAGGTCCGCGGCCTTGTTCCAGTCGAAACGGACGTTGATCTGATAGCCCTCGAGCTGCTCGAGGTGGATGGTGAATCGACCTTCTTCGGACATAGCGGTCTCCTTGTCGGAAAAATGGGTGCGGATCAATGTGGTCGCTGCTGCCAACGCGGATTCTTGGGATCGCGGGTGTGGCGAATGGCCGCGGCGGTTAACCCACCCGCCGCATCCGTCAGCCTGCGCCAGTCCCCCGAGGGTATCAGGGTACAGGCCCGCCGGCTGCCGCGGAAAAGATAGATCCAGGCGCGGCCGTAAGGCGTGGGGATCAGCTCCCGGCGGTAGAGCCGGGGGTGCTCCTCCAGGGCGTCGATGCGCCGAAACTCCGCCCCCGTGACGCGGTACACCTCGCCCGCGATGCGCGTCTTCCCACCGCGCACCGCCCCCGGGTAGGCCCCCAGCCGATACAGGGTGAAACCGGGCTCGGTGCGATGGGCCCCGACATACTCCGCCGCGCCGAGCAGGCAATGATTCACCTCGCCGCGCATCAGGGTACCGTAGACAAAGAGCTGTGGGCACATTGCCCCGATCAGGGCTCGATCCGGGTCCCGAGCACCTCCAGGAACTTCCGCATCCATTCCGGGTGGGCCGGCCAGGCCGGGGCAGTCACCAGGTTGCCATCCACATAGGCGTTGGAGAAGGTTGCGTTGACCTCACACCAGCACCCCCCCGCCCGCTCCACCTCGGGCCGCACCGCCGGGTAGGCGGTGGCCTGTTTGCCCTCCAGCACACCGGCCGCCACCAGGATCTGCTGGCCATGACAGATGGAGGCGATGGGCTTGTCGGCCTCGGCGAAGTGGCGCACGATCTCGATCACCCGCGGGTTAAGCCGCAGATACTCGGGCGCTCGGCCCCCGGGAATGACCAGGGCGTCGTAGGTGGCGAGGTCTACCGCGGCGAAGTCCGCGTTGATGGCGAAGAGGTGGCCCGGCTTCTCGCTGTAGGTCTGGTCGCCTTCGAAGTCGTGCACCGCCGTGCGCACGCGCTCGCCGGGCTTCTTGTCCGGGCAGACCGCGTGGACCTCGTGTCCCACCATCAGGAGCATTTGGAAGGGCACCATGGCCTCGTAGTCTTCGACAAAGTCGCCGACGAGCATCAAGATCTTTTTCGCAGACATGGATCTTCTCCTTGGACGGCTGCAATGAGTGAGGATGGAAAGGGTCGAAGACTATAGAGCCGCGAAGGCCCGGGACCAAGCTACCAGATGCGCAAGATTAACCCGCCCTCGCGCCTTGGCGTCACCCCCGCCGACTCGCAGCGCCGGCCCCGCGGCCGCGGAGCCCTCGGCAACCCCGATAACCGCTACGCCGAGCACCAGCGCCAGGCCATCGACGACGGCTGGTTCCCCGGCGAGCCAGAACCCCTGCGTACCGAGCTTCAGGTCGACACGAGCCGCACGGTCATCTCCCGCAATCAGTCACCGGACCTCCCCTTCGACCGCTCCATCAACCCCTACCGCGGTTGTGAGCACGGTTGCATCTACTGCTATGCGCGGCCCACCCATGCCTGGCTGGGCCTCTCCCCCGGGCTCGATTTCGAGAGCCGGTTGCTCTATAAGCCCGACGCCGCCCAGCGCCTCAGGGAGGAGTTGGCGCGTCCGGGGTACCAGCCCGCCACCCTGGTGCTCGGCTCCAACACCGATGCCTATCAGCCGGTGGAACGACGCCTGCGCATCACGCGCGGGATACTAGAGGTTCTAGCCGCCTGCGCTCACCCGGTGGCCATCACCACCAAGTCGGCCCTGGTCCTGCGGGACCTGGACCTGCTGGTCCCCATGGCGGCGCAGCATCTGGCCGGTGTGCAGATCTCCCTCACCACCCTGGACCCCGAGCTGGCCCGGCGCCTGGAGCCCCGCGCGCCGGCGCCCGAGCGGCGGCTGGAGGTCATCCGCAGCCTGGCTGAGGTCGGTGTGCCGGTGGGGGTGCTGGTCTCGCCCCTGATACCGGGGCTCACGGATGCGGACCTGGAACGGGTGCTCCAAGTGGCGGCGCAAGCGGGCGCTCGGCGTGCGGGCAGCCTTTTGATTCGTCTGCCGCTGGAGATCAAGGAACTATTCGCGGACTGGCTGGCTGCCCACTATCCGGAGCGCGCGGCCAAGGTTCTAAGCCTCATCCGCCAGTGCCGTGGGGGCAAGCTCAACGACGCCCACTTCGGCACCCGCTTCACCGGCACAGGGCCGGTCGCGGAGGTCCTGCGGCGGCGTTTCGAGCTGGCCGCCGAGCGCCTCGGTCTCCGCCATGATGAGGCCGGCTGCACCCTCGATTGCAGCCGCTTCCGCCCGCCTGTCCTACCGGGCACCCAGCTCTCCCTGTTCGGCTAGGCGCAGGGCGGCAGCGGTTCAGGGGTGCGCCCCAGGGGGCTCGCGGCGGCCGGCATCGGGGCACCAGCACATTGGTTGCGAAGCGCCGCCGATTCGCCGAGACTTCCCGCGAGCCCCACAGCCAACCGAGGGTGGGGAGATGAGGCCCCAGGGGCTTGCGCCAGCGGTGCCCCCTCGCGAATCCGCGGGAACAAGCCGTGCCCAGTGCCGCTTGGAAACCGGAGCATAATCGCTATCCAATCCACACCAAAGAACGCGAGTCACTCCCATGCCCGTCTACGAGTTCTACTGTCCCGACTGCCACACCCTTTTCAACTTTTTCTCCCGACGCGTGGACACCACCAGCCGCCCGGACTGCCCGCGCTGCGGCCGCCAAGTGCTCAAGCGCCAGGTCTCCCTGTTCGCCATCTCCAAAGGCCGCACGGAAAGCACGGATGACGCGGCCCTACCACCCGGCCTGGACGAAGAGAAAATGATGCGCGCCTTCGAGTCCATGGCCGGTGAGCTCGAGGGCGTCGACGAGAACGACCCCAAGCAGGCGGCCCGCATGATGCGCCGGCTGTTCGACGCCACCGGCCTGAAGCTGGGCGAGCGCATGGGCGAGGCGATCCAGCGCATGGAGGCCGGCGAAGACCCCGACCTGATCGAGGCGGAAATGAGCGATCTGCTCGAACAGGAAGACCCCTTCGCCGGTACCGCGGTCAGCGCTGCATTGCCAGGCCTAAAGGAGCTCCGGCGTGGGCTCCTGCCGCCGAAGCGGGACGACACCTGGTATCCCCTGTGAGGCCCGGTGGGCTCCGGCCATCCCTGCCGGAACCACCCCCCCGAGTGGAGCCGGCAGGCGATGACCCGATTGCGGTTTGCCGTCGACCTACGCCGGCATTAACTTGATATCCTCAAGGGCCAGCGTAGAAACCCCACCGGGAAGCACTGGATGCCATCCCCCGAGCAAATCGCCCGCCAGCTGATTGACGAGCTCCTGACCCGCGCCGGCTGGCTGGTGCAGGACCGGTCCGCCGCCAACATCTTCACGGCCCGCGGCGTGGCCATCCGCGAGTTTCCGCTTCTGCCAGGCTTCGGCTTTGCGGACTACCTGATTTACGTCGACGCCAGGGCCGCCGGCACGCTGGAGGCCAAGGGGCGGGCCGCTACGCTCACCGGCGTGGAACCGCAGTCGGCGCGCTACGCCCAGGACCTGCCGCCGGAGCTACCCGCCTGGACGCGCCCGCTGCCTTTCCGCTACGAATCCACGGGGGTGGAGACCCACTTCACCAACGGACTGGACCCCGAGCCCCGTGCCCGCCCGGTGTTCGCTTTTCACCGGCCCGAGACGCTGGCGAGTTGGCTTTCCGATGTGCAGGTGCAGCGTACCCAGGTCGCAGCCGATGGTCTCCCGCCGCCGCGTCCGAACCCATCGACCTTCCTGCACCGCGTCCGCGCGATGCCCGAGCTGGTCACGGAGTGGGGCGACCACAAACTCTGGCCCGCCCAGATCACCGCCATCCGCAACCTGGAAAAGAGCCTCGCCCGTCAACAACTTCAAGTTCGGCGAGGAGTACATCGTCCAGCACCTCGCCAACAACAACCGGACACCACGGCGTGCTGGCGATCAGCGCAGATCGGGGACGTGGCGCGGGTCATCAGTGGCCTCACAAAGAATCCGAAGCGAGAGACTTTGGCGCACAAGTTACCGTATCTGCGTGTAGCCAACGTCTATGCCAACGAACTGCGACTCGACGCCGTGGAGCGCATCGGTGTCGCTGACTCAGAGGTCGAGAAGCTGCTGCTACGGCACGGGGACAGGCTGGTCGTCGAGGGCAATGGCAGCCCGGATCAGATCGGGCGGGTCGCGCTCTGGGATGGATCGATTCCCGACTGCGTTCATCAGAACCACCTGATCAAGGTGCGGTTCGGCTCCGACGTGCTGTCGAAGTGGGCGTTGACTTGGTTATTGTCCCCACGTGGGCAGCGCGAGATTGAACAGGTGTCGAGCTCGACGTCTGGGCTACACACATTGAGCACGGGGAAGGTGTCGCGACTGCCGATTCCGGTGCCTCCAGTCGAGGACCAGCGAGGAATCGTGGCCGAAGTCGACCGCCGCCTATCCAGCGTCCGCGAAGTCGAGGCGGAGGTCGACGCGAACCTCAAGCGCCCCGGAGCGCTGCGGCAGACGGTCCTGAGCCGGACGTTTTCCGGTGAGATCAGAGATGCCTCCGGCCTGGACCAACGCCCTATATCCGGAATGGTAGAGACAGCATAGACGGAAGAGGAGGACAGCGAATGGCCGGATCGACTTTCCAGACCAATCCCTACGACTTGTACAAGCTGCTCGAGGACTGCCATCGCGGCGTGCTGCAACTCCCGGACTTCCAGCGAAGCTGGGTGTGGGACGAGGACCGCATCAAGAGCCTCATCGCCTCGGTGTCCCGCGCTTTTCCCGTCGGGGCTCTGATGGCACTCGACACCGGTGGTCCCGTCAATTTCAAGCCCCGGGCGATCGAGGGCGCACCGCAGGAGGCGAAGAGCATATCCCCCCACTCGCTGCTGCTGGACGGCCAGCAACGCATGACCTCATTGTATCAGGTGACCTTGCGCGGCCAGGTCGTCGCGACGGTCACGCCGAAGAACAAGAAAGTAAGACGCTGGTTTTACATCGACATCCGCAAGGCGCTCGACCCCGCCGGTGACCGTGAGGCGGCGATCGTCGGGGTGCCCGAGGACCGCATTATCCGAACCGACTTTGGGCGGGAAGTGGTACGCGACCTGTCGACGCCGGATTTGGAGTACGCCGCGTTGATGTATCCCCTCACGGCGGTTTTCGACTGGGATCGGTGGCAGGATGGTTTCGATAGGTACTGGCGTGGCGACGAGAACGAGACGGTTCGGGAGACTTTCCGTATGTTCAAGCGCCAGGTGCTGGAGAACTTCAAGTACTACCGTGTCCCGGTGATCTCGCTCGACCGCTCCACGTCGAAAGAGGCTGTGTGCGTCGTCTTCGAGAAGGTCAACACGGGCGGCAAGCCGCTGGATGCCTTCGAGCTGGTTACCGCCATGTATGCCGCCGATGGCCACGAGCTGCGCAAGGACTGGTATGGGGACGATACGCACAAGGGGCGCCATCGTCGCCTCGTAGACACGCTTAAGCCAGCCGACTCCGAGGGCGGCATCATCGCGGGCGTAAGCAATACCGATTTCCTGCAGGCGATTTCGCTCTTCTACACACGAGAGTTGCGGCGAGAAGCCGCGCGTTCAGGCAAGCAGGGCAAGGAGTTACCCGCCGTCACGGGTAACCGGAATGCGCTGCTAAACCTGCCGCTGTCGGCTTACAAGCAGTACGAGAAGCTCGTAGAGCATGGCTTCGTGCAGGCTTCAAAGTTTCTGCACATGCTGCACATCTACCGAATTTTCGACTTGCCTTATCAATCGCAGATCGTTCCTCTCGCTGCCATCATTGCCGACATCGGCGATGCGTGGGAGCACGATACCAATCGCGCCAAGCTGGTGCGTTGGTACTGGAACGGCGTGTTCGGCGAACTATACGGTTCGGCAGTGGAGTCGCGAATTGCCCGTGACTTCATGGAGGTGCCGGCGTGGTTGGTTGGCGGGGCAGAGCCTTCCACCGTCAGCGAGACGATATTCCGCGCCGACCGCCTAAAGACCATGCGCATGCGGCTCTCGGCAGCGTACAAGGGAATGAACGCGCTGCTCATGAAGGAGGGCGCTCAGGACTTCCGTTCAGGTCAAAAGTTCGACCACACGGTGTTCTTTGGCGAGAACGTCGATATTCACCATATCTTTCCACAGGATTGGTGCAAGAAGCAGGGCATCAAGCCCTCGGTGTACGACTCCATCATCAATAAGACTCCGCTGTCCTTCCGTACCAACCGAATCATCGGCGGCATCGCACCGTCGGAGTACCTCGCAAAGCTGGAGGCGGGTGACAAGACGGTTCCGGCCATCCAGCGGACCCGACTCGATGTCTACCTCCGTTCGCATTTGATGGATACTGATCTTCTCCGCAGCGACAGCTTCGAGGCTTTTCTGGCAGATCGGCAGCGGCGCTTGCTGGGGTTGATTGAGCTGGCAACCGGAAAGCCCGCGTACACGGGCGAGGCGGGTGAAGAGGGTGACGACGTGGACGTCGAGGAGAATAGTCTCGAAGCTGGGATGACGATCGCCGCGTGAGACCAATTCAAGCATAAACACCTCCCCCTCATTCAAAAGCTCTGGAACGACTGCAACGTCCTGCGCGACGACGGGATGAGCTATGGCGACTACGTCGAGCAGCTCACCTACCTACTGTTCCTCAAGATGGCCGATGAGCGCTCGCGGCCGCTGTACAACCAGCCGAGCCTTGTCCCCGCGCAGTACGCCTGGCTCGCGCTGCTCGCGCGCGACGACTTCTGGGCCACCACCAGCAACAAGCAGCTCAACTTCGTGCAGCACATCAAGACGCTGCTCAAGGCCCACGGCCGCGCCGCGGTGGTGGTGCCCGACAACGTGCTGTTCGAAGGCGGCGCCGGCGAGACTATCCGCAGGAAGCTCATCCACGAGTGCGACGTGCACACCCTGCTGCGGCTGCCCACCGGGCTGTTCTACGCGCAGGGCGTGAAGGCGAACGTGATCTTCTTCGACAAGAGATCAGCCAGCGAGACGCCGTGGACGCGCAAGCTCTGGATCTACGACCTGCGCACCAACCAGCACTTCACGCTGAAGACCAGCCCGCTCAAGCGCGAAGACCTGGATGAGTTTGTGCGGCTGTACAACCCGGCGAACCGCCATGATCGCAGGGCCACCTGGAGCGCCGAGGGCGCCCCCTCTCCCCAGCCATCCCCCGCGAGGGGGGAGGGAGCTATCGAGGTCGGGCCGACCGGGCGCTGGCGCGCTTACGAGTACGAAGAACTGGTCGCCCGGGACAAGGCGAGCCTGGACATCTTCTGGCTCAAGGACGAGAGCCTGGCCGACAGCGACAACCTGCCGCCGCCGGAAGTTATCGCGCAAGAGATCGTCGATGACCTCGAGGCGGCGCTGGAGCAGTTCCGGTTGATTGCGGGGGATCTAGGCGGGTCCGCGCAACAGTAGCCGCGCTTGAGTACGGGGACGGTGATCAGTATCGAACCCTAGGCGCAAGCTCTGGCGTGCCATCCTCGGCATCCCGATGCCGCCACACCGAGCCGGGATGATCCTGCGCCTAAGAGCGTAGCTCCGCAGCGCCCACCCGGTTACTGCTCTGGGGAATCGGCAAGAACCAGGCGCGGGGGAAAGAGAAAGTAAGCCGAGCATCCTGCATCAGCAGAGGGTCCGCGCTGATTGCTACGGAAAAGGGCCCAGCGGTCCTCGGGGGTTGTCTTGGAGAGCCACTACAGTCGGCATGTGAGAACCTTCCCGGGCGGACAAGCTCAAGTCGATGTGGAACGCCGCCGCGATAGATTGGCGCGGAAAAGTGCCTTCAGTGGGAGTTTCGCCAAGTAGACCGCACCCGCCAAAGGTTCAAGTGGGAAAAGTCTGCGGTTGCAGCGGATAGGCTCATGTCAAGGGGCTATTCCTCTGCGGCGGACATGATCGGGGGGACCGGGGAATTCAGGACGCAAGGATCTCGTTGACGGGCGGTCCCTAGCTTCTCGAGCCCGGCAACGCTTTCCCTGGTGACGGCCATGGGTGTGATCTATCTTGCCCCACCACCCGGCGAGCACCTAACCCTCAGGTGTCGCGCACCCCGTCTAGGCTCACTACCGGTTCGTCTCCCACCACCTCGGCGCTGTGGAATTTGTGCTTGGGAACGACCAGCAGGTCCCCCGCCGCGAGTACTACCGTCTGTCCTTCCATGGACATCCGAAAACGCCCAGAGACAACCGCGTCGATCTTGTCAACGCCGTGGTCGTGGGGCGGAAAATAGGTGCCGGGTGAATAGACGTAGGTGCTTACGCGATAGCCTCGATCATGCAGCTTGCGCCGCAGGTTGGCCTCGGTGAGCTCACCGTCCTTTTCGGGGTGCCAGTGCTCGGGTTGCATCAACGCGATCCTCCTCGCTCAGCCTCACCGCGTAGTCGGGCCAGAAACCCCACGACATGATCCACCGCCTCGAGCAGATTTTGCTCGTGGGAACGACCGCCTCGCGCGGAGGGGGTGAAGTTGTGGTCGCCCTCCGGCAGCCAGGCGATCTCGATGCGCTCCGACAAGGGGTAACCGGGCACCTCGCCGGCGTCGCCGAAGGGGTCGCGGGCACCCTGACAGATCAGGGTGGGAACGCGCAGGGTCTGCAGATGCTCGATCCGCCGCTCGTCGGGCTTGCCCACGGCGTGAAACGGATAGCCCAGACAGACGAGCCCGGCCACACCCACTCGATCCGCAATCAGGCTGGCAATGCGTCCGCCGAGGGACTTGCCACCGATCACCAGCCGATCCAGGGGTGAACCAGCTTCTCTTGCGTGCGCAATCTCTCGCTCCCAGGACTCGATCAACACCGGCGCGCGGTCCGGGGGGCGCCGCTTGCCGTCTCGGGAACTGGCGACCATGTACGGGAATTCGAAGCGGATCACGCGGACCTTCGCCCGCGCCAGATGGTGGGCGAAGAAGGTCATGAAGTCCGAGCCCATGTCCTGGCCCGCACCATGGGCGAGGATCAGCGTCCAGTAGGCGTCGGGGGGACCGTCGATCAACCGATCTGCAGGGGTCATAGATGTTGCCGGTGATGTGGCGTAAGGATTGGTATGCTTTAGCTAACAAGCATAACGGCCGATGGAGGAGAAGCAACCGATGAAGGCAGTCCAGATGATGGCGACCGGGGGCCCAGAGGTACTCGGGCTAGTGGAGCTCCCCGATCCGGTAATCCGCGCGCCTAAACAGGTCAAAGTGCGCCTGCGCGCGGCTGGGGTCAACCCCATCGATACTAAGGTCCGGGTGCGGGGCCTGTTCTTTCCCGATGCGCTTCCCGCGGTGCTGGGCTGCGACGGCGCCGGCGAGGTGGTTGCGGTGGGCGCCGAGGTGTCTCGTTTCCGTGTCGGCGACCGGGTGTGGTTCTGCAACGGCGGGCTGGGTGACGATCAGGGGAACTACGCCGAGCTCACCCTGGTGGATGAGTCCATCGCCCAACCCATGCCGGAGACTGCCGACTTTGTGACGGCCGCGGCGGCGCCCCTGGTGCTGCTCACGGCCTGGGAGGCCCTGTTCGACCGCGCGCGGCTTGAACGCAACCAAACCGTCCTGGTCCACGCCGGGGCGGGCGGCGTTGGCCACGTGGCAATCCAGCTCGCCGTACTCGCCGGCGCCCGGGTCTGCGCGACCGTGGGCGACGAGGACAAGGCAGCATTCGTGCGAGAGCTCGGTGCCGAGCACGTCATTAATTACCGCACCGAGGACCTCGTGGCTTCAGTGATGTCCTGGACCGCGGGTACCGGCGTAGATGTGGCCCTCGACACAGTGGGTCCGGCGGTGTTTCAGCAGAGCATTCCGGCGGTGGCCCACTACGGCGCCTTGATAACCCTGCTTGACCCGGGGGCGGGGATCGACTGGAAAGAGGCGCGCACCCGCAATCTGCGCATCGGTTTCGAGCTCATGCTCACGCCGATGCTGCGGGCGCTGCCGGCGGCTCGCGCCCACCAAGGGGAGATCCTGCGCCGTTGCGCCGAGTGGATGGACGGGGGCAAGCTCAGGGTTCACGTCGGCCGAACCTTTCCCCTCGCCAAAGCGGCGGATGCCCATCGCCTAATCGAACAGGGCCACCTGTGCGGCAAGCTCGTGCTGACGATAGATTAGGACATGCGGGTCGCCATCGTCTCCGATACCCATGGCGTGCTCGATGAGCGCATCGCGGCCTGGATCAGCGGCTGCGATCTGGCGGTGCATGGCGGAGACATTGGGTCCGCCAGCGTGCTCGATGCGCTTGAGCGCCGAGTTGCCCGAGTAATCGCCGTGCTGGGCAACAACGATGTCCCTGCCAAGTGGCTGCCCGCTGAGACCGGCGTCCTCACTCGGATCCCGACCCAAGCGGAGCTTGAGCTACCTGGCGGTTGTCTGGCGGTCATCCATGGGCATCGCTTTGGCGGCACCCAGGAGCGCCATGAACGCCTGCGCAGACGTTTTTCCCACGCCCGGGCTGTCGTCTACGGGCACAGTCACCGGCTCACCTGCGACCAGGAGGCTATCCCCTGGGTGCTGAATCCTGGTGCGGCGGGACGCTCGCGTACCTTCGGCGGTCCTTCCTGCATCCTCCTCACCGCCACCCATTCGGAGTGGCGAGTGGAGATTCAACGCTTCAGCAACTCTCGCAGCGGTGGCGCATCGGCGGGCAACGCCGGTTCCAAGGACGGCTTGAGCTTCTGTTAGTGGTTTTAACCTGCTGTTTTTGAGAAAGAAATATTGTTGGTTTCGGGGTTGCGGTAGGCGCTTTCGCGGTCTATATAAATAGTGGAGGTTCCTGTCCAGAAGGAGGGCTGCCATGAGAGACAAACGCACAGCGCTTGAAAGGGCGGTCCCGACGGCGTCGCGCGAGGTGACTCTGTTTGACGAAATGGATCGCCTGTTCGATACCCTGCTTCACAGGGGATGGTTGCGTCCAGTGCGCGAACTGTGGCCGGACTGGGCCATGGGCGAAGGGCTCGATCTGCGCACGCCGCGCGTGGACCTGATGGACCGGGAGGAGGAGTGGGTGGTGCGCGCCGAACTGCCCGGGGTGGACAAGAAGGATCTGGAGGTCAACCTTGCCGGCAGCGCGCTCACCATCCGCGCCGAGACCCACAAAGAGGAGAAAGAGGAAGGGGGTGAGTACTTCCGCTCCGAGATCGCCCGCGGCAGCTTCAGCCGGACGCTGCATCTTCCGGAGGAGGTTCTGCCCGAGCAGGTGGCGGCCACCTTCGAGAACGGAGTCCTCGAGGTTCACCTGCCCAAGGCCCGCAAGGTAGAACGGCGGAAGATCGAGGTGAAGTAAGCCCCTAGCGTTACCGCGCCCGCGCGGAATCGCGGGCAAGAGAGCTGCCCCCAGCGGGGCAGAGAGTTGGCCGGCAGGGATGCCGGCCTCGTCGTTTCCCAGAGCTAAAGCGGTTTGCGTTCCGAGGGATCCCTTTCGGGAGGGTCACACGCCACCTCCAGCACCACGCCATTGACGGCGGTCACCTGGACGCGAGCGCCCGCGGGGCAATCCGGTCCGGTTATCTTCCAGGTGCTGTCATCGACGCGGATCCTGCCAGAGCCATTGACGATGGGCACGCTCAGGGTGAATCGCCGGCCAACGTACTGCTCGCCACGGCGGTTCAGAGTGGGCTCGTCGGTGGCAATGGGATGGCGCTTGAGGTAGCGCCGACTGGCCAGAACGCTCAACAGGCTGAAAAGAGAGAAGAGGAGCCACTGATACGGCCATTCGAGGGTGGGCCAAACAATCAGCAACAGCCCCACCAGCCCCGCAGCAACGCCGAGCCAGAGAAAGAAGACACCTGGCGAGAAGATCTCCAGAATGACCAACACCACCCCGAGCACCAACCAGTGCCAGTAAGAAACCGTCTGCACCCAGGCCCACTCCATTAGGCATCACCCTTCTTGCCCAGGCTGGCACGCGCGATCTCGGCGATTCCGCCGAGCGCACCGATCAGACTGGTCGCCTCCAAGGGGAGCATGATCACCTTCTGATTCTCGGCGCTGCCGATGCTCTGCAGGGCTTCGGTGTAGCGCTGGGCCACGAAATAGTTGATGGCATTGATGTCGCCCTTGGCAATCGCCTGGGAGACCATGAGCGTGGCCTTGGCTTCCGCCTCGGCCAGTCGCTCGCGGGCCTCCGCCGCACGGAAAGAGGCCTCTCGCTCACCCTCGGCCTTGAGAATGGCCGCCTGCTTCTCGCCCTCGGCGCGCAGAATCTGGGCCTGCCGCTTGCCCTCGGCTTCAAGGATCTCGGCCCGCTTGTCGCGCTCCGCCTTCATCTGTCGGCCCATGGAGACAACCAGATCCGCGGGCGGGTTGATGTCCTTGATCTCGATGCGAGTGACCTTAATCCCCCACGGGGTGGTGGCATCGTCCACCACCGTCAGCAGCCGCGCGTTGATCTGATCGCGCTGGGAGAGGAGCTCATCGAGGTCCATGGAGCCCATCACGGTGCGGATGTTGGTGGTGGTCAGGTTGAGGATGGCGTACTCCAGCCGGCTGATCTCGTAGGCCGCCTTTGCCGCCTCGAGCACCTGGTAGAACACCACTCCATCCACTGTCACCATCGCGTTGTCGCGGGTGATGACGTCCTGAGAGGGCACATCGAGCACCTGCTCCATCATGCTCATCTTCGAGCCAACTCGATCAACCACTGGAAAGATTAGGTTGAGCCCTGGCTCGAGGGTCCGCGTATAGCGGCCGAAGCGTTCGACGGTGTACTCCGAGCCCTGCGGAACACGGATCACGCCGAGCACCACAAAGGCAACAGCGAGCACAACGACGGCGATGACAAAGGGTTCCATAGTCGGTGTCTCGATTGGGGTTAGAGAGCCGAAACCGGCACCCCGGCGGGGTCACCAGCAAGTATAGCCGGCTTTGCACCCCGGCCCGCGGGTGCTTTCGGTTACACTGGGGAACCATGAGCACTGCTCCGGAATTGGTCCTGCCCAGGCCCCCCAAGTCGTTGCTGCGCAAGGTAGGGCGAGCGATTGCCGATTATGCCATGATCCGCCCCGGCGACCGCATTTTGCTCGGTGTCTCTGGCGGAAAGGACTCCCTGTCGCTGCTCGCGATTCTCCAGCATCTTCAGACCTACGCCCCGGTGCACTTCGAGCTTTCCGTGCTCACCGTGGATCCCGAGGTCGAGGGGTTCGACCCCGCCACCCTGATTCCCTACTACCAGGCCCTCGGCCTGCGCTGGTTCTACGAGCGCCAACCGATCATGGCCCAGGCCCAGACCCAACTGGAGGGGGATTCCTTCTGCGCCTTCTGCGCGCGGATGAAACGCGGGGTGATGTATAACCTCTGTCGGCGTCATGGGTTTAATGTGCTGGCGCTGGCCCAGCACCTGGACGACCTGGCGGAGAGTCTGCTCATGTCACTGTTCCACGGTGGCCAACTGCGCACCATGAAGGCCCATTACCTCAACGACGCGGGTGATGTGCGCATCATCCGGCCCCTCGCCTACTGCCGCGAGCGGCAAACGGCGGAGTTTGCGCTACAGGGCGCCCTGCCGGTAGTCGCCGATAGCTGCCCCGCCTGTTTTCGCGCGCCCACCCAGCGCGAGCACATGAAGACGCTTCTCGCCCGCGAGGAGCACGACACCCCCCACCTGTTCGCCAACCTGCTGCACGCCATGCGGCCGCTACTCCTCGAAGGGGGCATCCCAGCCGCAGGAGCCGAGGGCACAGATCCAAAGGGAACGCGGATTGCTGACCGCAACAGGGCGCACAAAACGACCACAGAGGACAACGCATGAAACCAGGTCGAGCCCGGTGGGTCGCGGCCCTCGCCCTCTGGTTGGCCACAGCGCCGGCCATTAGTGCGGACCAACCTCCAACCGGGGAGACCGGGATCTGGCAGCGTTCGCTGGGGCAGGCCTCAGGTTGGTGGCAACAGTCCCAAGGCCGGCTGGGGGATGCCTGGGAGCAGACCCGCGGCTGGTTCACGGCGGAACCGGGCGGTGAGTTCGGGGATGTCTGGAACCGTATCCTGCCCAAGCTCGGCGAGACGCTCGTGCTCGAAGACCGCCGCGAGCAGTTACCGCCCCGCGCCTGGTTCTCAGCCGATCAGAGATCCAATCAGGCGGAGATTAATGCGCTGCTCGATGAGGCAGTCGCGATTCTCGCGGTTTCACCGGCGCAGGATGTACGTGGTCGAGTGCGCCGCCTGGAGGCCGAGATCCAAAAGGCGCAGCAGGAGATCGCGGAGCTGCGCACACGGCGCGTGGCCGCACCGAGAGATGCGACCTGGCAGAAGACTGTTGCGGATTATGCTCGGGCCATCGCAGAGAAGGAGGCGGAGATTCAACGTTACCGCAGCGACCTCGCGGAGGTGCGTCGCGCCTTCGCTACCGAGCTGCGCGGACTCGGGATGGAGGTTAGCGGGGAGCAGCTTGAGCTGCTGCTTTCCACGGTGGTCGGGGACCATCTCATCGACCTTGGGATCGCTTTCGACCACGTCAAGGCCATTACCCTGGAGCTGCAACGCTTGGTGGAGCAGTCCGGGGAGGACATCGAGAGCGCCCGGCGTTATTACGGGCTCTACGTGGTGCTGCTCAAGGTGCTCGAGCGCCTGCACACCCAGATCATCGAGGCCATCGACGAACCCTACCTGACGCGTATTGCCGCTATCCAGGCGCGGACCCGCGAGCTGATGGGCCAAACCCGGGTCCTGCAGCGTCAAGCGGCGAAACCTGACCCGGTCCTCGACGCCAACATCGAGGCCCAAGAGCTAACCCTCCGTGCGGCGACCTACTATCGGGAATACCTCGTCGAGCAATCGCGGCAGATTGGCTTTGCGCGTCAGCGCCTTCGCGGCGACATCGTCACCGCCTGGAACACCTATGAGACGGTGAAGGTCTCGGGCGAGCTCGTTGGCCTCATTCGCAACAGCCGACAGCTTCTCGATGGCCTGCTCCAGCGGGAGGTTCCGCCATTGCGGGGCTTCCAGAATCTTGAGCTGCAGCGCGAGCTCCGCAACCTGACACTGCAGCTGCGGGAACCGGGCACCGCTGGCAAGTGAGCTGGCGAAGCGGTCTCTCCGCTTGATCCGCGCAGGGCAGGATACCCGTTGGCCGGAGCCTTTTGGGGCGATCAGGATCGCACCGCGATGGCAAGCGACAGGGCCAGCAACGCGTAACCGCGGCAAGCCGGCGGGAAAAAGTGGCCCTGGTGGAACGCGGCGGCTTTCGATGCGCCTTTTTCGGTGCGGACTCGGTTTGGGGCGCGGTCCTCGTTGCGGGTAAACCAGCGGGTTCCGGTCGAAAAGTCACATGGTCGTCAGGATGCCGCACTCTGTTGTGCTGCTCGGAAACACCGTGGCGATCCTTCCGCCATTGCTCGGAGCACACTACGATCCCTATCGGCCACTTTGATCAGCAGGCGCGCACCAGCCGTGCCGGATGCTGGCAACGGCCAGCTAAGGTGCCGAGACCCAGTGACGGCAGAGCGGCATGCAGGCGCTCGGGTCGCGCGGTTGCCAGGAGTGCGAGCCGCCCCTGACCCAACGGGAGCCCGCAGGCCTGACGTGCGACCTGGCGCGCGACCGCTGCAGCGACGTCGATGAGCTCGGCCCGGCCGGCCAATATCGGTTCCAGCAGTTCCGTGAGAAAGCTGTAATGAGTACAACCTAAGACCAGTCGATCGGCACCTCGCTGCAGTAGCGGCTCCACAACCCGTCCCACTTCTTCCAAGAATTCCGCCCCGTTTAGACGCAACATCTCCACTCGTGTCGCCCATCCTGGGCACGGAACCACCTCGACCGCCACATGAGATGCATGCTCTTTGATCAGCCGCCGCAACCGCTCGCTTCGCGCGGTGACTTCGGTGGCAAGCACGGCAATGCGTCGGCTGTGCGAGGTCGCAGCGGCGGGCTTCACACCCGGCTCCACACCAACCACAGGAATTCCTGGGTGCTGGTGGCGGAGCTCGTTTACAGCCGCGGCGGTGGCGGTATTGCAGGCCACGACCAACAACCGGCAGCCCTCCTCCTGGACTAGGTACCGACCAATGGCCAGCACTCGACCGCGAATGAAGTCGTCGGGTTTGCTGCCGTAAGGGACATAAGCAGTATCCGCCAAATAGGCCAGATCGGTTTTTGGCATGTGGCGAGCGACCGCGGCCAGCACCGAAAGCCCGCCGAGTCCGGAATCGAAGATGCCGATCATGCTGAGAGGAGCCGAGCGGTCGAAGTCAGCCTCTCGGTCGGGCAACCGAGGAGGGAAGGGAGTCGTGTTATCAAACGCAGGGTACAGGGCGGTTTCAAGGCGGCTATTTTCCGATGCAGAAGCTCCCGAAGATGCGGCCGAGGAGATCATCGCTGGTAAAGACACCGGTAATCTCCCCCAGCAAACGCTGAGCTAAGCGCAGATGCTCGGCGATAAGCTCGCTGGCGGGCGGGGGCTCCGTCTCGAAAAGCGATTGAGCCGCAAGGAGCTGGCGCTGGGCGCCCTCCAGGGCGTCGAGGTGACGGCGCCGCGCCATGAATAATCCCTCCGAACGCGGTACATAGCCTACAGCCTCCTGGAGGTGGTTCTTCAGCAGGTCTAAGCCGGAACCGGTGCGTGCCGACAGGCACACCTCGGTAGCGATTGCGTTTACCCTTGTTCCAACGGGTGTTCCAGTGAGGTCGATCTTGTTCCGTACTAGGGTCAGGGGGAGCCGGCTGAGTGTACCGGTCGCCTCCAACTCCGAGAGATCCAAGGGCTCTCGATCATCGAACACCCAAAGTAACCTGTCAGCCTGATCGATCTCGGCCCTGGCCCGACGGATACCTTCACGCTCCACCCGGTCATCCGAGCCTCTCAACCCCGCCGTGTCAATGACGTGTAGCGGTAGCCCGGCGATCTGGATCTCCTCGCGCAGGACATCCCGGGTGGTTCCGGGAACCTCGGTGACGATCGCCCGGTCGCTACCGGCTAGGGCGTTGAGAAGGCTCGATTTCCCGGCGTTTGGTGGTCCGGCGATAACCACACGAATGCCTTCTCGCACCAAGCGGCCCTGCTCGGCGGCGCACTGGACCGTGTTGAGCTGGTGGTGAATGGAACAGAGGTCGGAGCGCACTAGATCGTCTGCGAAGAAGTCAATCTCCTCGTCCGGAAAGTCGATAGCGGCCTCTACATAGGTTCGAAGCCGAATCAGCGCCTCGACCAGCGCCTCGACCCGGCGGGAAAACTCCCCCTGCAGGGTCTGTCCCGCCAGACGAACGGCTGTTTCGGTGGTACTGGCAATGAGGTCGGCGACCGCTTCCGCCTGGACCAAATCGAGCTTGCCATTGAGGAACGCCCGCTCGCTGAACTCTCCTGGACGAGCGGGCCGGGCGCCAAGCTGCAATGCCCGGCGGAGCAGGAGATCGAGCACTAGGGGGCCACCGTGTCCCTGCAGCTCAAGCACATCCTCACCGGTGAAGGAATGGGGGGAGGGGAAAAACAGCGCAATGCCGCTGTCGAGCGTCTCCCCAGCAGCATCGCGGAAGCGGTGGTAGCCGGCCAAACGTGGGCTCGGCAGGGTCCGGAGAATGCCTTCAGCGATTGCGCGAACACCGGGGCCCGATACCCGCACAATGCCTACTCCGCCAAAACCTGGTGGGGTGGCGATTGACGCTATGGTATCGGAGCCGGACATTCAAAGGCGCGAGATATCCTCGCTCACTTCGCGCCGCCTTCGACCCGTTTGGTGATAACCCATTGCTGAGCGATGGACAATAGATTGTTGACCACCCAGTAGAGAACCAAACCGGCGGGGAAAAAGGCAAAGAAGACGGTGAACACGATCGGCAGACTCATCATCACCTTGGCCTGAACCGGATCCACCGGGGCCGGGTTGAGCTTCTGCTGGATGAACATCGAGACGCCCATCACCAGGGGAAGCACGTAGTAAGGATCGGGGGCCGAGAGGTTGTTTATCCAGAGCGCAAACGGCGCCTGCCGCATCTCCACGCTCTCGAGGAGTACCCAATAGAGTGCGATGAACACCGGGATCTGCACGACGATGGGAAGACAGCCGCCTAGCGGATTGATCTTCTCCTTCTTGTAGAGTTCCATCATGGCCTGATTCAGCCGCTGGCGGTCGTCACCATATTTGTCCTTGAGGGCCTGGAGCCTGGGAGTCATCTTGCGCATGTTGGCCATCGACCGATAGCTGGTCTCGGAGAGCTTGTAGAAGACGGCCTTGATCAGGATAGTCAGGATAATGATCGACCAGCCCCAGTTCTGCACGAAGCCGTGGATCTTATCCAATAGCCAAAAGATGGGCTGCGCCAGCACCGTCAACCAGCCGTAATCGACGGTGAGCTCTAACCCTGGAGCGATGCCGGCAAGTTGATCCTGGAGCTTCGGCCCAACCATCAGGCGCTCACCGAAGGTGTGGCGCGCTTGGGGCTCCAAGGTGACCGGTGGCGAGTACAGCCCGATAATGAACCGTTGCCCATCGACGACATTCGTAAAGATGTGGCGGGTTTGCTCGGCGGGGGGTATCCAAGCAGCGAGAAAATGGTGCTGGATCATGGCTACCCAGCCATTCTTGACATCCTTATCGAGCTTGGCCTTCTGCATGGCGTCGAACGACACCTTTTGGTATTTGTCCTCCGGACTGTAGTAGACGCCACCGGTATAGGTGTAGATGAACTTCTCGGACTGGCTGTCGTCGGGCTGCGTCCGCTGAAGCTGAGCATAGCTACGAACTGCCAGGGGTGCCGAACCACCGTTCGTCAACTCTTGCTCCGCCTCTATGAGATAGCTACCGCGGTGAAATCGATAACGTTTGGTGACGCTGAGACCTGTTGAGTCAGACCAAAGTAGATCGACGACGAGCTCACTGGCGCCGTCGTTCAGACGGTACTGGGCCGCCGCGGAGGTGAACAGGGCGGTGGCACCCGGAACCTTATCGGGGGAGCTACCCACGAGACCCAGGTCGGCGACAAAGAGGTTGGGTGGCTCCGGCTTCATCAGCCGAAACTTATCTTCGGGGTGCGCTGGGGTAATCGGGTAATTCCTTAGCCAAACGCTGCTGATGGTTCCCCCTCGGGGCGAAATATCCACCCGCAGTACATCGGTCTCGACCCGGATCGGCTCTGCATCACTAGCGCCGCTCGGGGGTAGAACAGAACGCAGGTCAGTGGACGCAGTTGGGAGGGTCTCGCCGGCTGTAAGGGGCGGCGGAGCACCCTCAGTGGCTGTTGGCGTAGTCGCTACAGCGGGAGAGTGTTTCGGGCCATAGTCGACCTGCCAAGCTTGGTAGATCAGAAAGATGACAAATACCAGGGCAGAAACGAGCAGGATTCGAATATTATCCATGACGCTGGTGATCTCGTGATTCCGGTACCGGGTCGAAACCTCCCGGATGCCAGGGGTGGCAACGGAGCAGGCGACGCAGGGCGAGCCAGAGGCCGGTACCTACACCGTGGATCTCAACCGCTGTGATGGCATAACTGGAGCAACTGGGGTAAAAACGGCAGTGATTGCCGAGAAAAGGGCTCAGGAAAACCTGATAGGCCCGCATCATTGCGATCAGCAGCTTTCGCATCGCCGACGGTAAAGCTTCTGCCAATGGACTTCTAGGGATGCGAAGAGCGTGGCGTTAGTAAGGGCGCGGGTACCGAATCGACAGAGGACAACGCAGTCGAGATGGTGCGTTAACTCCTTGTGCCGACGAAAACTCTCGCGCACGATCCGCTTGAGGCGATTGCGATCCACGGCTCTGGGGGCGAGCTTGCGGGAGATGGCTAGCCCGAGCCTGCCAGGGGAATTGGGCGCAGGGCGAACCAAAATAGTGAAACAGGCATCCTTGGACGTCAGGGGCTGCTGAAAGACGTGGCGAAACTCAACGGCCCGCAGCAGCCTGGCCGATTTCTGGAAACACTGCGTATGTCCCGCCAAAAACGAGGCGGTTTAGGGTGTAAGCCGCGCTCGCCCTTTGGCGCGGCGGGCCTTGAGCACCTTGCGACCGTTCCGCGTTGCCATTCGGGCACGGAAACCGTGAGTTCGGGCCCGGCGCAGATTGCTGGGTTGAAATGTTTGCTTCATGACGCTCACCTTCCGAACCGGAAAAAAGACTCGATATGATAGTAAGGGTCGTGGATAAGGTCAACGGCAAGGACTGAACCCGGGGGAAAACCGCCTTCGGTTGCTGTGGATAACTTCCCACGGCGGGTATAGACTGATCTCGTTTGCCGACGATCGGGGAGATCGACGACGTGATCGCAGGGTCGGCTACTCGTACTCGCGTGGGCTGAGGCGAGCGCGCGATAGCGCTGAGGCCGCCTTAAGCTGTCTGCATGGAACGTGCTGTGCTCTGTACCCAATGGTCCAGCATAGTCCTGTCGCGACTTAGCACCGAAAAATAACTACTTCTGGATCGACCAGCTCTCCATCGAAGGGTCCCGCCGGAAACAGCAAAAGGCGTCTTCACGGGTTCGTGGCATGGCGCAAACGGAGGATAACGTGAGCGTGTGGGAAAAATGTGTGTCAGTGCTGCGAGGGGAACTACCCCCCCCCGAGTTCAACACTTGGATTATGCCACTACAAGCCGTAGAGTTGGACGATAGTCTTCGCCTATTTGCGCCAAATCACTTTGTGAAGGAGTCGGTTGAGGCTCGACACCTAGCGCGAATAAAGGAGGTCTGTGCCCTTTTGGATACCGGGCCTGTACATGACGTTCGTGTCGAGATCGGTAGTACGCGACGAGGCTCCGAACCGGTCGTTCCTGCGGCGACTTTGGATGAGGTGGGTGCTCCACGTGACTTCAGTCGGCGTCTGGCGGAAAGCAACCTCAACCCAAGCTTCACTTTCGAAAGTTTCGTTGAAGGTAAGTCAAACCAGATTGCACGCGCCGCCTCGATGCAGATCGGGGAGAATCCAGGTAAGGCATACAACCCGCTGTTCATTTATGGGGGCGTTGGTTTGGGCAAGACGCACCTCATGCATGCTGTTGGCAACGCGATTCTCCGTGGCAGTCCGCAGGCGCGTGTGGTGTACCTGCACTCGGATCGATTCGTCGGCGAGATGGTCAAAGCACTGCAACACAACCGAATTGACGAGTTCAAGCGTCACTACCGTTCCGTGAATGCTCTGCTGATCGATGACGTACAGTTCTTCGCCGGAAAGGAGCGAACCCAAGAAGAGTTCTTTCACACCTTCAATGTGCTGTTCGAATCTCAGCAGCAGATCGTGCTCTCCAGCGACCGATTTCCGAAAGAGGTCGCCGGTCTAGAGGAGCGGCTGAAATCGCGGTTCGGGTGGGGGCTTACGGTTGCCATCGAACCCCCAGATCTAGAGACGCGGGTGGCCATTCTGAAAAACAAGTCGTGCCTCAGTGGGGTTTCTTTACCAGAAGAGGTGGCTTTTTTCGTGGGCCGGCGCATACGGTCGAATATCCGCGATCTAGAAGGTGCGTTGAAACGACTGCTGGCAAATTCGCAGTTTACTGGCCGTCCGATTACGCTCGATTTTGCCAGGGATGCGCTGCGGGACATGCTTGCCGCGCAGGATAAACAGGTCACACTAGAAAACATTCAAAAAACGGTTGCCGAGTATTTTCAGATGCGCTCGTCCGAGCTCCTTTCGGCAAAACGTAGTCGGTCTATCGCGCGGCCACGTCAGATCGCGATGGCACTCGCGAAAGAGCTCACGAAGCACAGTCTTCCGGAAATTGGCGAAGCCTTCGGTGGTAGGGATCACACCACGGTGCTTCACGCGACGCGAAAGGTAAAAGAGTTGCGTGAGAGCGATGCGAGGATAGCAGAGGACTATACCAATTTGTTGAGAACCTTGACCAGCTGACGGGGAATACCTGTGGATAGTTTTGGGAGTGCGGCTAACATCCAGAGCTTTTCCACAGGCATCTGACAGGGAGTGGGCTTTCGGGAGCAATCGGGATTTGATTATAATATGTTGAAAGAAAACAAAATTTTTGGCTTGTCTGGGGTTGTTAACTGTACTCATCATCATAACTTTTAATATTAATTAGCTGTTGTAGATTTGGCACGAGGAGGAAACATGCGGGTTTCTGTCAACAGAGACGTTCTCGGGGGAGCGCTTAGCAAGGCTGGGGGGGTAGTTGAGCGACGGCAAACGCTGCCGATTCTGGCGAACCTGCTGGTGATCGTCAGCGAGGGGCAACTAGAGTTAGTTGGTACGGATTTGGAGATAGAGGTTCGGACGACACTGGATGCGAAAACGGACGGCGAAGGGGATTTAACGCTGCCCGCAAGGAAAATACTAGACATCTGCAGAGCGCTGCCCGAGGGAAGCGATATTACTATAGAGATGATGGGGGATAAGGCGATCATTCGTTCGGGAAGATCTCGTTTCACACTGGGTACCCTTCCAGCGAAGGATTACCCGGCAAGTGAAATCAAGGTTGCGGAAACCAGTCTGAGCTTGCGATCGCGCGATTTACGGAAGGTACTCGAAAAAACGGCGTTTGCGATGGCGCTGCAAGATGTCCGCTATTACCTGAACGGACTGTTGTTGGAACAGCGGGGCGAGATCCTCAATGCTGTTGCTACAGATGGGCACCGTCTAGCGAAGGCCAGTCGGCGTGTGGAGGCTCCTTTAGATCGGGAAGTTCAGATTATTCTACCGAGGAAAACTGTGCTAGAGGTGTTACGTCATCTTGAGGAGAAGGATGACCTAGCGCAGCTCGACATAGGGAGCAAGTTCGTTCGGCTCAAACTAGGCCACACATTAATTACCTCTAAGTTGATTGATGCGCGCTATCCGGACTACGAAAGGGTGATACCGAAGGCAGAGGGAATGAGCGCGAGGATAGAGAAAGAGGTGCTGCGGCAGGCGCTGGCGCGGACAGCGATCCTGTCGAACGAGAAGTTCAAGGGAGTTTTACTGTCTTTTGAAAGCGGGGTCCTTCGACTCAAAGCACACAATCCGGAGCAGGATGAGGCGACAGAGGAGATTCCGATGGAATATGAAGGGGATGCGTTGGAGATCGGGTTTAATGTGGAGTATCTACTGGATGTAGTGGGTGCGATCGTGGGCAGGGAGATCGATTTGCGACTGATCGACGAAAGCAGCAGTATAAGAATTAACGAAGCGGACGAACAAGCGAATACCTTTGTGATCATGCCGATGCGTCTGTAAGTGGTATCAGGCGGCTAGTGGGAAGTCATCGCGAGAGATGCTTTGTTCCACGTGGAACATCCGGCACGGCACTAACATCGCTAAGGTTATGGCGGCAGAACCAAGACATCAACGAACAACAGAGAAAGTGTGATGACGCAGAGCACGTACGATTCTTCGAACATTAAGGTTCTTCGGGGTCTGGACGCAGTCCGCAAGCGGCCTGGGATGTACATAGGTGACACAGACGACGGCACCGGACTGCACCACATGGTATTCGAAGTCGTCGATAACTCAATAGACGAAGCGCTTGCGGGGTACTGTGACGAGATCAGAGTCCTTCTCCACGGGGATCAGTCCGTGACGGTGATCGACAATGGCCGCGGTATTCCGGTGGACGAACATACGGAGGAGCACTGTTCCGCAGCAGAGGTGATCATGACCATCCTTCACGCCGGGGGCAAATTTGACGATAACTCCTACAAGGTCTCGGGGGGGTTGCATGGGGTCGGTGTGTCCGTAGTCAACGCATTATCCGAAACGCTGGTTTTACGCATCCGTAGGGAGGGTATCCTCTACGAGCAGGAGTACCAACTTGGCGTTCCACTTTACCCGTTGAAAGAATTGGGACCAGGAGAAGGACGCGGTACAGAGATACGTTTTAAGCCGGCGACCAGTATTTTCGCTGACACGGAGTTTCATTACGACATTCTCGCGAAACGACTTAGAGAATTGTCATTTTTAAATCCCGGGATAAGGATTTTTCTCACGGAGGAATCAACTGAACGCGAAGATCTCTTTGAGTACAAAGGAGGTATCCGTGCGTTTGTGAGCCACCTAAACCGTAACAAGACACCTCTACATTTAAAAGTCTTCCATTTTTCCGCGGAGCGGGAGAAGGTCGTCGTAGAAGTTGCGATGCAGTGGAATGAGTCTTATCAGGAAACTGTATTCTGTTACACAAACAATATTCCGCAAAAAGACGGGGGTACACACCTAGCGGGATTCCGGGCAGCGATCACACGCTCTTTGAACCAATACATAGAGAAACAAGGGCTAGCGAAAAAATTCAAGATTAAGACCACGGGCGACGATGCACGAGAAGGACTTACGGCGGTGGTTTCAGTAAAGGTTCCAGATCCGAAGTTTTCATCGCAGACGAAGGAAAAATTGGTCTCGTCAGAGGTGAAGGGAATTGTAGAGAACCTTTTGGTCGAACACCTGACAGAGTTTCTTGAAGAGAACCCAGGAGAGGCCCGCGCGATTTCAACCAAGATTTTAGAGGCGGCGCGTGCTCGGGAAGCGGCCAGAAAGGCGCGGGAGATGACCCGTCGCAAAGGCGTACTTGATATAGCGGGGTTACCGGGAAAGCTCGCGGATTGTCAAGAAAAGGATCCCGCGCGGTCCGAGCTCTATCTAGTAGAGGGGGATTCAGCAGGGGGTTCAGCAAAGCAGGCGAGAGACCGTTCCTTTCAGGCGATTCTTCCACTTAAGGGGAAGATCCTAAACGTTGAGCGAGCACGCTTCGATAAAATGCTCGCGTCGGCGGAAGTCGGTACACTGATCACAGCGCTCGGTTGTGGGATCGGAAGTGAAGATTACAATCCCGATAAGCTTCGGTATCACAGAATCATCATTATGACGGACGCTGACGTTGATGGAGCGCACATTCGGACGCTACTGTTGACGTTCTTCTATCGGCAAATGCGGGAATTGATCGAGCGGGGTAACATTTTCATCGCACAACCGCCGCTCTATAAACTCAAGAAGGGAAAGCAAGAGCGTTACCTTATCGACGATGGAGAACTAAAGGATAGTCTTCTGCAGTCGGCGCTAGAAGACGCGCGACTCTACGTAGAAGCACACGCGCCTCCGATTGCGGGTGGAACTTTGGAGTCGCTCGCAAAGAAGCTCTTGGACGTTCGAGCGCTGATCGACCGTCTTGCGCGGCGCTACGAACCGCGGTTGTTGGCAGCCTTGCTCGAAGTTCCGATGCTGCCAGTAGGTGTATTGGAGGACGCGGCGTTTCTGGGTGAATGGGCGAACTTAGTCTCAGCCCGGCTACAAAAGGGGGCTCCGATAGGCTCACTGTTCCACGTGGAACATCTCCTTCGAGAGCCCGATCACCGCTCTGGGATTCGCCTCGAGCGCCGGGAGCACGGTCTCACCGAGTACCGCTGGCTACCGATCGATTTCTTTCGAGGCAGCGACTATGCACGCATTGCCGCGTTACAAGTCGAACTCGACGGTTTGCTCTCCGACGACGCGTTCGTACAGCGCGGCGATCGCCAGCAGCGCGTGAGCACCTTTCCCGAGGCCTTCGACTGGTTGCTCGCGGAGGCATCGAAGGGCTACCAAATCCAGCGCTACAAGGGTTTAGGGGAGATGAACCCCGAACAGCTCTGGGAAACAACAATGAATGTGGAGTCCCGTCGGCTCCTTCAGGTCACCATCGAGGATGTGGTCTCCGCTGACGAGATATTTACTACCTTGATGGGCGACCAGGTTGAGCCCCGCCGCGACTTTATCGTGCAATTTGCCCTAGAGGTCGAGAATCTCGATATCTAGCGCGCATACGCGGTAAAGCTAAGCGAGTCGATAGCTCACCGCGTGCTCGGCAGCCTTGCGACCTGGGCCTCGATCCAATCTTCCACTTGTTTGTTGATCTCGCTGGCCGAGCGCCCCGCCGTTTCAATCGGGGCGCCAATCACCAGTTGAATCGTTCCCTGATACTTCCGAATATCCCTGCGCCGCCAGAACACGCCGGCATTGTGTGCTACGGGAACCACCGGTGCTCCGGTATGCTGGGCCAGCAGTGCTCCACCAATGCCGTAGCGCTTCCGTTCTCCAGGAGCAACCCGTGTTCCCTCTGGGAAAACGACCACGGATAAACCCCCGGTCAACGCCTGCTCTCCCTCTCGCAACAATTGGCGAACCGCTGAACGACCTGCACTGCGATCGATCGCGATCGGTCTCAGCAGGCGTAGCGCCCAACCGAAAAAGGGAACAGACAACAGTTCCTGCTTGAGTACCCAAGTGTGCATCGGCGTCAGCAGCCCCCGCAGCGCAATTGTCTCCCAGGTCGACTGGTGCTTTGACAAGACGATACTCGGTACCCGTGGGAGATACTCCTTGCCTTCTATCGAATAACTGAGTCCACAGAACAGGCGTAAAAACAAAAGGTTTACCAGGCCCCAGGAGCGGACGAAGCGTGCGCGCCAAAGGAAGGGAAGGAACCATCCGAGCAGAACCAGAGGAACTGTATAGACCACTACACTAAGTGCCAACGCCACGAAATAGATGACCGAACGCACTAAGACCATCTTCGCTTACATCCCCTTTAACAACTCATCAACCGCTTGCGCAAGGTCTACAAAGACTAACGTGTCATCCGAAAGGTGCGGATGATCACGCAGCGTCTCCGCACCCTTGCCGCTCTCGACCAGCAGAGGCTGGCAACCCACTGCGCGCGCGGCTTGAATGTCGCGCAAGGAATCGCCAATGGCGATCACTCCAGACAAGGGCTGGCAGAAGCGCTCCGCCGCCTGGTGAAACATCCCGGGTCTTGGTTTACGGCACTCACACCGATCATCAGGGCCATGGGGACAAAACAGGATCGCTTCCAGGTGTCCACCGACACGCGTCAGCTCTTCGCGCATGCGGCGATGAATCGCGTTGAGATCATCCAAGGTGCAGAGGCCGCGAGCGAGGGCGGACTGGTTGGTGATCACGATCGGCCGGAAGCCATTATGGTTCAGTCGCGCGATGGCCTCGAGGCTACCCACGATCGGGCGCCACTCATTCGGTGTCTTGATGAAGGCCGGAGAATCTTCATTGATCACGCCGTCGCGATCGAGAATGATGATTCGTCCTGGCATTGGGTGGGTCCCTACGAACTGTTACCCCGTCTCCGAAGAATTATCGGTCCCCGGCGTCGCGGCACCACGTTACTGGAGAAGTGAAATATCTGCCACCTGAAGAAAAAGTTCTTCCAGCGACCGCAGCAATGCAAGGCGGTTGCGGCGAAGATCGCTATCCTCGGCCATCACCATGACCTCCTCGAAAAAGGCGTCCACCGTGGGCTTGAGTCCAGCGAGCGCCGTCAGCGCCCCACCGTAGTCGCCGTTACGCAGTAGAGGAGCGATCGCCGAGCGCATCGCCTCCAAGCGTTCTGCGAGCTGTCTTTCCGAAGGCTCTGTGAGCAGGTGTAGCACGGGGTGCTCGGGAACCGCCTCGGTATTGCGCCTAAGAATGTTACGGATTCGTTTGTTCGCGGCAGCAAGTCCCACCGCTTGCGGCAGGCTGCGGAACCCATGCACCGCTCGCACACGGGCGTCGATATCACTGGGAACAGCCCTGTAGCGCGCAACCACCGCTTCAACCACGTCCGCAGAGATTCCCCTTTCTTGGTAATAGCCGCTGAGGCGCTCCAGTGCGTACTCCAATACCTCTGTAGCCGCGTGCTGTGCCGCGATCTTCTGCTCAAGCCCTTCCGCCGCCAGCTTCAGAAGCTCCTCAAGATTCAGCGGTAAAGGTGTTTCGATCAGAATGCGCAGCGCGCCCAAGGCGGCACGACGCAACGCATAAGGGTCCTTGACGCCGGTTGGACGCTGTCCGATGGCGAAGATACCTACCAGGGTGTCGAGCCGGTCTGCCAGCGCCAGAGCTTGCCCGCAGGGGGTGTGGGGCAGTGCGTCCCCAGCCTTGCGCGGCAGATATTGTTCCCGAATGGCGGCCGAAACGCTGGGGTTCTCCCCCGCCCGCTCCGCGTAGTACTGTCCCATGATCCCTTGCAGGCTGGGAAACTCCGCGATCATACTCGAGAGCAGATCTGCCTTCGCGAGGTGTGCCGCGCGTGCCGCAACCTCTGGGTCTAGGCCGATGTGCTCGGCTATGCGTCGCGCAAGCAGGCCAACCCGCTCCGATTTATCCGCGAGGCTGCCGAGGCGTTCTTGAAACACGACCGCGCCAAGGCCTAGGGCCAAGACGTCAAGGGACCGTTTGAGGTCCTGTTTCCAGAAGAATGCAGCATCGGCAAAGCGCGGCCGAATAACCCGCTCGTTGCCCCCCCGTACCTGTTCGGGATCTCTGCTGTGAATGTTGCTGATGGTGATGAACCGGGGAAGAAGCTCGCCGCTGGCATCGATCATGGGGAAATACTTCTGGTGCGACTGCATGGTCTCGATCAAGACCTCGGAGGGTATGCGGAGAAACGCTTCGTCAAACCGACCCAAAAGCGCCACCGGCCATTCGCATAGGGCGGTCACCTCATCCAGGAGATCTGGATCCAGGTGCACCCGCCCACCCTCTAGCGAGGCAAGGCGCTCAACCTGGCGCGCGATCTCTGCCCGTCGCTCGCCAAAGGACGGCTCAACCGAGCCCCGACCTCGTAGCGTCTCGGCGTAGTCCGAGGCGCTCGCAAGATGGATCGGCTTTGGATGATGGAACCGATGACCGCGGGTGTCGCGTCCGGCGGTAACACCAAGAACCCTTCCGCTAATGGCCTCCATTCCAAACAGAAGTACTACCCAGTGCACTGGCCGCACAAATTCCGCCTCGCCCTCACCCCAGCGCATGCGTCGCGGAATCGGCAGAGCGGCCAGCGCCTGCTCGACAAGAGAAGGAACGATGTGAATAATTAGCTGACCCGGTCGGTGCTGACGCGCCACTAGCCAGGAGCCCTTAGGGCTTTCTTCTGTCAATAACGATTCGACCGCGATCCCGCAGGACGCCGCAAAGCCCAACGCCGCTTTCGTGGGGTTGCCCTCGGCGTCGAACCCGGCTTGGGCGGAAGGCCCTCTTCGGAACTGTTCTTGATCGGGTTCCCGTGCATCGAGATCGTGCACCAAGACCCCCAGGCGCCGAGGGGTGGCGAAGGATTCCAGTCCGGAGAAGGTCAAAGCACGCTGACTTAGCAGTTCCCTGAGGTTATCAGCGAAAGCTTCGGATAGGGTGAGCAGGGACTTCGGTGGCAACTCCTCCGTCCCGATCTCGATGAGCAAATGCCGCTTATCAACCATGATCCACCTCCGATTTTGCCGCCGCCAGCATCGGAAAATCTAGCGCCTCGCGCCGCACGAAATAGGCCTCCGCCACCGCACGAGCAAGAGAGCGTATCCGCAAAATGTAACGCTGTCGCTCAGTCACTGAGATGGCATTCCTCGCATCGAGAAGATTGAAAAGATGGGATGCCCTGAGGACCTGCTCATAGGCCGGTAGCGGTAGCCCAAGGGCAATCAATTTCTGACCCGTAGCCTCGCAGCGCTCGAAGCCGCGAAAGAGTGCTTCGATGTCCGCATGCTCGAAGTTATACGCCGACTGTTCCACCTCGTTTTGGTGATACACATCGGCGTAGGTCACTACGCCCTGCTCACCCTGCGTCCAGATAACGTCGAAAACGCTCTCGACCCGTTGCAGATACATGGCGATGCGCTCGAGCCCGTAGGTGATCTCACCGGTGACGGGGCGACAGTCGAGACCCCCAACCTGCTGAAAATAGGTGAACTGGGTAACCTCCATGCCATTGAGCCAGACCTCCCATCCTAACCCCCAGGCTCCCAGAGTCGGGGACTCCCAGTTATCCTCCACAAATCGGATGTCGTGCACCGAAGGATCGATCCCTAGCATCTGCAGAGACCCCAGATACAGCTCCTGGATTTCTAGGGGGGAAGGTTTCAGAACCACCTGATATTGGTAGTAGTGCTGCAGTCGGTTCGGATTGTCCCCGTAGCGACCATCTTTGGGGCGGCGGGAGGGTTGCACGTAGGCGCAGCGCCAGGGTTCCGGACCAATGGCACGCAGAAAGGTGGCCGGATGAAAGGTGCCCGCCCCCATCTCCATATCGTAGGGCTGCATGATCACGCAGCCATGATCGGCCCAGTATTTCTCCAGGGCGAAGATCAGCTCCTGAAACGTCATTATCACCTCGCTCCTGTTCCCCATATAAGCACCCAGTCTGATCAAAGACGCATAGAATTCGAAATTATAACGAGAGTACCTTCCCGTCGGTGAGCCAAAAACACCGAGAGGACAGGGCGAGCGCGCATAAATTGGGCTCTGTTACGTTTCCTGTGGGTAAGGGGCCTTGCCCGGTGTGACAGGGCGACCCTGTGAAAGCACGATTCGCCCCCTACCCAAACAGGCTCTCTGGAGGTGTGCTCATGCATCCAATCTCTTTGTTCAGCGTTGCACTTGGTCTACAGGCGCCGTGGAAGGTGGTAGATGTAGCCTTCGATCCCGGGGTGGGGCGCATCGATTTCGAGGTCGGCTTCACGCCGGGGACGCGCTTTTCCTGCCCCCCCTGTGGGGCCGAGCGGCAGCCGGTGCACGACACCCAGGAGCGGGCGTGGTGCCACCTTAACTTCTTCCAATTCGAGGCCTACCTCCATGCCAAGGTGCCGCGGGTACGCTGCGGGGCCTGCGCCAAGACCACCCAGGTAGCGGTGCCCTGGGCACGTACCAACAGTGGCTTCACGCAGTTGATGGAGGCACTCATCCTCACCCTGTGTCAGGCGATGACGATACGGGGGGTGGCTCGGTTGCTCGCGGTGAGCGACATGCGCATCTGGCGCACCCTGGACTACTACCTCGAGGGGGCACGTGCTGAGGAGGATTTCTCTACGCTCACCGCGCTCGGCCTCGATGAGACCGCCGCCCGCCGTGGCCACCCTTACATCAGCCTGTTTCACGACCTTAAGGCGGAGCGCCTGCTGTTTGCCTGCGAGGGGCGCAAGGCCGAGGTGGTGGCGCAGTTTGCCGATGATCTGGAGGCCCACGGTGGCTGCGCCGAGAACATCGGTGAGGTCTGCATCGACCTCTCAGCCAGCTACCGCCCGGGGTTCGCCGAGCCTCTGCCCTGGGCTGCGGTAACCTTCGATGAGCTCCACGTCATTGCACTACTCAACCAAGCCGTCGACGAGGTCCGTCGCCAAGAGGCCCGCTCCACCCCCGGGCTCAAGCGTAGTCGTTACCTGTGGTTGAAGGACAAACACCGCTGGAACCGCCACCCGATCCTGCACTACGCCGACCTTAAGGGTCTCAACCTCAAAACCCACCGCGCCTTCCGCATCAAGGAAACGCTGCGGGAGATCTTCCGCAGCGCCCCCAGTCGCGAGCAGGCCGGGGTGCTCCTCACCCGATGGTACAGTTGGGCCCGGCGCTGCCGTCTCCAACCCATCGTTTCAGTCGCCAAGACCCTCAAGGCCCACTGGCAGGGCGTGCTCAACGCCTTCGATTCCAAACTCACCAACGGCTCGGTCGAGGCGGCTAACTCCCTCATCCAAGCCGCTAAGGCCAAGGCCCGCGGCTATGGCACCACCCGCCACCTGATCACCATCGCTTACCTTGTCGCCGGCAAGCTCGCTCACCTGCCAGTCTCTCCTTTCAACCTCAGAGCCACTGCGACACCAGATCTATGAACCAACGTCTCTCCACCTCTACTCACACTAAACGTAAGAGGGGGCCGGCTCAATAACCAAGTGCAACACCTTGTTAAGGTGTTGCGATGGGTACGCACTACGAACAACTGAATGCTGAAGATCGGGCGGTGATGCTGCTGATGCGCGGTGAGGGATGCAGCTTGCGGGCCATG
>Ga0208980_10000162_pt1 | contig 33707 bp, 24 predicted proteins | sample WetSurMetagenome_3_FD_187993 | JGI IMG/M metagenome (GOLD analysis project Ga0208980, IMG submission 187993) | Wetland microbial communities from Twitchell Island in the Sacramento Delta, sample from surface sediment Aug2011 Site A1 Bulk (version 2) | ecosystem: Environmental > Aquatic > Marine...
CGAACAGGCGCCTGTGCGTGCCGACGACATTACCGTTGCAGGAACTCATGAAACCCGATTCCGCCTCCGTTGCCCCGGGATATCCCGCAGAGCAGTGATCCCCGTTGCAGGCGCACACTTTGTCATGAACGCCCTGCCTGCCATCGCTCTGGGACTTCACTTCGACCTCAGCATGGATCAGATAGTCGAAGGCTTGCGAGATCTGCGGCAGGCGCCAATGCGCGGCCAGATCCTGCCCTTCAAGGAAGGCTTCACGATTATCGATGATTCCTATAACTCAAATCCGCAGGCGCTCAAAAACATGATTCAATTGCTGGCAAAACTTCCCTCGTTCAAACGGCGCATCCTGGTGGCGGGAGAAATGCTGGAACTGGGCCAGAAGTCGGGCGAACTGCACCGCGAATGCGGCACATGGGCAGCAGCCTGCGGCATTGATATAGTGGTTGCCGTGCAGGGGTCTGCCAAAGAAATAGCGAACGGAGCTGTGGCAGCCGGGACAGCCTCTTCTAAGGTTCACTTTTTTACTGAGATAAACCCGGCGATTGATTTCGTTTCCCGGAGTGTTCAGCCAGGTGATCTTGTTTTGATAAAAGGCTCGAGGGGAATCCACCTGGAAAAAATGGTTCAAGCTTTGCGCTCGCATTACCAGGAGCAAAGACGCTGATTCAGCCGGGTGCCACAGTGCGTTTTATTGTGAGCAAGGATTTGAAATGACAGGGGCTGCGGAAAACAAATATTCGGGAAAAACGATCCTGGTGGTTGGAGCTGCACTCAGCGGCATTGCGTCGGCGGAGTTCCTGCTCCTCCGGGGTGCCCGAGTTGTGCTCACAGACCTCCAGCCTGAGGAATTACTTGCCAAATCGATTGCACCTCTGAAAAAACTCGCCCGGACATCGGGAGAACTCATCCTGGAACTCGGAAGGCATCAGCCCGACAGTTTCCGCAACTGTGACTTTGTTGTGGTGAGTCCCGGCGTGCCCCTTTCTTTGCCGTTTTTTCAAGAGAGCCGCAGTGCCGGGATCCCAGTCATTGGCGAAATCGAGCTGGCTTGTAGACATCTCCCGGGGAAGATTCTCGGGATTACCGGCTCCAATGGAAAAACCACAACGACCAGCCTCCTCGCCGAACTGCTCATTGGAGCCGGTCTCAAAGCCCACGTTGCCGGCAATATCGGCGCGCCTCTTATCGCATTTGCATCCCAATCCACTCCGGATGATATCTTCTCAACGGAGCTTTCCAGTTTTCAGCTCGAAAGCATCGTTGAATTTCGGCCCAGCGCGGGCGCAATTTTGAATCTGACTCCGGATCACCTTGACCGATATCCCAGCTTCGACACATATATCGCCGTCAAACAGCGCATTTTCATGAACCAGCATGAAACGGACTATGCGGTCCTTAATGCCGATGACCCGCGCGTCGTTCCTACTGCCTCTGCGGTGCGTTCCACCCCGGTATGGTTCAGCCGGCAGAAGGAGCCTGACTGCGGGACTTTTGTTCGCGGCAGGCGCGTCTGTTATCGAAAGGCGGGATTGGAGCGGGAACTATTTCCTGTCGATGCAATTGCCCTCAGAGGAAGTCACAACCTTGAAAATGTCCTGGCCGCATGCGCTCTGGCACTCCTGGCTGGCGCATCCCCGGACACTTTGGAGAAGACTGTTAGAAATTTCAAAGGCGTCGAACACAGGCTGGAATGGGTTGCTGAAATCGAGGGGGTGCAGTATTTCAATGATTCCAAAGCCACAAATGTCGATGCCACGGCCAAATCCCTGGAATCGTTCCCAGGCAAAATCCACCTGATCGCGGGTGGACGCGACAAGAATGGCGACTTCGCCACCCTGCGCCCCCTGGTTGAAAAACGGGTAAAACATCTGGTGCTGATCGGAGAGGCGGCAGGCAAGATCCGGGAGGCATTGTCAGGCGCAACGGAGATAAGCTCCGCCGCCAGCCTTCCGGACGCAGTGTGGCGGTGTAAGGAGAAAGCGGATCCAGGAGACGTGATTCTACTGGCGCCGGCTTGCGCCAGTTTCGACATGTTTGATGATTATGGCCATCGCGGCCGTGTTTTCAAAGAGGCTGTGGCGGATCTTAAGCGGCGGAGCGGGACAAAGTAGCTTATGGCATTCAAATCAAGCGGTGACAAAACACTTTTCTTTACAACCAGCTTCCTCACCCTTTTCGGTCTGGTGATGATGTACAGCGCTTCCTCTGTGGTTGCATCTTCGCAGCACGACGGCATGTCATCCTACTATTTCGTGCGCCAGCTCGTTTATGCCATCGTGGGCTTCATCTCACTCATTTTCCTGATGAAAGTAAACTACCACGTATGGCAGAACCAGAATATTGTGCGCCTGCTGATTATTGTCTGCGTCATCGGACTGGCATTGGTTTTTACTCAGCCCAAAGTAAACGCCGCCCACCGGTGGTTGCGTTATGGCAGTTTCATATCGTTCCAGCCTTCAGAGATTGCAAAACTGGTGCTACTTCTGTTCATGGCGGTATTTCTCCAGAAACGCGAGCAGGAAATTAACGATTTGAAGAGCGGGCTGGTGCCTTGCGCGATTGTCATTGGCCTCTTTGCCGCATTGATTGGGATCGAGCCGGATCTGGGACAGGCACTCTGCATTGTCCTCATTGCGGCCGTTATGCTGTTCGCGGCCGGGTTGAGCTGGAAATATATGGCGGCCGCTGGCCTTCTAGGACTTCCGGCATTCTACTTCTTTGTAATCAGAGTTCCTTTTCGCTGGGATCGCATCAAGTCATTTTTAAATCCTTTCAGCGATCCTCTGGGAGCCGGCTGGCAGATCAGCCAATCGCTCACCGCAGTCGGCAGTGGAGGAATGTGGGGGGTGGGCCTCGGGGAAAGCAGGCAGAAACTTTTCTTCCTCCCGGAAGCGCAAAGCGATTTTATTTTTGCGGTTATCGGCGAAGAACTGGGGCTGGTGGGAGCATGTCTGATCGTGGTCGCCTTTTTGCTCTTTTTTTATCGAGGCATGAAAATAACCCTTAAGGCACCGGACCGTTTTGGTTTTTATATGGGATTGGGAATCACATTAATGGTAGTGCTGCAGGCATTCATTAACATGTCCATGACGCTCGCAATGCTTCCGACCAAGGGAATTGCGCTGCCATTTATCAGTCAGGGAGGCAGCTCGCTGTTGCTGAATCTCCTGGCTACAGGAGTGTTGCTTAATATCAGCCATTACGGAGAACAAAGTTGACATCTGAAATGGCTGGAGGAAGAGGCGCTTTCCGCGGTTTGCTTTTTGGCTCGCGGGCGCGCAACTCGGTGGAAACGGAAGGATTTGGGAAGATGTTCCGCAAGATTCAGAAACTCCATTTCGTAGGAATCGGCGGTATCGGCATGAGCGGCATAGCCGAACTCTTGCTCAATCTCGGCTACCGTGTCTCCGGCTCAGACGTTAAACGGAGTGCACTTACCGATCGGCTGAGCGCCATGGGAGGAACCATTCACATCGGACACCGGCCGGAAAATATCGCCGATGCAAACGTCGTAGTCATTTCATCTGCAGTGCATCCGGACAATGTGGAAGTCCTGGAGGCCAAGAGACGGCAAATCCCGGTCATCCCTCGAGCGGAGATGCTTGCGGAGCTCATGCGTTTGAAATACGGCATCGCAATCGCAGGAGCGCACGGTAAAACCAGTACCACCTCCATGGTCGCTACTGTGCTGGTCCGGGGAGGATTTGATCCCACAGTCGTCATAGGAGGAAGGCTCAACGCTTTTGGCAGCAATGCCAAATTGGGCAAGGGAGATTTTCTGGTGGCTGAGGCAGATGAAAGCGATGGCTCCTTCCTGAAACTCAGTCCCACCATAGCCGTCGTCACCAACATCGACCGGGAGCATCTGGATCATTATGCCGGTCTGGCGGAAATTCAGTCCGCCTTCGTTGCTTTTGTCAACAAGGTGCCGTTCTACGGATCGGCCATTCTGTGTCATGACAACGTAAACGTTCAGGCCATAATTCCACGCATCGAACGGCGCGTCCTTACATATGGCACAAATGACTGCGCCGACCTGACAGCGATACAATTAGAGTACCGCGATTTTGGTGTGTCTTATCAGGTCAACTACTACGGCAAACATCTGGGACCTGTCCACTTGCGCGTCCCGGGACAACATAGCGCGCTGAATTCGCTCGCGGCCATCGCCGTGGGACTTGAGCTGGAGATTCCTTTTGCGGACATCGTTGAAGCACTGCAAGAATTCCAGAATGCGGATCGCAGGTTCCAGATCAAAGGAGAAGCCCGGAGCATCCTGGTAGTCGATGATTATGGCCATCACCCGACGGAAATCATCGCAACCCTCAGCGCCGCGCGTCATTCGTGCGATCGCCGTATTGTGGCGGTGTTTCAGCCACACAGGTTCACACGCACGCAGGCATTGAAGGAGGAATTTGCCGCTGCGTTTTCTCAAGCAGCTGACGTTGTGGTGGTTCCAATATACCCGGCGGGAGAGGACCCAATCCCAGGTGTCACCGGTGAAATGCTCGCTGACATGATCAAAGATTTGGGACATTGCCGGGCCGCTTATGCGACCGATTTCAAGGCTGCAGCTGCTGTGCTCAGAGAGACACTACATGCGGGCGACATGCTTATAACACTGGGTGCAGGTGACGTCTGGAAAATCGGCGAACAGTTGCTTGCCGAATATTCGAGAGATGTTAGACTTCAGGAGCCTAAGCGCTCTTGAGGAGGAAGAGGCTGGAATGGAAATCAGGACGAACAGAATGAGGGAAGAGCAGAGCACCGACACCGCTCCAGCCCCGGATAAGAGCCACTACCTGCGCAGAAAAACAACCCAGAAGCTGCGCAAGAGTCATTACGCAAGCCGCCGCTTGCGATCGATCTTCAAAATAGCGGGCGGCATTGTCGTTTTTGTATTGATTTCCGGCATTCTCGCATCGATCTTCAGATATGCCTACACATCAGACAGGTTCTCTCTGCAGAATGTCAAAATCTCAGGCTGCAAATATGCCGATTCCAAGGCGCTTGAGAGAATTATTCAGAAAGAGTTTCCCCGAAACACCCTGCAGATAGACCTGAGGAAGCTGCGTGATCGACTGGCCCAGGAAGCATGGATCCAGAACGTGGATGTTCGCCGTGTTCTCCCGTCCGAACTGGCCATCGATATCTACGAGCGCATCCCCAAAGCAATCCTTGAGCTGCAAGGCCAGATTATGCTGGCCGACGGCGAAGGAATCCTTCTCGATAAGAATGATCCGAAGTATGGAAGACTCGATTTGCCCGTGTTCCGGGGACTCTTGGGCGACACGCCCGACGAATACCGGCAGAACCTGGAGGAAAACTCGTCTCGAATCCAACGCGGCCTGCAACTCTTGTCGGAACTGGATTCAGCGGATCCTTTGTATGTAAGCAACATTTCCGAGGTGGATCTTTCGGATGCCGACAACCTGAAGATCCTCATGGTGAACGATACCGCCGAGGTTTTCCTTGGCGACAAGGACTTCCTCCGGCGCTTCCGTGCACTGATGACCAACATGAGCCAATATCAGGATCTAAAAGCGCAGAACTATGACATCGCGGAGATTGACCTCCGCTTTGACGGCCAGATAATCTATCGGCCGAGGCAAAGCGAGGGTGGAGCAGCGAGTGAGCCCCTGGCTGCGAGTCAATAAGCAGCCGCGGGGCGGGGAAAGGCGCAAGGTTGAAATGCGGCGGCAAGACATCATTGAAGATCTTCGCTTTGATGCCGCTTCGCAACATAGAATGCGGTCGCCGTTTCATGAAGACGGTATTTAAGCGAAAGACGAGGAACCTGTGAGCAAGAAAGAGGAGATCATCTGCGGACTTGACATCGGCACTTCCAAAATCTGCATGATGATCGCACGCACGCGCGCTGGCGGAAGTTTGGAGTTGCTGAGTTCAGGTTATTCCGACTCAGCGGGTCTGAAAAAAGGAGTGGTTGTAGATCTGGAGGAAGCCGCCGCATCGATCCGCAAAGCGGCAGACGAGGCTGAGAGCAAGTCGGGTGTTTCGGTGGATTGGGTCTATGCGGGAGTCTCGGGTGATCACGTGCAAAGCTTCAATTGCCATGGAGCAATTTCTGTGGAAGGAAAGCATCACGAGGTCACAGAGGAGGATATGGACCAGGCGATGCATGCGGCTCAGTCCATCCCGGTACCGCCCGGACGAGAGATCATTCACGCGCTGCCACAAGAGTATTTCCTCGATTCGCGGGGGGATATCCAGAATCCCGTCGGTCTCACCGGCTCCCGTTTGGATGTAAACGTTCATGTTGTCACCTGTGATTCAGCACTGCTGCAGAATCTGGTCAACGCCGTGAATAAAGCGCAGATGCGCGTCAACAGGACCGTGCTTCAGCAATTGGCCAGCGCGGAAGCGGTGCTGACTCCCGATGAAAAAGAGTTGGGAGCTGCGGTGATCGACATCGGCGGGGGTACAACCGACGTTGCGTTATTCGTCAAAGGCTCAATCCGCTTCACATCGGTTTTGCCTGTAGGCGGCGCTCACTTTACAAGGGACCTGGCCGTGGGCCTGCGCACTCCTATTGAGGATGCGGAAAGAATCAAAAAAGCATATGGAACGGTAATCGAAGAGAAAATTGCAGATGATGAGGTGGTGGAAGTTCCGGGAGTAGGGACTCGCTCAGCGCGCGATCTGCCGCGGAAAATGATCTGCGACATACTCACGGCGCGCGGGGTCGAACTGATGGAACTCGTCAAAAAACAGTTGATCAGTTCGGGCGAGCAGGAAAAGGCGGTCGCAGGCGTGGTTCTTACGGGAGGTGGGAGCATGCTCGAAGGCATGCTGGAGTTGTCGGAGCAAATTCTGGAGATGCCGGTGCGCCAGGGAGTTCCCCGCAGCGTTCATGGTCTGGTTGATGAGCTGTGCCATCCGGTTTATGCGACTGCCATTGGATTGGCTATGTTCGGGGCACAGGAGTCTGGCAAAGGCAGAAAGAGGCATCCGGGCAAAGCTGGATCTACGCCCTTGTTCATTAACAGGCTTTTGTCTTGGGTGGGCAGTTAATGGCTTTTTTTGGGAAGGAAGGGACACAAATGGAAAAACTTCGGTTTGAAGAAATAGCTGCAACATTCAGGTTTGACGAAGATCGGAAGCCTCCCGCCAGGATCAAAGTTGTAGGGATCGGAGGCGCCGGCGGCAATGCGGTCAATCGGATGATTCAATCCAAGATCGAAGGGGTTGAGTTTATCGCCGCTAATACGGACGTTCAAGCGCTGCGGCATTCGGTAGCTCCTATCAAACTCCAGATGGGGGCGAAACTTACAAATGGACTTGGGTGCGGAGCCATCCCTGAGAGGGGACGGCAAGCTGCTCTGGAAGATACCGAGCGCATTATCGAATTACTGGATGGAGCGGATATGGTCTTTATTACCGGAGGCATGGGGGGAGGCACATGCACCGGTGCGGCGCCGATTATAGCCAGCCTGGCGACCGAACTGGGAGCTCTCACAGTCGCAGTTGTTACCAAACCTTTCAATTTTGAAGGCAAAAAACGATTGACCCATGCGGAGGAAGGAATTCGGGACCTCAGAGAAACGGTCGACACCCTGATATCCATTCCGAATGAGAGACTCCTGTACGCTATGGACGCCGAGGCGTTGCTGGAAGATTCATTCCGCTATGCTGACGATGTTCTGTGCCAGGCGGTCCAGGGCATTTCGGACATCATCACAATGCCTGGAATCGTAAATGTCGATTTCGCGGATGTGCGGACGATCATGGGAGGCAAAGGCATGGCCTTGATGGGAACCGGTATAGCAGAAGGCCAGAATCGATCCGTTGAAGCCGCCCAGCGTGCAATATCGAGCCCCTTGCTTGAAGAGACCTCCATTAAGGGCGCCAAGGGAGTTTTAATCAATATTACAGCGACCCGGAACAGCCTCAAGCTTCATGAGGTGGACGCGGCCGCAAGGATTATCGAAGAAGCCGCGGCACCCGAGGATACAATCTTCGGCGCCGTGTACGACGATGCAATGGGAGATCGCATAAAGATTACGGTGATTGCAACCGGCTTTAATCAGACGGGAATCGAACGCGCCAAAGGGCTTAGCGAACATGCAAGAACCGGGAACAATGTCGTGCCTTTAACTGTGTCGTCTGAGCCAGGCAAATCGATAGACTTCCACGGCATATCGGTGCGAGAGGACCTCGACGAGCCTGCCTTCAAAAGACGCCGGGCTGATTGAAAATAGGGAACGTTTTCCTATATCTTGCTTTTGAAATTAGCGGACGCTGCCCTATATTTTGCATTCCAATTGATATGGTAAAATATGAGGCAGCGTTTTCTATTTTCCTCACTCACTGAGAGATGACTGAACGAAATGGCGGGAAACGTCCCCCTATTTTCGCCGATTGGCAATAGACATGCGTGTTTCAATGGCCCGACTGCTCCTTCCACTCTTCTTCTTTGCTTCCCTTCTCAGCTCGCCGGCGCTCTTCGCGCAGGAAGAAACAGGACTAAAACCTGAACGAAGCTCCGCAAAGGTCGCACTTGTATTGAGTGGCGGGGGCGCGAGAGGCGCCGCTCACGTGGGAGTGCTGAAGGTTCTGGAGCGCGAGCATATTCCCATTAACTGCATCGTGGGAACAAGTTTTGGCGCCATCGTAGGCGGCCTATACGCCGTTGGATACAGCGCCGCGGAAATTGAACACATAATGCTGCGCCAGGAATGGAACAAACTCTTCAGCGATACGCCAGATCGCAAGCTGGCGCCGCTGACGGAGCGCAAAAGCTCGCGCTATCAAGGTCAATTGTCCTTTAGGGGCTTAAGTCCCGAATTGCCCACGGGATTGTATGGCGGCCAGAGGCTTACGGAAGTTTTCGATTCCCTCACAACGGAGCGCCTGCTCGCAGCCGATTACGATTTTGACCGGCTGCCGATCCCTTTTCGCGCAGTCGCCACAAATTTGCTCGACGGCAAAGCGTACGTCTTCAGAGAAGGACGAATGACCGAGGCATTGCGCGCATCCATTGCTCTCCCACTGATTTTTACGCCGGTGGAAAAAGACGGCATGCTGTTGGTCGATGGCGGTCTTGTCGATAATCTGCCCACCGATATCGCACGTGAGTGGGGCGCGGATATTATCATTGCGGTAGATGTCACATCTACTCTTTTGAAAGAAGAAGAAATCCAGACCTTTCTCAATGTCATGGATCAGACGATCAGCTTGTTGATGCAACAGAGCGTCGAATCCAATCGCAAACTGGCAAATCTGGTTCTGCGTCCCGACCTCGGGGAATTCTCCAATAACGATTATGGACGGTTGCTCCACGTAATACCCTTGGGAGAGAAAGAGGCGGAGGCACGCCTGGAAGAAATCAAGAATCTGGTGGTAGACATTCCCCCACAAACGCAAAAAATTCCGGTGGGTGGCCAGGAAACCAGGATCATCGAATCGGTATCGTTTCAGGGATTAAAAGCCGTCAAGGAAAAGCAGCTTGCCGCGGAAATACAAACCAAAGCCGGGAATTTACTGGATCCAAAAATCCTGCATGCTGATCTAGGACGCCTTTATTCAACCCGGCTACTTGAGAGTGTGGACTATAAGCTGGAAAAAACAGGCGCGGACCGCTATAAATTGATCTATCTGACGAAGGAAGCTCCGCTGAATACTCTGGGCGCCGGCATCCGATACGACAAGGACTACAAGCTTGTGGCACTGGCGGAATTTACGGCGCGCCAGCTTTTTGGCACTCCTTCGACGGCGACAATCGCCAGCATTTTTGGCGGCATGGAGAACCATTCCGCGACTCTTCGGTATATCCCTCCCTCGCTCTCCTTCCTTTTCGTGGAGCCAAAAATCTTTGCATCCCGGCGCGAACGTATGGATTTTAGCGATGGCACGCTCGTGGACAAATTCACCGATAAAAGAAACGGCGCAAATTTCCTGATTGGCGGATCGTTCTTCAAGAACCTGGAAATAGAAGGAGGATATCGCTATGACCGCGTCAGCATTATCGGCGGGACACCTCCAAACCAACAGGAAGGGACGACGCGCCTGGCCGGGCTGACACTGCGCATAAACCGCGATACGCTGGATGACCAGGATTTTCCTCAATCCGGAACGTACATCAGCCTGCAGGGTGATAAGCAGATCCGGTCTCTCGGCAGTGACATCACCTATTCAAGGCTGCGGGGAAACATCGACCGCTATCTCTCCCTGTCACCCAAGTCCAATTTGCGCCTGAATGCCAGTGTGGGATATTCACGGGGTTCCATACCTTTTTACGACCTGTTTTTCCTGGGAGGCTATAACTTCTCTGAGGGAGGTCCACAGCGTCTGCTGGGGTTCAATCGTGATGAGCTTGCCGCAAGCCGGATGGCTGTCGCAGGCGCTGACTTCCGCCGGCTTGTATTTTCGCAACCGCTCGGTTTTGCCAGCCGCGGATATGCAACTTTTTTCTACAATGCCGTCATTTTCAGCGAATGCCTGGAGGCTCCCTATCATTCTCAGGTTTTGCAGGGCGCTGGAATCGGATTTGCGCTGGATACTATGCTCGGCCCTATGCGCATCGCCGGCGGATGGGGTGAGGGAGGAAGGTTGAAATTCTATCTCTCGTTGGGCCCCAGCTTCTAGCCCGCTTTCAGTGAATGGTGGGACCTTTCTTTTTATCCTCTTCTATCTTGCGCCGCACATCACCATAGTAGACTTCGAATTGTCTTTTCAGTTGCTCGCGGCGCTGCTGCTCATGAAACGCCTGATACTTGTCGAACCAGTCTTTGCCCTTGATATAGGTGTAGCCAAACACCAGGCCCCCGAGATGCGCGATGTTGCTCACACCATCTTCGCTCCCCGAAATGGAGGAAAGGAAAGCGATGGCACCATAGATTATGACCATCCACTTTACTTTGACCGGGAAAAGAAAATTAAGATAAACAATGCGGTTGGGATATAACATGCCATAAGCAAGAAGCAGGCCGTAAATGGCTCCGGAAGCGCCCATCGTCACGGTCATGCTTCTCGTGGAGATAAAATAGGAACATAAACCCGCCCCAATTCCGGTTATGAAATAATAGTTTAAAAATCGCGATGTACCCCAGTAGCGTTCCAGGTCGTTGCCAAACATGTAGAGGGCGAGCATGTTAAAGAATATGTGCCAAACATCATGGTGCATAAACATGTAGGTCGCCAGCTGCCATATCCAGAAATTGCGTGTGACAAGAAGTGGGACAAGACCAAAATGGATGTCGAGGAAATTGCTCCCTACCAGCTGTAGCAAAGCCCGGAGAACAAAAGCCGCAACATTCGCGATGATCAGCAACTTAATGGTGCGGGTGACAGGACCCCCAAAGAATACTCTGGCAGAGTTCGAATAGTAATTCATCGCTTTATCGTATGGGAATCGGCGCGCAAATTCAACCGGCGTCGAATTCCGCAGCGGAGCGGGCAGCAGGCAGCTCTTTTGCGGAGAACGAGTAGTAAAGCCTATCCCCAATCCTGCTTCAAATATTGACTCATGATACAATGACAGTTTGGCGAACCGGAAAAGGAGAGATGCATGAGACTGAACGGGCGCAACCCCGATTCTATGAGGGATATTCACATCGAGATCAATTACACCAAGCACGCCGAGGGGTCCGCTCTGATAACCATCGGCGACACCTGGGTCATCTGCACATGCAGCGTGGAGGATAAAGTCCCCCCCTTTTTGATGCGAATGAATCAGGGATGGGTCACGGCTGAATATGGCATGCTTCCGCGCTCTACAACCACTCGCACACAACGCGAGGCGGCGCGCGGGAAACAATCGGGGAGGACCGTGGAGATCCAGCGATTGATCGGCCGCTCATTGCGCAGCGTTCTCAATCTCTCGCTTCTCGGAACTCGAACCTTGTTGGTCGACTGCGATGTGATTCAAGCCGACGGAGGAACCCGCACCGCTTCAATAACCGGTGCCTTTATTGCGGTTTCATTAGCGGTATCCCGTCTGATGGCGCGCAAACAGCTGGAGTTTTCCCCTCTGCTGGATTTTGTCGCGGCCTCAAGCGTAGGAATCATCCGTGGCGTTTCATGCCTGGACCTCGATTACACGGAAGATTCCAATGCGGAAGTGGATATGAATCTTGTAATGACCGGAAAAGGCAAGATCGTTGAGATCCAGGGAACTGCAGAAAAAACTCCTTTCTCCACTGAACAGCTTCAGGAACTGCTGGGCATGGGAAAAAGCGGGATTCAATCCTTGATCGAGTTACAAAAATCGGTGCTGGCCCCGCAAGCGGACCTCAAGCTCCTCTTCCCTGTCTTGTAGGAGATGGAGAAAGGATCCCCACAAATCCTGGAGCTGTTTAGTATGAATGTTCATTCTTCGCTGGAAAAGATCCTGATTGCAACGCGCAACGGCGGCAAACTTCGTGAGTTCCAGCGCCTTCTTAAATCTTCAGTGATAGAAGTGTTTGGACTTGCTGATCTGTTCATCACCAAGGATTACGAAGAGAGCGGGTCCACCTTTGCCGAGAACGCCCGAATGAAGGCATTGCTGTATTCCCTCGAAACGCCAATCCCTGTTCTGGCTGACGATTCGGGCCTGGAGGTTGCAGCTCTTGATGGCCGTCCCGGCGTTTTTTCCGCCCGTTATGCCGGACCCGGAGCGAGCGATTCAGATCGAATCGAGCGGCTCTTGTCTGAGTTGAACGATTGTCCAGGGTCGCGTGAAGCCCGCTTTGTATGCGCGCTGGCTCTTGCTCACAACGGGCATCTGCTGCTGGAGGCCGAGGGAGAGTGCTCGGGTCTGATCAGCGGGCAACCTCGAGGATCCAACGGCTTTGGCTACGACCCGATTTTTCTGTTTCCTGGACTTGGGAGGACTTACGCGGAGCTGACCGAGGAGGAAAAAAATCTTTACAGCCATCGTGCCAACGCAACCCATGCGCTGCTCGACAAGCTTGACAGCATCAGAAAATAGAACGGCATCGGGTCCGGAACCCGTCGCAACATAAGAATTTCCTGTAACCATTTCATGATTCTGCACGAACAACTGGAAGGACGCGGGGAAGTAAGTTAGAATATGGCGCCTCAAAGGTCGGGGCATAGCGCAGTCTGGTAGCGCGCCTGCCTTGGGCGCAGGAGGTCTCCAGTTCAAATCTGGATGCCCCGACCAATCCCACTAAGCGGAGCTGTATATCTGCGCCTGTTCCAAGAAATTATTCCCTGGTGGGCCACTCAAATAAATGAGTGATTGAATACCGTAAACGGCCGGGAGGAGATTGCCGGGGATTTGTAAAACTATTATTGGCCGCTTTCCGCTGAATGAAGATCTTTAGATTGGAGGTTCGAATGAGAAGAATAAGACTTTCATGGATGCTTGCCGTCTTGCTTTTTGCCAGCATGGCCTTTGGCCAGGTCGACCGTGAAAATGTTTTCCCCTTCAAAGACATGGTTTTCCCCCAGGTGGCCGCCGGCGGCGGGTATGAAAGCTGGATCACTGTCACCAACCGCGGTTCGGATGCCTGGAACGGAGATCTCAAGTTTTACAGCGGCATTGCGGTGCCATGGAATCCCGTGGTAAACAACGCCCCCATAGTGGATGGAACGCGCTCAATTTCGGTTATTTCCGGTGCGACTAAAACTTTTAGGATCACATTGCCGGGTTCCACGGAAACGGGGTATGCCGTGATAAAAGCGGATGAAAAGGCCAAACTCACGAATTTCCTCGAAGGCAATTTGTCCTACTACCTCAGCAGCGGCGATTTGGTTACCGATAGCGTGGGAGTGCCGCCGGCACAGCAGTTTGTGGTTTCCTCTCTGCCGTTTGAGGACTTCAACTCGATCTGCCTCGCACTTGTCAATTCCGACCTTGCAGAGCGACCCGCAGATCTCAAATTGAAGGTCTATTCAGATACAAATGTTCAAGTCGGAGAAACCATAGACCTCCCCCTGACCAACGGGGAGTATTCGGCGCAATATCTATACCAGCTCTTTCCGAGCGTTGCCCTGAGCCGCGGGCGTCTTGAGATTGCATCGGATATTCCTGTAAGCGGCATTGCGATAACTCAGGCTCCGGGAGATCAATTCTCGTCACTCCCGCTCAATTCAACAACCCGAACCTATTCGCTCATGACTACAAGCGCCAGTGGAGCTGAATTTGGCAACCTGACGATGTGGAGCGAGAGCTTTTTTATAAAGGGGTATTTAGAGTTTAGGTACCAAGACCGCTTCGATTGGTCTCTGTTTGCCGTAACCGGACAGATTACAGACGGCTTGCTGCATTTGCATCTTGATGGTAATAGCATAGACGGTGAATTTTTCGGCTATTTCAAATCCGCGCGGGCATTCACGCTGGGAGAGCAGTCGTTCAGAGGAACTTGTTATCTGGCAGCAGCGCCAGACTATTTGGAGACGATAGACTTATCTGCGGTGCTTGTCCCTTGAGGAAGATTAATCTCTATTTCCCCCATAGACGTCGGTCTACATAATGAGTTCTATTTATGCAATCTGCAGCCACACCGTTGAAATCGAGCTCCTGGTCTTGTGCGCTCGTTGGATCGCGAATGAAAAGTCTGATCAACGAATCAGAGTTCTCCTTCAACTCCAGATCGATTGGGACTTTCTGATAGCAATTGCTGACCAGCACAGGGTATTGCCCCTGCTCTATCACAGCCTTTGTCGCATTTCCCCAGGCGACGTTCCCGACAAGGCGATGAGCCGCCTGCAGCAAGAATTTTCTGCAAACGTAAAAAGGAACCTCTCTCTCACTGCAGAGCTTCTTCAGGTGCTGGATATATTCGCCGCAAACGAAATCCCGGCGATCCCATACAAGGGTCCTATCCTGGCAGCTTCAATCTATGGCGATGTTTCGCTCCGGCAATTCGGAGATCTGGACATTATTGTGCATGAGATCGACAAGGCGCGAGCCAGAGAGTTGCTTATTTCACGCGGCTACAGGCTCATGAGGAGGTCGGAAAAAGAGGACACACTGGTCCACCACGCCCGCGGAATCAATCTAGAGCTCCACAGCCATATCACCAGCAAGCATCATCCCATTCAAATCAGTCTTCGCCGCTTGTGGCAAAACCTGAAGGTGTTTTCAATCGGCGGAAAATCCGTGCAGATCCATGCGCCCGAAGACTTGCTGCTGATCCTTTGCATCCACGGGGCGCGGCATTGCTGGGCAAGATTGGGCTGGCTTTGTGATATTGCCGAGATCGCCCGATATCATGAATTGAACTGGGCCCGGGTGATCGACGATGCAACCAAGTTAGGCAGTCGCAGGATCCTCTTTCTTGGCCTTCTGCTCGCCAAGGATATTTTAGGTGCAGAGCTTCCGATGACGGCACTTCGCGGAATAGAGGCCGATAGAGCGCTCAGGCAACTATCTGAGCAGGTAACATGGTGGCTTTTCGGCGTTGGTCCCGTCCCCATGGAGTTTGGCGAAAAGGAACCCCGCTTCATCAGGCAGCGCTACTTCGTCATGCAACGCTATTTCGTCAGGCTTCGAGAACGCCGGCGGGACAAGTTTCGTATAGCCATCAAGCAAGCTTGGATATATATCTCTCTCACGTTACGCGGCAAGGCAAGGCCTTCTCCAATCCGTTTTCTACGTAACCTCTTTGATTTGAAAGATTCATAAATGTCGAGAATGAGAAGGATACGCAAGTTCCTTAGACTCCCATTCAGGGAAAAGTTGCTGCTGCTGTGGACTATCTTCCTCCTTGCTGCTATCCGCATCGGGTTCATACTGCTTCCGTTCAAAGCGCTGCGGCGCCTGCTTTCTAGTCTGGCGCGCGCCGGGAGGGCTGTAAAAACTGTTGCCCGGCAATCGGACGTTGACAGGATTGTCTGGGCTTTGGGCACTGCTGGCCGGGCTTTCCCAGCGGTTGGGACCTGTCTGACGCAAGCTCTGGCGGGATATTTGCTGCTCGGCCGGAAGGGCTACAGCACGGACTTGAGGATCGGCGTGACTCGGGACGCCAAGGGCAAGTTTCTCGCTCACGCCTGGCTTGAGAAGGAAGGTGTGGTGGTGATCGGACAAATTGGCGCTAGCCAGAAATGCTACACCCCCCTTCCAGCCTTGCGGGATTTGGAGCCCTTTCAATAAATTTTCTGGAGCAACTAAGATCCAACATATCTTATTGATTTAGAACGTCCTATAGTACTATTATGATTCAGCAAGCTACTCGGAACTCCTGCTTCGCATTGCCGCGTGCTTGCGCTTTATTCGGTTAGTTTTTTCTATACCAAAGTGCTATTGATAACCTGCACTAAAGTGCTATTGATAAAAGGGACCTAAATCAATAGACTGTGGCAAGTGAGGTTGTTTTTATTACATTAATTCCCTCAAAAAGTGCGAGGGGAAGTTTGATGTTTCACGCGAGTGATTCTTAGTCAAGTTTTCAGAAAGCGAGCGATCTATGGAAAAGAAAACCTATCAAGTTCCGAGACTGATTGCTTACGGGTCTATCGCAGACCACACTTTTCAAACTCCTGGTGTGGGGACGAAAAGTTCCGACACGTCGTTTGAAATGGACAAATTCGGCGAGTATTCCCACCCGGCAGCCTCCTAGGCTTGTCTCTTAGGGGTAATCGAATTTCGCACTGCTGGGAAATAGGAGAGGGACAATATCCGTCTTGCTGATTTGCCTGATGGACGTTGTCCCTGAGGGTTTATCTAAGTCGGAGAAGGTCAGTTTAACTGGCACCCTTCGTGCACGCGTTCGGGGCGCTTCTCGCTGACGAAAATGGGGTGCGGGTCCGACGAAACATTTACTCTCCGCTGAAGAAGCAGTCTGGCAGGGCTTACTATTCTGACCAGCGCGAGGATTGCTAAACAATCATCAGATTTCTCTTGGGTTCGCTCCTCATACTTTTGTCAAAGCTCAGAAACCTCCATCCAAAAGTGTTGCTTCCGCAGTCAGGTGCCGTCTATGCGACTTGGCGCGGCTGAGTTTCGATCTGTTTTAGTTATATCTGAAAAACGGATTGTCCGAGGCGCTGCAGGGGATTGGGTATATCCCTGATTGGAGAAGGCGAGGCAAGTTTGAAAGGTAAACTTACAAATCTGTCGGTGGTCAAGAAAGCCGCGGATCAAGTCTCCTGCGACATGGCCGGAGAAGCAGTCACACTCAATCTGGAATCCGGCATGTATTTTGGCATGGATAAAGTCGCGGCCAGGATATGGGACCTCCTCGAGGAACCACGGACCCTGAAACATATACACGATGTTATTCTGCAGGAGTACGAGGTGGACCAGGAGAGTTGCGAACGCGATCTCCTGGCATTCCTGAATCAAATGGAGTCAGCGGGACTTATAGAAATCCAGAATGAGCCGGATGTATAGGCTTTCCTTCTAGAGGCAAGGATTGCTCTCGGCTTTCCGCAGATAGTGCCCGGGCCAGCCGGCGACCGATAATGTGCGCACAAGGGAATTGACAGGGGTGCCAGTTGCTCTTTTCCGGCGATGGGGACTGCCTGAGACAAAAGACACCACATCTATCTGCCTGCGGCTCGAAAAACTGGAAGCGAGTATCGACGCTGACCGCAATTTCCAGCCCCAACAGGGCTTGAGCTTTGAGAATAGGTCCAAGAATATATAGAGTGTCAAGGTGTCGAAATTTTTGTGAAAACCAATTTTTTATATCCGGGAATTAAGAGACTGTCAGGCAGTATTCCGCACCTGATTCGAGCTCTACGTCTCGCCTGGAATGCTGCCGGTGGATGGACGGCCGCATGGGTTTTTCTCCTCCTGATTCAAGGCTTACTCCCCGTGGCCATTGTCTACTTGACGCGTGTCCTTGTGGACACTCTGACAGGGGCGTTGGGCAAGGGTCTTGCTTGGGCCAACTTCCAGCCTGTACTAGCTTATGCCATGCTGATGGCAATAGTCCTTGTGCTTACTGAGGTCATTCAGGTCTCGGCGGAATGGATACGGACATATCAATCTGAACTTGTCCAGGATCACATCAGCGCGTTGGTTCAAGACAAATCCGTCTCGCTTGACCTCGCTTTCTACGAGATGCCGGAGTTTCATGACCACTTGTATCGTGCCCGGAGCGAGGCTAGCACGCGGCCTCTGGCTTTGCTTGAAAGCAGCGGTAACCTCCTGCAGAACAGCATCACTCTTTTTGCAATGGCGGCAGTACTTATCCCCTACGGGATTTGGGTTCCCCCTGCCCTTCTGATAAGCACGATCCCAGCGTTCTATGTTGTTCTGCGCTCCAGCCGACGTTACTATTGGTGGTGGAAGAACACAACTGCCGATAGACGCCGCGTTCAGTATTATGATTTCATCCTTACCGAGAGCGCCTTCGCTCCCGAGATGCGCCTGTTCCAGTTCAGCAGCCATTTTCAAACAGCCTACAGGCTATTGCGCCGGCGCCTGCGTGGGGAGCGACTGAATCTGTTGAAAGAGCAATCTCTGGCAAGGCTTGGAGCCGAAACCTTCGCTTTGGTTGTATCGGGCGGGACCTTGATCTGGATGCTGGGACAGGCTCTGCGTGGCTTGGTGACACTAGGCGACATTGCCCTGTTTTACCAGGCGTTTCAAAGGGGGCAAGGCCTGATTCGTGCCCTCGTGGGAAACCTGGGACAGATCTATACCAACAGCCTCTATCTAGGAAATCTTTTCGAATTTCTCGAACTGAAATCGAAAGTAGTAGAGCCGCAGCCTGCGCTTCCGGTACCACAGGGTCTGGAGAGTGGCATTTCCTTCCGCAGCGTCACTTTTCGATATCCCGGCAGCGACAGGCCAGCATTGAAAGATCTCAATCTAATGATACCGGCCGGCAAGATCGTGGCAATCGTTGGTGCAAACGGGGCCGGCAAGACTACCCTCTTGAAGCTTATCTGCCGCTTTTATGACCCAGACGAAGGTTGCATTGCCTGGGACAGTGTCGACCTTCGAAAACTATCCCTAACTGAGCTTCGGAGCCGGATAACATATATGTCCCAGATACCCGTTACCTACCAGACTACAGCTCGCGAAAACATTATTCTAGGGAGTCTGCAGGCGAATCCGGACATGGAAAGCATCCAAAGCGCCGTCCGTTCCGCCGGCGCGGAACAAATCATCGCCCGCCTGCCTCGTAAGTACGACAACATTCTTGGCAAATGGTTTGCCGAAGGGACTGAGCTTAGCGCAGGGGAGTGGCAGAGAATCGCCATGTCGCGCGCCTTTCTCCGCAAAGCCCAGATCATAGTTCTGGACGAGCCGACCAGCATGATGGATTCCTGGAGCGAAAATGACTGGTTCGAGCGGCTTCGCCTGTTCTCGGCCGGTCGCACTGCCGTCCTGATAACGCACCGCCTGACGATTGCGATGCGAACCGATTTCATTTTCGTGATGATGAACGGCGTGATTAGCGAGTCAGGCACTCACCAAGAACTACTGGCTGCCGGCGGACAATACGCGCGGTCCTGGTACATGCAAACGCATTCCGGCTCGGGAACTGCGACCCCCGTTACTCAGGTCACTCAGGCGTGACCGCACACGCTGCGACGATCCGTGAGACGACATCCCCTAGCACCTCCATACGCAGTGGGCGGTAGAGATTCCAAAGGCTCACTGAGGCTGCCAGCCGGCTCAGTCCGCTGAAGGATCGAGCCAAAGCGGCATGGCCTTTCACTCTGAAGCTGAGAGACCAGAGGTCTGTAAGTGCGCGGGCTTTTTCTACAGGCTCAAGGTGGATATCCTTATCCGATTCCCGCAAAAAAATGATCGCCCGGATTAGCACCGGATTGCAGTCTCCGCTCCTGGTAGGATCCAGGGCCAGGAAAATGCGGTCGGGCTTCGCCGAAACCAGCTTCGTGCCCTCTGGTGCCTGCCCGTCAAATGTGTCGGATCGAAGGCGCAAGGCCGCAGGCCCTGGCAAAAGTACGGGATCCGGTGTGAGTCGGCAGCAGGACAAATCTTCGCTCAGAACTCGATAGCCTCTTTGATGAAAAGCCAGAGCCAGCGTTGTTTTCCCAAAGCGGCCAGGCGCAGCAAACAGCACAGCTCCACCGTCGATTTCCACCGCCGATGCATGCAGAGGGATGCAGCCCAGCTCGACAAAGCACAGCATCGTCGGAATGCTCCAGAGGCGTAGCTCACGCCGGACGTCCTCGCCGTCCTGCAATAGGGTTATTGTGCGCGCTGCGGGATTGATACGATACCACCCAGTGTCGGCAGTCCAGAAGTGATAGATCCCCTCGGAATGATAGAGCCGGGCTGTTACATCTCCGGTCTGGTCCCGCAGCCTCCACTGGTAGAGAAGTGCGCCCTCCTGGTCAAGCGTTGGATTCGACTCCCTGCAAACGTATAGGACATGCTCGCCTCCGCCTGCCCTTAGAAAATTGAAGGGAATGTCGGAATCCACAGTGAAGCCAAAAACCGAACCGCGCCGTGTATTCACCATAGGCTCAGAAACGCATGGATTCTCACGAGATCGTTCGCCCACGCATAATCGATCAGTTTGAAATCCTGGCGCTCGATCCGGTCAGCCAGGATTTCGTATTTGACGCCATGAATGCGGGAGGCAGGATTCACGAGGAATTGCCGCAACGGGGCATAGTTGATATGAGACATGATGTAATCGGTAAAAAAAGTCTTGGTCCGCCGGTCAAGAATCTCGTCGGGAACATGCCCGCGTATGAGTCTTCGCATCAGGGTTTTCGATCTCAGGTCGGGGAACTTCAGCTCTGCCGGGAGGCTCAAAAAAAATTCAATGACATCGATGTCCGAAAAAGGGCACCTGGCGGTTACACCGCAAAGCATCGCGCATACCTCGCCCGCTTCCAAGGTCAGTGAGTCGCCCGAAAAGGGGCGGAGCTGGACCATAGCCCAGCGATCCCGCCCGGGTGGAAGAAGGTCCCGCCGGAACGGAACCTCATTTATCTTTCGAGCATCCAGCCAGTTCGGTATTTTAAAGGGATAATCCAGGCCCCTGAAATGAAGATATCTGTTCGCAAGCCAGCCTGGAATGAACGGCGTTAGCATAAGATGTCCAAGCTGCTTCCACGAAGTACCTTGCTGGCGCAGTGTCCGGACCATGTTCAGAAGCGGCCTCCATCTGGCGTGCGTCACGAGGTGACCTACAACATGCCGATTCAGGTTAAACACAGCCTCGGCGATGTCGCCCGAAAGCACATTTCGGAATCCAAGCTGGTAAGCCTGTTTGTAATATTCCGTCACTTCATCCAGGGAGAGGGTGGGGATCGGCCCGTCAAAGAGCCTGCACCAGCGAGCGACATCATCCCACGGCCCGGCTTGCGGAGTGAACGTATGCAGATCGATCTCCAGATACTTCGCTATCAATTCGATGTAAACCCGCTCATCAACCTTCGGATGATTGGGATACACAGTTGAGAGGGCGCTGATGGGGCGGCCTGTCAGCTCCCTGTGTAGCGGCGCGGCAAAGCCGGCCACTGCGGGGGAGTCAATTCCTCCGCTGAGCGAAATTACATCCTGCCCTGTAAGGCTTCGCCTTATGGTTTTCCCAAAGACTTCCGAGAAACCGTCACCCAGCTCATCGGCCGAAAGGCGTGACATTTCGAGGATCTCGGCCGGCCGCCAGTACGGCTGGGCTTTGGCTGTGCCGGAGGAATTGACAACCATCACGGTTGCCTGTGGCAGCCGTTTGATGCCCTTCAGAGCCGACGGCGTCTCCTTGGTCAACCTGCCGTAAAAAAGCAGCTCGAGAACTTCGAGGTTCGGTTCCTTCAGGATGCCCGTACCGGCGATGATTTGTTTGGCCTCACTGGCGACGAAGAAACCAGCAGGATCATCCCTGTAGAAAAGAGACCGCCAGCCCAAGTGGTCGCGGAAACACCACAAATCATGCCCATTCGTCACCACGGCGGCAAACACTCCTCGCAGGCGGTTCGGCGCCTCCGAACCGTAAGCCTGGAATGCGGATCTTAACAGATCGGCCGGGGCGGGCGAGGTAGGTCGAAATCCAAGGTTTGTCACGAGTGCTGATATTTCGGCGGCGTTGTCCAGCCTTCCGGCAAATCCTGCGATCCAATCGCCCTCAACGGAGATAGCTGAGCCAATGCCATCACTCTCACCGCATACGCCCACAACACATGAGCCTTGGACTTTGATAGTGTGATTGTTTCCATAGTGCGGAGCCGCGGCCAGCATCCTGCGGACAAGAGCCGGATCCGGCGGAGCCGACCTGCAGAGAATTGCTGCAATGGAACTCATGGTACCCTTCATTAAACAGAAATCCGGGTTGAGAAGTCAAGCGACAGGCTTTTAAATCCTGCATGAATCAGAAGCGCGCGGCAACCCCCTGAGCTCTGTGCCGCCATCGGACTGGAGATTGGGTGGCCTGACACGTAGCCCTCCGGTTTCTTATCCGCCGTTACTCATCGGCTGGTCTGGGAAAAACAGAAAGGAAAATCCATTCGAAAAGGATTTCCGAAATGCACTTGCAGACTAATCCCATTGTTTCCATTCGCAGGTTAACTTGCGTTGGCGGATAAGAGGAAAAACCTGCCATTTCTCTCACCTTGCCGGCAGGATGACGACCTCCGCCTCTGACAAAAAACATTACGTTACCCGCAAACCGCGCCCTCGAGCCAAAGATCGGTCTTGCAGGATTCCGGAAAGTCAAACCGATTTGCATTAAAGCAGCCAAATGCGCGCCCTCATTACGGATATCCCACCAATACAATGGCGCTGGATCAGCTCGTTCGGTTGCGCCGGCAGCTTGCGCGATTTCACTGCCAGCACCAACCCGCTGGCGCGGCAATCCCGGTTGCCGGACGGCAATCGTGAAACCATTGGCGTGCCTGAACTGCTTCATGCGACAGCGGCACTCCGGCGAGGACTGGATAGAAAAATGCAAACAGCACGACGGCTACCACTAAAAACCCAACGACGATCCATCTGGGAAATGAATGTATCCAGCCGACTGCTACGGTGGCGAGCGCCAAGCACATGAACGGCACAGATGGGAGCATGTAGTAGACAAAAGTAGCGGGACGCACGCTGCTCATGAGCAACGAGGGCACGTAGAGGGCAGCGAAGCCCGTAAGCACAACCACTGCGGCATCATTTCGCCGACGCCGGACCACCTGTAGCCCCAAGTACGCTAGTGCGGTGAGCGAAGTCCACCATACGAGCGGGCTGCCCATGGCTGTGATTCTCTCGTGCCCATCGCCGGCCGGTTCGTTGGAATAGTAGACCATCGGACGCTTGATCAAGGGCCAGGACCAAGCAGGTGACACGTATGCGTTCGTCTTCCCGACATAGAGGATCTCCTTGCTGTGCCGATGGAAGTTCAGCATCTCTCGCTGCACGCTCGCGAAGTTTCGAATCCACGACCCGTGAGACCATGGCAAAGCGAAAGCAGAACCCTCAATCCTAGGTGCGTAGGACACGATGTAGACGAGAGAAGGCGCGACTACAAATGCAAGGACCATCGCGGGCCATTCTCTTTTCAGCGCTCGTTGAAACTTCGTGTAAAACCTGCCAGCGGACGGTCGAGCTAACGCCCAGACCGATGACAGCGCGGCGACTCCTAGAAGCCCCCCCAGCCCGACCCACTTGGTTGCGATTGCCGCACCTGTGGCAAGTCCAGCAGCTAATAGCCACGGTCTCCAAAGCGCACCAAACCCGCGGCCCCTCACCTCAGGCCCTCTATCCGTAAGACGATCGCGATCGATGACGACGAACAAGAAGCTTGCCACGCTGAACAGCGTGACGTACACGTCGAGCATGGCGATCCTCGATTGGACGAAATGGAGGAAATCGATCGCCAGCAAACCTGCAGTAAACGTCGCGCCCCAGGTCGATCCCAGAAGTCTGCGCGCCAGAAGATACAGAAGCGCCACGGTAACCGTCCCCGCAACCAAGCCCGCAACCCGCCAACCCAGCGGCTCCCAGCCGAACACGCGGATGCCGAGGCTGATCAGCCATTTGCCTAGAGGAGGGTGTGGACTGACTGCATCCAACGGGATGCCACAGGTTAACTGGGAGTTGTACACATAGATGCAGCCCTCGCGGGCGTAGAACAGCTCATCGGAATAAATGAACTCCGGTCTGGATAGGTGAATGCCGCGAATCACGCCCGCCGTTGCCGATATGGCCGCCATGGCGATTGTGTCGGACCACGACCACTGGCGTTTCTCAGTCCGTAGACCTGATTTGCCTTTCAATTTTGTCCTGCTCCACTGCAGATTGTATTTCGATACTCCGATGAGCACAACCTTTCTCGTCGGCACATCCCGCATGATACTTCACGCTTGCAGCCGATAGGAATCGGAGACGTCTCCATTTAGACCTTGCCGGAAGTGACCAGCCGGGCAAAGTGCTCGAAAGAGCGATCATAGGTTCGCTCGGCAGCTGCAGGGAAAAAGCATGCGGGCAGTTCCCTGCTCCCGATGTGGTAGTTGAGGCAATCGCAACATATGCCTTTGCGCGTGCAGGGTTCATAGGTGCAGTTGCATTTGTTGCTGTTGCGATCCTTTTTACAATCCATGAACTCTTCTCCTTTAAGATATGGCTGCCGGACATTCGCGTTCTATGAAGCACATCACGTCGTTCCAGTATTCATAGGCTTCATCGCCAATTCATTCCGCGATCTGAGAATTGCTCGGCGGATTGCCAGGCTGGGTCATGCGATCACTGGACATAATTATTTCCTCCCCCGGCATTACTGCAGTAATGCACCGCCGGATTTGATTCTTTGCTCCCTTTCCTGGTTCCGCGGACAGGCATTTTATCCTATTTCCTTCCCAACACAGCGTTCAAATAAACGGTGGTTCCATCAAATTGAGAACAGGACTTGTAGTTTTATTAAGCTGAAAGACTCAAAATGATGACATATGATCTCAGAGTTATTGAGGTTCCTTTTTCAAAGTAACTTGGGAGAGCAAATTAACAAAGGAGAGAACAGTGAGAACATTCAGATTAATCGCAGCAATTTCAGCGGCAGCGTTGTTGGCAATAGCAGTCGCAGCCCAACCGCCCGCCGGCTCCGGACAAGCCCCCGCGGAAGCGCAGCAGCAAGGCGGGCCCGGGCAGGGACAGGGCGCGCCCGGCGGACAAGCCGGCCGGGGAGGGCCCGGCCAAGCTGTCCAGACCGTCAATTTCGACGACCACTCGGGTTTTACTCAGATTTTCGATGGCAAGACGTTGAACGGCTGGGACGGCACGACCGACATCTGGCGCGCTGAAAACGGGCAGATCATCGCCGAATCTACGGCAGCCAAGCCCGCCGGAACTACGTTCCTTATCTATCGTGGTAGCGAACCCGCCGATTTCGAACTCAAGCTCGAGATGAAGATCGAAGGGCAAGGCGGCAACAGCGGTATTCAATACCGTAGTTATAACGTTGAACCGAGCTCAAGCAGCGGCGCGGCTACGACATAATGTCGTATCTGCCGCTCCTGGCCGTCACACCCTCCCGCGGCGGCATGGGTTTCGGAGGGCCGGGCGGCTCCCAATCGCCTTATGCATTGGCGGGAGTTGCAAGCGAGCGATTCAACAACGATTTTCAGAAAACGCTCACCGAGATGTACGTGGACAATCACATCAAGCCCATCCAGAACTGGGCCAGCACATTAGGCATGGGCTTCCGCGTCCAGATTAGCGGGCTGGCGGCGTCTTATGTTACCGTGCCTGAAGGTGACAACGGCGACGACGTCGACAGCTTCAGCGGCAAAGCCGCAGCACGCGACATCGGCGGCCACAAGATTCTATCAGACGAAGCGGCGACCTTCGTGGGCGGGCAGTCCGCGGTAGCCAACTGGGTCTTGATGCTCTTTATGATCCAGCGCGACTACAGCGGCGGCGTCAATCAAGTCGTGCTGCACGGTTTCAGCTATGCCGATTCACCGGGAGCCACCTGGCCGGGTTTCTCCTCATTTGGACGCGCCATCGGCAATGATTGGGGGCCGCGAAGTCCGGAATGGACGCTGGCCTCCGACATTACTGCATATGTCAGCCGCTTGCAGCGTGTGCTGCAAGCCGGGCGCCACCAGGTCGACATCGCGGTCCTGGGCGCTTCCCGCCGCGGACCGGGCGAAGGGTTCGGTCGCGGCGGCAACACAAGCGGAGTCTTGAGCTTTAGCGATCGTCTGAGGTATGCAGGATACACCCGCGCCTCCCTTTCCGAGGATCTGCTCACTCACCCGAACGCCATCGCGCGCAACGGGAGGCTTGTCCCGGATGGGCCCGCATACAAAGCGCTTGTGGTCAACCAGCTTAGCACCATGGAACCAGCCACCGCGCAGCGCCTCATCGGCTACGCCAGGGCGGGACCGCCGATCATCCTGGTGGGCGAGCCTCCGACGCGTACGCCCGGCTTGTATCAAATGGAACAGCAGGAGGCTGCGCTGCGCACTGCACTGGCTGAGTTGACAAGCATCAAGAACGTGACCCGCGTGGCGGATGAGGCCGCTGCCTTGACGGCGCTGAGCGCCGCCGGGGTGAAGCCTTCGTTGGGATTCTCCAAACGTTCGCGAGTGTCGGGCTTGTGCCGCAACGACGGGAAGACCGGCTACTTCTATTTCCTCAACGATTCCGACGCGAGCAATGAGGTAACGCTTTCACTCGCGGGCAAGGACAAACCTTTCCGCATCAATCTCTGGAGCGGATCCGTGGAGCCCGTAGCGATCTATACGGAGAAAGAAGGCCGGGTCGAAATTCCGGTCGCTTTTGGCCCCAATGAAGCGGTCGTCATCGTGCTGAGCTCCGACAAGGCTTTCTGCGCATCTGCCCCTGCGGTCCATGCCGTGAGCGGAGAGGGCGAATGGCGTGTCGTAGACGGGCGCTTAAGTGTGCGCGCCACCAAGGCGGGCCGCTACAGTGCAAAACTTAGCGATGGAAAAGATGCGGTTGCACAGGTGGGTGTCGTGGCTGCGGAGCGTGCTCTGCCATCGTGGTCCATTGCGGTGGAGCAATGGCTCCCCGGCAACTCTCCAATGGAGACCCGAAAGGTCAATCACAATTTGAACCTGACAAACCTTACAGCCTGGACGAATATCCCCGAACTGAAGGAAGCTTCGGGGGTAGGGAAATATACAACCTCCGTCACACTGGACTCCAGTTGGAGCAAGGATCAGGGCGCCTGGCTCGATCTAGGCCAGGTAGGCGGAACCTTCCGCGTGTATGTAAACGGCAAGCAGTTGCCGCCCGCCAATCAGTTTGTCCATAGAGTCGATATCGGCCCCTATTTGAAGGCGGGCGAGAATCGCATTGAATTCGTATTGGCCACGAACCTGAATAACGTCTTAAAGGCGATTGGCGCGACCAGCGACTTCGGAGCCGGCCCAAGCGAGGGTGGGGGCGCCCCAGGGGGAGTGGGAGGTGCCAAGGGCGGTGGTGAAACAGGACGCGCCGGAGTTCCAGGGGGCGACGCCCCAAGTGGCGAGCGTGGTGGTGACGCCGGACGTGGTGGAATTCCGAGCGGAGGACGTGGCGGCGCGCCAGCAGCTGCTCCTTTTGTTGAACCAGATCCAATGGCTGCGCCGAAGGGCAGCTATTTGGGTGCTCCTGCTGCCGGTGATTCGGGCATGTCGCCGGGAGCCGGCAATCCTGGCGGATCTCGCACACAGCAGGATTACGGTCTGATCGGACCGGTTAAACTGGTTCCTTATAGGGTTGCGACGATAAAGGGCTGAAGCTCAAATACGGTGACTGGCTACGTAATTCCCGAATTTTAATTTCTTGGCGGACATTATTTTTGTCCCCGGGAATTCGGATATTACGCAGCCTGTCACCGTATTTTTACAGGATGTTGTGCTCTCGGGCGCCTTTCTCAAGTTCGGTGCGAAATTTCGGGTGTGCAATATTGATCAGTGCGCGGCAGCGCTCGCTGATTGCTTTCCCGTGAAGGTAAGCAACTCCATATTCTGTGATCACATAATGAACATCGCCTCGCGAGGTTACGACACCTGCCCCCTCTGTAAGAGAGGGCACGATACGGCTGATGCTTCCGTCTTTTGCAGTCGAACTCAAGGCAATAATCGGTTTGCCGCCTTTGCTTCGCGCTGCGCCGCGGATGAAATCCACCTGCCCCCCAATCCCGCTGTAAACGCTGTAGCCTATTGAGTCCGCACATACTTGTCCTGTCACATCAATTTGGAGCGCGGAATTGATGGCAACCTGGCGGTCATTGCGGCTTATGATGAAGGGATCGTTGATGTAACTGGTGGGATGAAATTCAAATATCGGATTGTTGTCGATGAAATCGTATAGGCGGCGAGTCCCAAAAACAAAACCAAGAGCTATTTTGCCGGGATGAAGGGATTTTTTTTCGTTAGTGACAACTCCGTTTTCAATTAAATCAATCACGCCGTCGCTGACCAGTTCCGAGTGAATTCCCAAATGCTTTTTGTCACCCAGGTAACTCAGAATAGCGTCCGGAATCTCACCGATTCCGAGCTGCAAAGTGGAGCCATCCTCGATCAGATCAGCAACATGGTGGCCGATCTTTTTCGCCACTTCTGAAATGATTCCCTGCGGAAACTCGAGAAGGTCGTCGTCTGATTCCACAATATGATGAATCTTGTTGAGGTGGATGAACGAATCTCCCAGTGTTCGAGGCATCTTGGGGTTGATTTGTGCGATAACCGCCCGCGCGCATTCAGCCGCAGTTTTGGTAGTATCTACGCCGACCCCAAAGCTGCAAAATCCGTGCTCGTCAGGGGGTGAAAGATGAAGAAGCGCGACGTCGATCGGACAAGCGCCTGAGCTGAAGAGCGCTTCAATCTCGCTTAGGAAAATGGGAATAAAATCGGCGCGCCCTTCGTTGATGGCGCCGCGGACATTCGCCCCGGCAAAGAAAGCAATGTGGTGGAAACTTCCGCCCATTTCCGGACGGACATAATCCGCATTCCCGCTTGTCAGAATGTGTATCACCCTGACATCGTGCAACTCAGGAGCGCGCGCGACCATGGCCTTAACCAGGTGCTCGGGTTCGGCGCAGCCGGGGTGAATATATACGCAATCACCGCTCTTGATCACCTTGACGGCATCTTCAGCAGTACAGCGCTTTTTCCTGTAATTCTCAATCCAAGACAAAGCGCGCCGATCGGCTCGTTTTTCGGAGGAAGTTGGCGTCCTCGTTATGTCCATGGCAATCCAATTCTGTTAGGGCTGTTGATATTACAGTCGATTTAGGGAATACGCACCTTACTATCTTGCGGCATCTATGACCTCCGCCAAGTGTCACAAGCCCCCGGCCAAGGAATCCAGGTTGACGTACTCGCAATCAAGCAGGTCAGCCAATCCTTCATGGGTACAATTCCCATCATAAATATAGACCCCGCGGCTCAATGTGCGATCCCTTAGCAGAGATGAGGCGCCATTGTCGCTGATCTCTTCGATAAATGACAGGAGAGCATTGTTAAAGGCGTGAGCTGCAGTCTCCGCTACGGATGAGGGGATGTTAGGTACGCAATAGTGGGTTACGCCATGTTTCTTGAACACCGGATCCGAAAGCGTTGTCGGGTGGCTCGTCTCGACACACCCGCCATGATCGATTGCCAGGTCGATAATCACGCTCCCCGGCCGCATTTTTTTAACCATTGATTCCGTTACAACATGGGGAGCCATGCGCCCATGAATCATCGCAGAGCCGATAATGACATCAGCCATCGTGACATACCGCTCAACATTGTACGGCGTGGACAGGACTGTGTTCACCATTTTGGACAAATGAACTTCGAGGTAGCGCAGCCTCTTCAGATCATCGTCCATTACGGTCACATTGGCGCCATAACCCAGAAAAATGGGAGCAGCGTTGCTTCCCACGGTTCCGGCACCGATAATCAGCACGTTTGATGCCGGAACTCCGGCAACTCCGCCAAGCATTATGCCCCGGCCTCCATTCGTTGTCTCTAGGAACCTTCCTGCGATTTGAGGAAGCAGCATTCCCGCTATTTCGCTCATTGCCGTGAGAATCGGCAACGTGTGCGTGGAGTCCTCGATCAATTCAATGCCAATGGCATGGAAACGTTTCTCCCTTAGCCTCTGATGAACCTCAGGATTTGCACTGCCCAGGTGAACCACGCTGAGCAGATACTTCTCTTCTGTCAACCAGTCGCATTCCTCCACGGTTGGAGGCATCACCTTCACAATGAGATCTGACCTGGCGAATATTTCTTCAGGGGAGAATGCAACAGTTGCGCCCGCCTCCCGATAGGCCTCGTTCGAAAAACTGCAGCCGATCCCGGCCTCGGACTGAACAATGACCTTGTGCCCCCGTTTTGCCAGTGAGTAAGCGCCGGCGGGAGTGAGAACTACGCGGCGTTCGTCACGCATGCTTTCCTTGGGTATGCCTACAATCATCACAAATCCCCATTTTTAGTTTTGTATTAATATAAAATTCCTGTCAGACATAAACGCCATTCGTGCTCGCATGCCCATTATAGATCTTTCAGAGCAACTTCGAACTCATTTTAGCAATTAGCTGCAGTGGGCGGGAAACAGCTCATATTTCGAATGGTCTCTTTCACTCACGCGAAGCGCGGCGATCAGTTCGACAAGAGAATAAGAAAGGCTTATGAATGGATGTTTTCAGTTTCCCCAATCCTTTTAGCACGTTCTGAAATAAAATGGCGCACGCAGGCAAATTACATGATATTGGATTTTTCTACGGGAAGTCAGCATACCGCTGCAACTCTCAGGTTATGGACAATTCTCAGAAGAACGAATCTAAGACGCCAAGAACCAGGAGGGAACTCATTTCTTCCTGTTCTAGATATCTTGTCGCTATTATCTGGTGGAGTCTTGTCGGAGTTTACGGATCGCGGTCTCAAGCCCAAGACACCCGGGCAAATGCAACCGATTCGAAGGACAATAGTGCAGTCGACATGACTCTTGAGCAATTGCAGCGATATTACTTCGCTGAGCTAACCGACCTCGAATATAACGCAAGCCAGGACCAACTGGATTCTCTTTTGCGGCAGGTTGGAGAAAGGGTGGAAGCCTTCTTCAGCAATTTCTCCAACACAGCCTCCAAAGAACAGGTGCGAATGCAAAGGCTGGGGAATGATGGAAGAGAGGAAGACTATGCTAAGCAAGACTTCTATTATTTGATCCTGCCTCATTCCGGGGGAAAAGCTGCTAGTTTTGAAGAAGTCAGGACCGACAAGAAAGGCCGTCAGGTCAATCCCGCGGCAACGCGGGGCTTTTTTATCAGCACCGGCTATGCAGGAGTCAGCCTGTATTTTCACCCCGATCATCATTTTGGTTCGTACTTTCGCTACCTCGGAAGACAAACCTCCGAACCTCGCGCCCATGTGATCGCCTTCGCCCAGAAGCCCGAGGTGAAGGACTATCTGGCGGGTTACTCCGGACCCGAATCCAAAGATGTAACACCATTGCTGTTCCAGGGAATCGCCTGGATTGATCCTCAATCCTTTCAAATCACAAGGCTCCGAACCGACCTCCTGACCCCGCACGTGCTGATTGGCTTGCTGGAACAAAAAACGGATATCCGCTTTTCAGAAGTCCGTTTCACGGCGTCGCAGCTGCCCATGTGGCTTCCCAAAGAAGTAACAATCAGCTGTACGGTCAAAGGCATTACCTATCGCAATCAGCACCGGTATTCCGACTACAAGGTGTTTTCAGTAGAGAGCTACGACAAGATCAATCCGCCTGAGGTCAAAAAGTAAGGAAACAAATTCCGCGGTCTTTAAGGTAGCTCTTGCAGGACTTTATCCTGGAGGGTAAAATGATGCTCCTGTGGAACCTGATCGGGGGAGATTTGCACTCTGCTGGTAAGCAATCCTATAAGGCGCCGTACCCAAGTGGCTAAGGGAGAGGTCTGCAAAACCTTTATGCAGCGGTTCGAATCCGCTCGGCGCCTCCAATCTTCTCAATAAATTAGCGCTATAATTGTGATGTATCGCCTATGGGTACTGGGATGTGCCTTATGCTCTTGCGCGGACCGTTCCAAGAAATCACGCATGGCCTTTGTGAAGGAGGGCACTCGTTTTGGATCGTGGATGTCAAGCTCTCCCTATGCCGGCTTTGGGCAAACTGTTTCCGGCGCACGATTAATTAAAACGGAAGATGGACGATGCTTTAGAGCCATATAATAGCGCATGAAGCTTGAGCGCATCCAGATCAGTTGCATTGTTATTGCCATCAATAATAATATGTAAAAGTTCTGGGTTTTTGCGGATGCCTGTCCAGTATTCCCTTATGGAGGGAAGCCGGCCCGGTAGGTTTTTAGCGGCCGCTAAGAAAAAACTATAAGTAAAACACTGTCTGGTCAGTTTATGTCATTGAAAAATAATGTGGTCCGAAAGGTCCGGATCGTCGGTGTGCCGCTCGACCTCGGCGCTGACCACCGGGGCATCGACATGGGCCCCGATGCGCTCCGTAGCGAGTGTTTTTCCCTTGATCTAATCCCCTCTCGGGTAATCACAGCATACTAATCCCATAAATGGCAAAGGCCGCTCCGAAGAGCGGTTCCTGCAAACGATTCACAACAACCTACGGAGAAAGATTTACTTCTTCTGGAGCCATGCGGGGAGAAAGGCAGTCTGTCAGCTTGTTCAGGATCACTGCGACTCAAACTATTATGGAAGGATATGATCCCTTTCTCGATCGGGGATTTCACAGCTTCAGAACCCTCATTTTTCCCCAGCCTCCTCGTGTAAGAAATCAGCCCGGAGCTCTGCAATACCCTCGCGCCCGGCCAGAGTGAACCAACCCTTCGTGAATCGACATCGCGCACCAGACAGTTCGTGCCAGCCTCGGAATGATACCAGCACGCGATCCCCCCGTCCGCATAAGAAACCCTTCGTCGACCAGGGCGCCGCTGCGCTTACGCGGCTACAGAGTTTCCTCGGCGCAAAGCGAAGATCTACCCGCCCGAGCAGCAGTTCTGCGGGAGCAGAAGCCGCTGGGCGCACAAATGAGAACTTGACCGGATCGACCGCGCTGCAACCGCGCAGCAGGCCAATTTGGTGGTGGAGCAAGATCCCTGCGAGATTACGAAGTACCATATCCACCCTTTCCCGATTGGAGGCATCGGCGAGTCTCCCGAGACGGTTAAGGTAATAGCTGCGCATTTCCGGCGGGATCGTCCCCTTCCAGCCCCGCCGACAGAGTTCCTTGAAACTCGGCAATGCCTCCTGTGCCGCGACAGTACATCCTTCGGACTCGTGCCAATAGGATTCGAGCACCCGGTAGTTCTCAGTCATCATCTGTTGCCAACACCTTAACTCTTCCCCGCTCTTCGCGTGCTCGCTCACCCTGCGGAGAACAAACACCTCACCCAATCGCAGAGCCTTGATCAAGCGCATCAGGCCCAAGATGTATGTCTCCCTCGCATCGATGACTTCCTTGTCCTCTACCTCCATGAACTCGAATTCAATATCCTCCACGTCGAGCCGGAACGACAATCCGGCTCGGTACACAGCACGCACCGAAGAATCAACCGAAAGCAGAGTCTGGAGCGCCGTCAACTCGGCGAGATCGACCTCGCTTTCTGTCCCACGCATCCAGTGCTTTTTCGGAGACCATAACGTCTGGACTTCCACTGGAATGTGCCTCCGGACAAACTCAAAGATCTGAGTGCGAATCCCCTCTACGGTTCTTTCACGGAACGCAGGCACGGCTACGGCCCGTGAAAAACTCGAGATGATCCGGGCCACTCTATCCGCGACTCCTTCCGGATCGGCCACAATCCTGCCGCTGCATGGTTCCTCATTACTTTCCTGCAAGCGGGACAGGATTGTCCCAAATGATTCGTCGAGTGCGCGCAGAACGCCCCCCTCGAGGCTGCCCAGCCCCTCAC
>Ga0208980_10000163_pt1 | contig 33623 bp, 24 predicted proteins | sample WetSurMetagenome_3_FD_187993 | JGI IMG/M metagenome (GOLD analysis project Ga0208980, IMG submission 187993) | Wetland microbial communities from Twitchell Island in the Sacramento Delta, sample from surface sediment Aug2011 Site A1 Bulk (version 2) | ecosystem: Environmental > Aquatic > Marine...
TGAGGATAATAAAAAAATATCTATTTTTAACCGCCTGGATCTGCAGGGAGAAACCTATCATAAAAATCAGATTATGAGTGACAAAAGAATTAAGAGTGCGTTGATCTCAGTCTATTATAAAGATGATCTGGATGAAATTGTTCGCACACTTGATGAATTAAAAGTTAAAATTTATTCTACGGGAGGTACGTATAATTTTATTAAAGAACTGGGAATTGTTGCTGAGACAGTGGAATCACTGACTACTTACCCATCAATCCTGGGGGGCAGGGTTAAGACGCTGCATCCCAAGGTTTTCGGGGGAATTCTTGCAAGGAGAGAGAATCGTGAAGATATTGAACAATTGTCAACCTATAAAATACCAGAAATTGACCTTGTTATAGTTGATCTTTATCCCTTTGAAAAGACAGTTAAGACTGTCGACAATGAAGATGAAATTATTGAAAAAATAGATATTGGCGGGATATCACTTATCAGAGCTGCAGCAAAGAACTTCATGGATGTGCTGGTGGTGTCAGGCAGTGATCAATATAAGGCGTTGCTGGCTCTGTTGAAAGCGAAGAGAGGATTCACATCGCTTGACGACAGGAAATACTATGCTGCTGAGGCTTTTAAAACTTCTTCTCATTATGACACCGCAATTTTTAAATACTTTAACAGGAGTGCCGGTATTGAGGCCTTCAGGGAAAGCATAAATACTTCATATAAGCTTAGATATGGAGAAAATCCCCACCAAAAAGGAATCTTTTACGGAAATACTGACAAGCTATTTGATAAATTTCATGGGAAGGAGATTTCATATAACAACTTTCTTGACATTGATGCTGCTCTTTCACTTCTCGACGAATTCACAGAAACAACCTATGTTATTGTAAAACACAATAATGCATGTGGTGTTGCATCACGTGAAAATCCTGAAGATGCCTGGAAAGACGCGCTTGCATGCGATCCTGTTTCTGCGTACGGAGGTGTAATAGCCGCAAATATTCATGTTGGTGAATCGGAAGCTGCAGAAATTGACAAGATTTTTTTTGAGATTATTATTGCTCCGGATTTTACTGATAAGGCACTCGAGATTCTTAAGCAAAAGAAGAACAGGATAATACTTAAAAGGAAAGAGAAGGCAGTCAGTCCATATTATTTCAGATCATTGCTTAACGGAATCCTGTGGCAGGAAGCCGATACAAGTATAGAATTTGCTGCCGATATGAAAACCGTGACGCTAAAGATTCCATCAGCTGCGGAAGTAGAAGATCTCGTGTTTGCGAATAAGATTGTTAAACATAGTAAATCGAATGCAATAGTACTTGCCAGGAACAAACAGTTGTGTGCAAGCGGGATCGGACAGACATCAAGGGTTGATGCATTAAAGCAGGCAATAGAAAAAGCAAGATCATTCGGTTTTGATCTGAATGGAGCAGTTCTCGCTTCAGATGCTTTTTTCCCATTCGCTGACTCCGTGGAAATAGCTTATAAAGCTGGGATAACTGCTATCGTTCAACCAGGCGGATCGGTCAGGGATCAGGATTCGATAGATTTCTGTACTGCTAACGGCGTAGCAATGGTATTTACGGGTAAAAGACACTTTAAACACTAAAATAATAATTAATTATCTCTTTCAATGGGACTATTTTCATTTTTGACACAGGAGATTGCAATTGACCTTGGAACGGCAAATACAGTTATCATACACAATGATAAAATAGTCGTTGATGAACCGTCGATAGTTGCAATAGATAAAAATTCTGGTAAACTGATCGCGATTGGGGAGGCAGCAAGGCAGATGCATGGGAAGACTCATGAGAACATAAAAACAGTGAGGCCGCTGCGTGACGGAGTAATTGCCGACTTTAATGCTGCAGAACTCATGATAAGGGGAATGATAAAGTTGATCAATCCGGGATCGAAGTTTTTCACTCCTTCCCTGAAGATGGTTGTATGTATCCCTTCTGGCAGCACCGAAGTGGAACTAAGAGCCGTCCGTGACTCTTCGGAACATGCGGGGGGAAGGGATGTATATATGATCTATGAACCAATGGCAGCGGCAATAGGGATCGGGCTGGATGTCGAAGCTCCTGAAGGATGCATGGTAATTGATGTTGGCGGTGGTACGACTGAAATTGCTGTCATTGCCCTCGGAGGGATTGTCTGCAATAAATCAATAAGGATTGCCGGAGATGGATTTACAGCTGATATTCAATCATATATGAGACATCAGCATAATATCAAGATAGGCGAAAGAACTGCTGAAGATATTAAGATTGCTGTCGGAGCTGCCCTGCCTGATATTGATAATCCCCCACCGGATTATATTGTCAGAGGACCCAATATTATGACGTCCCTGCCGATAGAAATCCCGATTTCTTACCAGGAGATTGCATATTGTCTTGATAAATCCTTAACAAAAGTTGAAGCAGCGCTTCTCAATGTTCTTGAACAAACACCACCTGAGCTTTATGCCGACATTGTAAATAAAGGAATTTATCTGGCAGGTGGCGGCGCTTTACTGAGAGGCCTTGATAAGAGACTTTCGGACAAAATAAACATAAATTTCAATGTTGTAGAAGATCCGCTGCATGCTGTTGCAAGAGGAACTGGTGTTGCATTGAAAAATGTTGATAAGTTTCCTTTCCTGATGAGATAACCTTCCGGCTTGAATGAGAAACCTGCTAAACTTTCTGCTGAAATACAATAGTTTTATTGTCTTTCTGATTCTGGAAGGAATAGCATTGTATTGGCTTACTTCCGGGAATAGTTACCATAATTCCAGGATGGTTAAAGGAATGCAGGGAGTAACAAGGGGAATGGAAGAAAGACTCAGCAATGTCAGGTCTTATCTGAACCTTCGCGAAATTAACTCAAAGCTGGCATCGGAGAACAATGCTCTCAGAAACAGCATTGAACGATTTACGAGCCAGGAGAATCTTAAATTTATTTCTGTCAAAGATACCCTGTTCAGACAACAATACCAGTACACATCTGCCAGGGTAATAAATAATTCCGTCAACAAACAGAAGAATTTTTTTACTCTCGATAAAGGGAGGGCCCAGGGGATAAAGATTGATATGGCAGTCACAAACGGGAAGGATGTTGCCGGTGTAATTGTTGGTTGCACTGATAATTTTTCTATAGCTATATCATTGCTCAATCTTGATTTCAGGTTAAGTGCCAGGCTAAAGTCAAACGGTTATTTTGGATCGCTGAGCTGGGATGGCAGGAATTACAGGCATGCAGTGCTAAATGAAATCCCTCAGCATATAAATGTAAGCATTGGCGATACGATAGAAACGACAGGTTATTCCGCAATATTCCCCGAAGGAATGCTGATAGGTACGGTGAGCGATCTTAAAAAAAGCGGCAGTGATTTTTACAAAATAACAATTGAACTTTTTACCGACTTCAAGAAGCTCCAGTATGTTAATATTATTGGAAATATGAAACGGACCGAACAGCTCGAACTAGAAAATCAACTCCAATGATAAATTCTATTCTAAGATTCGGAGTAATTATAATAATCCTTATCCTGTTTCAGGTTCTGGTATTGAATCATATTCAGTTCAGCGGTTATGTCAATCCTTATGTTTACATTATGATTGTACTTCTGCTGCCATCCCTGACGCCATCATGGCTTGTGCTTGTAATCTCATTTCTGTCAGGGCTTGTTATTGATCTTTTCTGCGGATCTCCGGGGATGCATGCCTCAGCTACTCTTCTTGCTGGGTTTTCCCGTCCATATGTTTTAAGACTCATTTCTCCAAGCGACGGTTATGAATCAGGATCTAATCTCTCAATGGCTGTCTACGGGGTAAGGTGGTTCTTCATATATACCCTGCTTATTGTTCTTATTCACCATACTGCACTCTTTTTTCTTGAAGTTTTCCGGTTCGCCGATTTCTTCAGAACAATATTAAGGATCCTGCTGAGTTCATTCTTTACAATAGGATTTATTCTCCTTATCGAGTACTACGGGAAAAGGAGATAAAAGTTCCGTTATGAAAGATGCATTCATCAACAGGAAATATATAGTAATGGCACTAATTGTGCTGGCATCCCTTGCACTTTTAATGAGGTTGTTTACTATCCAGGTTGTCAAGGATACCTACAGGATGTCAGCAGAAAACAATGTCCTTAGATATGTTACTCAATATCCTGCCAGGGGATTAATTTATGACAGGAATAAAAAGCTGATAGTTTACAACCAGGCAGCTTATGATCTAATGGTTGTTCCTGCACAGGTTACCAAAATCGACACTGCTGAATTTTGCGCTCTTCTGGGTATTTCTAGAGCATCATACCGTGAAAGATTTGGGGCGGCTTTAAGCTATTCAAGAAGGGCTCCCTCGGTCTTTTTAAAACAGATATCAGCAGAATCTTATGCGAGGTTGCAGGAGAAAATGTTTATGTTTCCGGGATTCTATGTTCAGCCAAGGACATTGAGAAAATACTCGAGGCCAATTGCTGCACATCTTCTGGGGTATGTAAGCGAAGTGGATGAAGCACTTATAAAAAAGGAGCCTTATTACAAATCAGGAGATTATATCGGAAAGCTGGGTATAGAGGAAGCATATGAAAAAAACCTGAGAGGTCAGAGAGGTGTAAAGATATATCTGGTAGATGTTTACAGCAGGATCAAAGGTTCTTATGCAGAAGGCAGGATGGATACTGTAGCTATTCAGGGAGAAGACATAGTTTCAACAATGGACATGGATCTTCAGGAATATGGAGAAATGCTGATGCGAAACAAAACGGGAAGCATAGTTGCCCTTGAACCAAAGACAGGAGAAGTACTTGCCCTGGTTTCGGCACCAAATTATGATCCCGGTCTTCTCGTTGGAAGAATAAGGTCGGAGAATTTTTCCAAGCTTAGTGCCGATACTATTCTTAAACCATTGTTTAACAGAGCTTTGCAGGCCAAGTATCCTCCGGGTTCAACTTTTAAACCTATAAATGGATTGATAGGTCTGCAGGAAAAGGTAATAATCCCATCAACAATATTTGGCTGCAATAACGGATATCTTTTTGTAGCCTGTCATTCGCACAGTTCCCCCCTCGATCTTGTTCACGGCATTTCGAATTCATGCAACTCATATTTCTGTCAGACCTTCAGGCGGATCCTTGAAAATCCTCAATATCCGACAATTGCTGATGCTTTTACAAAGTGGAAAGGATATCTGAATGAATTCGGATTTGGGAAAAAACTTGGAATTGAATTCACAAATGAGCTTACAGGATTTATTCCTTCAACAGCTTATTTCGACAGATACTATGGAAAAAACAGATGGAAAGCTCTGACCGTTATTTCAATGGCTATCGGACAGGGTGAGATAGAGACAACACCCCTGCAGATGGCAAATATGACAGCTGCTATTGCCAACAAGGGTTACTTTTATATTCCTCATATCGTAAAATCAATTGGAACTGATAAGAAAATTGATCAGAAATATCTTTCAAAACAGATTATTAATATTGATTCGGCTAATTTTGAACCAATAATTATAGGTATGGAAGGTGCTGTGAACGGAGAAGCAGGAGCTACCGCAAGAATTGCAGCACTTAAAGATATTATTGTATGCGGTAAGACAGGAACAGCACAGAATCCGCACGGCAAGGATCATTCAGTATTCATCGCGTTTGCCCCAAAGGATGATCCGAAGATAGCAATTGCGGTGTATGTTGAAAATGCAGGATTCGGAGCAACCTATGCTGCACCGGTTGCAAGTCTCATGATTGAGAAATATCTTAAAGGCGAGATTACAAATAAAGCCATGGAGCAAAGGATGCTGGAACTTAACCTTTTAGCTGGTGACACGAAGAAGTAATATATGGTATCAACTTGACAAACCTTCAATACTGATCTTTTTATTATTGGTCATTATCGGATGGTTCAATATTTATGCTGCGGTTTACAATGAGGAACATACAAGAATACTGGATCTTTCCCAGAGATATGGAAAACAATTTATCTGGATTCTTGCGACGTTTATAATTGCAGTTTTTGTCGTTGTGACCGATACAAGATTCTATTTCTTCTTTGCATATTTTATCTTTGGAGGCCTTTTGTTCCTGCTGTTAATGGTTTTAATTCTTGGCAAGGATATAAACGGTGCCAGATCGTGGTTTCAAATAGGATCACTCAGCCTTCAACCTTCTGAATTTTCAAAATTCGGAACAGCCCTTGCTCTCGCGGCCTACCTTAATTCGACCAAGCACTATCTTGGTAAGCTTCGGGTTTTCTTGATTTCAATTTCTATTATTCTATTGCCAGCATTCCTGATTGTCCTGCAACCGGATATGGGTTCCGCTGTAGTTTACTTTGCGCTGTTTATCGTACTATTCAGGGAAGGTATGAGTCCATATATTTTTGTTTCAGGATTACTGATGGTTATCCTGTTCTTTTTTACATTGATTTTCAATAATCTCTATCTGACCATCGGGCTTACAGCTGCCGCATTTCTTTTAGCCTGGTTTGTTACAAGAAAATGGAAATTATGTCTTGAAGGGCTTGGAATCCTCATTCTGGTCTTTCTAATAATATATACATTTAATAGCCTGGTGATTAAATCCTTAAGTGATGAGCACGTACTTTTTATCTCAGTTATATTTTCAGGTGCGGCATATGCTTTTTATTTCTACAGCAAGAAAGCAATTTCCCTTTTTGTAATTTTCCTCTTCCTCGTTGGAAGCCTGGCTTTTGTTAATTCAGTTGATTTCGCCTTTAATAATCTTTTAAAGCCCCACCAGAAGGAGAGAGTGGAAATTCTTCTGGGTATTAAATCAGATCTTCATGGAACAGGGTACAATGTAAACCAATCGATCATATCAGTAGGATCGGGAGGCCTTACTGGCAAAGGCTACCTTAAAGGAACGCAGACCAAATTCAAATTTGTACCTGCTCAAAGTACTGACTTTATTTTCTGCACAATAGGTGAGGAATGGGGATTTCTGGGCTCCTTCGTAATAATTGGATTATATGTTTTTCTCCTGATCAGGCTTATAGTTCTTTCCGAACGGCAACGATCGGATTTTTCAAGGATATACGGATATAGCGTGGTATCGATACTATTCGTTCATTTCTTCATCAATATAGGAATGGCTATTGGGCTTGTGCCCGTCATAGGCATACCTCTGCCTTTCCTAAGTTACGGAGGCAGCTCATTATGGGGATTTACAATACTCTTATTTATTTTTCTGCGGCTCGATGCCAGCCGTGCCGAATACCTGGTATGATCAGAACGGGATCGTTATCCTGTGAGAGATCTCAATTCCAAAATCATTTTCAACATAATCTATCAGCTGGGGAAAAAACTCCATGAAATCATCCTGGAGGGAATAATAATTTTTTTTCAATGCCTTCATTGCAAACCTGGTTTCGTTGGGAAGGGTGGAGCGTTTGCTTAATGTGTTCAGAACATGACGTATCCCATTCAGGGTCTGGTACGATTCAATCCAGTTATTAATAATAAAGAATGGCATCATTTTTCTAACATCATCAGGCAGGATCTCAAAATTATTAACCATTGCCCTGTAGAAATTGTATGTTACGCTTTCCAGAGGTCTTCTTGAAAAAAAGTTCCATTCCTTGGTCAGGAAATGATCATATATAATATCAGTAATTACTCCTGAGTATTTATGGTATTTTCTTGTAAATAAAATTTTACTTCGATGAACCACTGGATGTCTGTCGGTGAAGCCATCAATATGCCGATGCAGGATGATCCCTTTCCTGATCGGATCGGGGTACTTGAGATAATCACGCCCTTTTACATAATCTCCTATGTAGTTTCCGATGATTATTTTGTCAGAATCACCGGACAGATATATATGGGCTAAAACATTCATTTAAACACATAATAGTACAAAGAAATTAGATTTGTCTGATTATGTTATAAACATTTTCTTTAACATGTTTTTGGAACTCTGCAAAATAGGTATTAATACATTGAAAAACAAAAGAATATGCTTAAAAATGATAATGTTAAAAAATAGACCGGAATGTTCGGATTTTAAGTCTGCAAATTATAAATTTGTCACTTCACTTCACATATATAAACGATTTTAACGAGGAATAAATTATTAACAGATCAAGGAGGAAATATGCCGAAGAAGAATGTCATTATAATTGGAGCAGCAGGAAGGGATTTTCATAACTTCAATACTTTTTTCAGGGATAATGAAAGTTACAATGTTGTAGCATTTACAGCTGCTCAGATTCCTGATATCGACGGCAGGAAATATCCGAAAGAACTGGCAGGCAAGTTATACCCGAAAGGAATTCCTATCTTCCCTGAAAAGGAGCTTCCGCTGTTAATACATAAGTACAAAGTAAATGATTGTGTATTTTCTTATAGTGATGTTAAATATCAGAAAGTGATGTCTGTTAGCGCAATAGTGAATGCTGCAGGTGCGAATTTTGTTCTGCTGGGACCAGCCGATACAATGATAAAAAGCATAAAACCTGTAATTGCGGTGGGAGCTGTAAGAACCGGGTGCGGAAAAAGCCAGACATCACGAAGGGTAATAGAGCTTCTTATGAACAAAGGACTTAAGGTGGTAGCTGTCAGGCACCCGATGCCATACGGAAATCTGGTAGAACAGAAAGTGCAAAGGTTTGCCACAGTTAAGGATCTTGAAAAGCATAGATGCACAGTTGAGGAGATGGAAGAGTACGAACCTCATGTGGTAAGGGGAAACGTAATTTATGCCGGAGTTGATTATGAAGCAATCCTCCGCAAAGCTGAAAAGGATCCAAAAGGATGTGATGTGGTTGTATGGGATGGAGGCAATAATGATTTTCCTTTTTATAAACCTGATCTGATGATTACGGTTACTGACCCGCACAGAGCAGGACATGAACTTAAATATTATCCCGGTGAAGTTACGCTTCGCATTGCTGATGTTGTTGTCATTAATAAAATCGACAGCGCTGAGCCGGAAGCAATCCAGATAGTAAGAGAGAGTATCGAAAAAGTAAATCCAAAAGCAATAGTGGTTGATGGTGCATCTCCTATCAGGGTTGATGATATTTCACTTATCAGGGGTAAAAGAGTGCTTGTTGTTGAAGACGGACCGACTCTTACTCACGGTGAAATGAAGATTGGAGCAGGTGTGGTTGCTGCCAAAAAATTCGGAGCAGCTGAACTTGTTGATCCCCGGCCTTATACTGTCGGAAGACTTAGTGAAACATTCAGGCTTTACCCTGGAATTGGAACACTTCTTCCTGCCATGGGATATGGAGAACAACAGCTGAAAGATCTGGAAAAAACAATTAACAATACTGATTGTGACAGTGTCATTATTGCTACTCCAATTGACCTTAACAGGATTATAAAAATCAAAAAGCCGAATACCAGGGTTTATTACGATCTGCAGGAGATTGGCGATCCGAATCTATCACAGGTTATTGATGAGTTTGTAAAAAAACATAAACTGGCTTAATATAATTTCCCGCTGATTTCGCAGATTATCGCAGATGTTTGATCAGATCTGCGAAGATCAGCGTGATCAGCGGTAAAATTATTTTATCTTTTTACTCTTGCGTTTCCTTTCCAGATACTCCAGATCTGTTCTTCATCTGCAGGCTGAGCATAATCAGTAAGAACAGTTGTGGCCAGTGCCCCGGTAGCCCACCCAAATTGGATCCATTTTTCTGGTTCCCATCCCTTGAGGATCGCATAAAGCAAACCTCCAACAAAACCGTCACCGCCTCCAATCCTGTCAAGTATATGAATTTCGCGCGGCTCAACAATATGCCAGGTATCGCCTTCGAGCATAATAGCACCCCAGAGATGATCGTTAGAGCTGATAACCTGACGAAGGGTAGTTGTAAATACTGAAGTTCCGGGAAACTCTTTTTTTACTCTTTTGATCATCTCTTTGAAGCTTTCGATTTTAGCCGCCAGGTCTTTTCCTCCCTCTTCAGGACCCTGAATTCCAAGACAAAGCTGGAAATCCTCTTCGTTGCCAACCAGTATATCTGAGATGCCCGCTATTTCCTTAAAAACAGATGAAAGCTCTTTTTCCCTGTTCTTCCAGAAGGTAGCTCTGAAATTGAGATCGAATGAAATCCTTGTTCCGTTTTTCCTGGCTGTTCTTGCCAGCTCAAGGCAGAAATTACTTGTTTCGGGAGATAATGCTGCAATTAGCCCGGAAAGGTGAAGAATCTGAACTCCTTCTTTACCAAATAATCTGTTCAGGTCAAAGTCATTTACATTCAGGGTCCTTCCTACTTCACCTGTGCGATCATTCTGAACTCTTGGTCCGCGGGAACCATAACCACTGTCGGCTATGTTGAACTGATGCCTGTAACCCCATGGCCCTCCTTGCTCAACATCGACCCCTTCATATTCCATATGCCGGGCTGAAAGGTTATCCTTAATCATCCTTGCAATAGGACTCTCCTTTACAAAAGTTGTAAGGACCTTGACCGGAAGTCCGAGGAATGATGGAACACTGGCCACATTGGTCTCAGCGCTGGTGACCTGCATGTGAAACATATCGCTGCAATGGACGGGTTGTCCGTTGACAGGGGTAATTCGTACACCCATACTGGTCGGAACTACCAATGACCATTTAAAATCTCTCTTAAGCTCGATTCGCATATTATCTTGAATTAGTGATTTCAGGTAATCCAATGCCTGATCCCGGCAGGTTACATCACAAAGTTAAAAAAAATGCCGGCAGGATATACTGCAGACATTTTTTATAAATAAGGAATTATATAAATTAAAAAAGACTATTTTCTGTGTATCCCGCCTGCGCTGGACGAGTGGGCGTCAAGGTATTTAGGATCACCTCGGTAATTTATGTCACCTGCACTTGAAGCTCTTGCCCTGAGCCTTTCGGAAACACTGATATCTGCATCACCTGCACTGGAAGCAGAGATATCAGCTTCCCTGACTTCCAATGCGTAGGCATTAAGATCGCCGGCGCTGCTTAAACCGGCCTTAAGAACATCTGATTCGCCTGAAAGGGTAATATCCCCCGAACTGCTTATATTAGCCTCAATCTCTTTTGTATACACCTCCAGTTTAATATCACCCGCACTGCTGGCCGATAATTCCAGGCTTTCAGTCTTGATGGGTGTTTCACCAATAATGTCTCCTGCACTTGAGGTTTTAAGCGAATTGATCTCTTTCATTGAAACATATACCACTTTCTTTTCAGCTTCCCTGATATTAACCTCAGTATAAACATTTAAAACTCCGTCCCTGATCTCTGTCAGGATATATTCATGAAGATTCTCATCCGCCTCTACAGCAATCGAAACATCATCAGCTTGTTTCAGATAAACATCAATCCCGCTGCTGACCCTTAATCCTGTAAATTTTCCGGCTTCACGGTCTTTTTTTACCACATGGTTATTCCCGTAAATTGTTCTGTGGATCTGACCATCCAGTCCAGCTGTTATGACCAGGCAGAGTATGGCGACCATAAAATGCTTCAGATTTTTCATGTCCTTTTCTATTTATTTTTGATTTTCTTCCTGATTAAAGACCGATTGAAAAACGGAACGTTGCACAGAGTTTAAAAAACTTTAGCAGATTTACCATGAAATAATTAGTTTGTATCTTAGTGATATTACCTATTAAAACAATCAGAGATGAAGAGAGTCATAATTCCTGCAATAATTGCATTTGTAATTGCCCAGTCGGTTAGCTGCACAGATCAGGAAAAGGAAAACCTAACGTTATGGTATGAAAAACCAGCCCAAAAATGGGAGGAAGCTTTACCTGTCGGGAATGGCCGCTTAGGTGCAATGATATATGGCGGAATATCGGAAGACCACATCCAATTTAATGAAGAAACACTTTGGTCAGGCGAACCGCATGATTATTCAAATAAGGAAGCTTCACAGTACCTGGGAAAAATACGGGATCTGATCTGGCAGGGAAAACAAAAAGAGGCCGAGAAATTGGCTCTCGAGAGGTTTATGAGTGTCCCTCTCCATCAGAAAAAATACCAGCCTTTCGGGGATCTATGGCTGACTTTTCCGGAAAATGAGAGCATTTCAGATTACAGACGGGAACTTGATTTGTCAAATGCAGTTTGTAAAACAAGTTATAAAGCCGGTGGTTATGATTATACAAGGGAATATATTGCAAGCTATCCTGACAATGTGATCCTGATTAATCTTATATGCAATAGGAAAAAAGCACTGACTTTTGATGTTTCAATGACAGCTCTTCATGAAGGATTTTCTGTGATTCCTGAAAAAGATGGCACTTTAAGTCTTAAAGTCAGAGTAAAAGATGGTGTTCTTTACGGAACAGCATTAGTTAGAGTAACTACAAAGGGAGGTAAGATTTCTTTAGCCGGAAATAAAATGCACATTGAAAAGGCAAATGAGGCATCAATTTGGCTCACAGCAGCTACAAACTTTGTTGATCCATGGAATGTTTCTGGTAATCCGGATGCAAAATGCAGGCAGTTTCTGGTTGATGCAGGAAGTCAGGATTACACGCAGCTTAAACAGAAGCACATTTCTGATTATCAAAAATACTTCAGCAGGTTTTCAATTAATCTCGGCACTTCGGGGACTGAACTTTTGCCAACCGATGAAAGGATAGAAAGAATTCCCGAAAAAATGGATAATTCTCTTGCAGCCTTATATGTTCAGTATAGCCGCTATCTTATGTTATCGTCAAGCCGTCCGGGTACTTATCCGGCAAATCTGCAGGGAATCTGGAACGATAAGCTCAATCCGTCGTGGGATAGTAAGTACACTGTAAATATTAATACCGAGATGAATTACTGGCCTGTGGAAATTTTAAATATTCCAGAGTGCCACGAAGCTCTTTTCAAGATGATCGGTGAGGTGGTATCTTCGGGTGAAATGGTTGCAAAGAATCATTATAATGCCAGAGGGTGGGTTTTGCATCATAACACTGATTTATGGCGTGGAGCTGCTCCAATTAATGCTTCTGATCATGGGATATGGGTTTCAGGAGGCGGATGGATGGCACATCATTACTGGGAACATTTTCTCTTCGGCAGGGATGTGAATTTTCTTCATGACAAGGCATGGCCAGTAATGAAAGGTGCAGCCAGATTTTATGTTGATTTTCTCACCGCTGACCCAAAAACAGGATGGTTAGTATCTTCTCCGTCCAACTCACCTGAAAACGGGGGACTTGTGGCTGGACCCACGATGGATCATCAGATAATTAAAAGCCTTTTTAAAGCATGTATTGGGGCGAGTGAAATACTGAATACCGATAAATCGTTTTCAGACACACTCAGACAGATACTTCCCATGATAGCGCCATATAAGATTGGCAGGTTTGGGCAGCTTCAGGAATGGATGGAGGATATCGATAACCCTGATAACAAGCATAGACATGTCTCGCATCTCTGGGGTGTTTATCCCGGAAGGGAGATTACCTGGAAAGAGACTCCTGATCTCATGGAGGCTTCGAAAAGATCACTTATTGCACGGGGTGATGAAGGGACCGGATGGAGTCTTGCATGGAAGATAAATTTCTGGGCAAGATTCAAAGATGGTAATCATGCCTGGAAAATGGTGCAGATGCTTTTGCGACCCGAAGGGCAATCTTCTGCAAAAGCAACAGGTGGAGGATCATCAGGAGGTGGATCATATCCGAATCTTTTTGACGCACATCCGCCTTTTCAGATTGACGGTAATTTCGGCGGAGCTGCAGGTATAGTAGAAATGTTAATTCAAAGTCATCTTGATCAGATTGATATTCTGCCGGCCCTGCCTGATGGTATAACAGAAGGTCATATAAAAGGGATCAGAGCAAGAGGTGGATTTGAACTTGAGTATTCCTGGAAAAAAGGTGTACTCCAATCTTTAAAGGTAATTTCAAATGCAGGTCAACCTCTATTAATAAAATATAAGGAGAATTCATTTTCATCTCCGACCATAAAGGGAGAAATCCTGAATTTTAACGGGGATCTTAAAAAGATAGAAATTTAAGTTCAATACATTATTCCTTTGTATCACATTGTGCGTACTTGGTGGTACTTTACGGTTAAAATTTTTTTACCAAAATGGTGCACTAAGGATGACACAAAGGATCATGAAGGATTATAAGTTTTAATGCCACTTGAATATTTTCAAACCTGCACCAAAAAATATAATGCCAGTTGCAGAAAGTACCAGTATTGGAACTGCAGCTTCATTAATTCCGGCTCCTTCATTAAATATTCCTCTGATTCCGTCAGTTAACATTGTAAGCGGAAGAGCTTTGATGACATTTACACTCCAATCAGGAAAATTCTGATAACTGAAGAATATTCCTGATAGAACCATCATTGGCATAACGACAGCATTTATCAGTCCGTTACCAACCTCAGTATTGGAGGTATGTGAAGAAACAAAAACTGCTATTCCGGCAAATGCAATATTGCCAGCAATAAACAAGAGTATCAGCGCTGAAAGGCTTCCCTGTATCGTCAAATTGAATACAATAATGGCAAAAAGGATTAATGCCAGGGCTTCAATGAAGTTCATTGTCACCCTTACGGTTATAAGGGCAATGAGAAAATGTGATTTCTTCATTGGCGTTGCAACAAGACGACGAAGAAGTTTTTTGGAACGTTTTTCAATTATACCATAACTGATTCCCCACATCGACGACATCATCACACCCAGAGTTATCAGACCGGGAATCAGAAAATCAATATACCGCGTTCCAATAACAGTTAAAGGCTTAATTTCAGTATTGCTCTCGGCTGGAAGTGCTCGGCCTGTTCCTATTAATCCCCTGAGCTTAAGATATGTCAGCTCAGCATCAGAATTAATAGGATCAAAATGATATTCAGTTTCACCATTATTGTTTTTCAGAATAAGGTTAACGGTGCCTCTTTTTAGCATCACCATTGCCTCATCCCATTCCAGCTCATAAAAAAGAAAGGTTGTATTACCAAGTTTATCATCTTTAAGTTCATACATCCACCTGAATGAATCTTTTTCATCAGGCTGTTGTATTTTACAATTCGTTTCAAGGAATCTGAATATTTCAGAATTTGCTTTTTCAGAAGTTTCATGTGACCTGATAATTGCCACTTTGCGGTTTACGTCAGCTTTCCTCGTAAAGGCCAGTCCAAGCCCCAATGACATAAGGATAGGAAATAGTATTCCCCAGAAGAGGACTCCGGGTTCCCTTGTGATTTCACGGAACAGGGCTAGTGTGAGATGCCATAACTGATTAAAGCGTAGTAGTCTATTCATAGATCCTCCTTCCTGTCAACGAAACAAACAGGTCATCAAGGGTCCTGGCTTCCTGAAGCAACCGGTCGCGTGTTCCTTCACGGAGGATGATTCCATTATCCATTATTACTATATAATCGCAAAGATTTTCAGCTTCCTCCATGTAATGAGTAGTCAGGATCATTGATGTCTCAGATTCATTTTTCAATCTGTGAAGGATATCCCATATCTCGCGTCTAGCATTTGGATCAAGACCGGTAGTAGGCTCATCTAAAAGGAGTATTGCCGGAGTATTAATAAGGGCTATCCCTATTGCCAGACGTTGCCTTTGTCCACCTGACAGATTTACTACATAGGATTTTCTTTTTTCCCCGAGACCGACGATGTTAATTATCTCACTGACCCTTTCTCTGCCAAGGTTAAAAAAACTTGCAAATAGCTGTAAGGTTTCAGTTACCCGCAGCTTATCGATAAACCTTGTTTCCTGAAGTGAAAGGCCTATAATCCTGTGAAGCTCATCCTCATTGCCTTTCCAGTGTTTGCCCATTATCGTAATATCACCCTTATCAGGTTTCTGGATTCCTTCAATCATTTCTACCAGGGTAGTCTTTCCGGCTCCGTTGGGACCGAGAAGTGCAGTAAACTGACCCTTCTGAATGGTGAGATTAATTCCTTTTACTGCCTGAACTGTTTTAAAAGATTTCCAGACATTTTTGACTTCTATTACAGGAGCGGTCATTATTAGGATAATTTGTAAAAATTGTACCTGAATAACAACAGGCACTGCAAAAGGTTAAATAAGGATTCTAAAATAGCAAATTTGTTCTGAGACATTAAACTAATATTCAATTAAAAAAGATGGCATTTTGTTTAAATTCTATTGTCAGGAAGGAGGAAAATATTTAACTTTAAAGAAAAAATGGTTCATACAAAGGCTGTTATTCCAATTATAGCTGTGGTTCTAATTTTCGGTTGTAATTCCCCAAAAGTTGAAAAAGAGCCAACAAAAACTCCGGTTGAGGTAAAAAGTGATCTTAAAGGCAGTTTCCTGATCAGTGGTGCTTATGCACTTTATCCGTTGATATCCAGGCTGGCTGATGAATTTATGGTTATTCATCCGGGAGTGAAAATTGAACTTAAAAAAGCGGCTACAGGTGAAGGAATTACTGATCTGCTTACTGGCAAATGCCAGCTTGCTATGATCTCCCGTCCACTTAATGATGAAGAGATCAATGACGGCATCCTTGTAATTCCTGTTGCAAAGGATGGAGTGGCTCCTATTGTTAATCAGAAAAATCCTTACATTCAAAAAATACTGAACCAGGGTATAAGTCCGGATGAGTTCATGCACATCTTTACATCGGGTAAACAAATGACATGGGGAGAAGTCCTTGACACCGTTGCTAAAGATAAGATCTCTGTTTATATAAGAGCAGATGAATCAGGAGCAGCAGATGTTCTGGCTCAGTTCATTTACAAAAAATCTTCTGATCTGAGGGGAATAGGGGTGAACGGGGATGATGAGATGATTAAAAGTATTCAGGATAATCCTCTTGCAATAGGATTCTGTAACTTCTCATATGCTTTTGATACCACAACCGGAGAACGTACAAAGGATATTCAGATAATACCTGCTGACCTTGATTTTGATAACAAAATTGACAGAGTGGAGGTCCCCTTTTCTAACCTTCGCGAAGCTCATCGCAGCTTGTGGCTTGGTTTTTTCCCTGACCAGCTATGCCGGGAGCTTACATTGGGTTCAATGGGTAAGCCTACTGATCCTGCAGTACTTGAATTTCTGTATTATGTTTTAGGAGAAGGTCAGTCAAATGTCAGTAAAAGTGGCTTTTGTCCTTTGAATAATGTATATCTAAAATATACTTTAAACTTTCTGAAATAGCCTTGATATTTGGATCAGGTTCCGAAAAGTCTATCGCCTGCATCTCCAAGGCCAGGCAAAATATATCCATTTTCGTTTAGCCGTTCATCGAGACCAGCAAGGTATATTTGTACATCAGGATGATCATACTCAATTTTTCTGACACCTTCTGGGACACCGACCACACATACAAGTTTAATTGTTTTTGCCCCATTATCTTTAAGCACTTTAATTGCTGCTCCTGAACTGCCGCCGGTTGCAAGCATAGGGTCGAGAACCATTACTATGGCATTCTGCAGGTTGTCAGGAAGTTTAGTATAATATGTCAGGGGCTCAAGTGTTTTATGATCCCGATACATGCCAATATGTCCAACCTTTGCTGAAGGAAGCAGTTTAGTTATCCCGGCCACCATCCCAAGACCCGCTCTTAAAACAGGAACGAGAACAATATCCATAGCTACCTCTCCGCTCTGGCATTTGGAAAGAGGTGTATTAATAGAAACAATTTTAAGTGGAAGATCATTTGTAACCTCATAAGCCATCAATCCGGCAATTTCATCAAGTGTTTCCCGGAAATCTTTTGTGGAAGTTTCTTTGCGCCTCAACTGGGTAAGCTTATGAGTAAGCAAAGGGTGTTTAAGCAAGATAAGCATTTGACTGGAATTTCTAAGGTACAAATATAACCTGAAATTTAAAACAGGAAAGTTAATGATTCAGGTTGGCGGAAATAAATTTTTATTTAACTTGGATTGGTTTAATCCGGACAATACTCAATAAATCTATTTATGAGTGAGCCTATCCTGAGAACTCTAATGCAGCTCTTTGCCCTGGTCAGTGATATAGGGAATGTTAACGAAATTTCCGCCAGGGAGAAAAATGTTGTAAAATCATTTCTTGCCCGTCACCTGAATAGTGAGCTGGTTGAAAAATACCTTATAATATTTGAGGAATACCTCGATTTATTCCTAAATAAGGAAGCAATAACCATGAGTACAGGCGATTTCGATATTCAAGCTCTTAAGACCTTAAGAATTAAACGGATATGTGAGGGAATCAACAAGGAGCTCCGCCAGAAACAAAAGATATACATAATAATTCAGCTTATTGATTTTATTTCTTACGGAAAAGAAATCACAGCCAATGAGATCGATTTTCTGATGATAGTGGCACTTGCACTGAACATTCCGGAAAATGAATACAGGAACATTAAAAGTTTTATTATTGATCCGGTATCCAAGATTCATGAAAAAGATAAACTTCTTGTGATAAATAATAATCCGGTATGTAAGTTTCGGAAAATAAAACATATTTACAACTCCAATTTTTCCGGTGAACTTATCTTTCTTAATATTGTCAGTGTTAAAACTTTTATTTTAAGATATAACGGCGACAGAAACCTTTTCCTTAACGGACAAAATATCTTATCAAGGCAATCATATCTGTTCGATAACGGTTCAACAATAAAGGGACAGGGCTTAAATACAATTTATTATTCCGAAGTCTTCGGTTATTTCAATGATTCAAAACTTGAAACAAAGATCTCCCTTACTGCTGATAATGTGACATTCCGTTTTGCCGAAAGTGAAAACGGAATCCAGAATTTTAACTTTTACGAAGAATCCGGCCAGCTGGTTGGAATTCTTGGAGTAAGCGGCACAGGTAAATCGACACTTCTGAACCTTCTGAACGGGAATATAAAACCACAAAGTGGCAGTATCCTCATTAACGGATTTAATATTAATAACGAAAACGAAAAGGATAAGCTTAAGGGAATTATCGGATATATTCCCCAGGATGACCTTCTGATTGAAGAACTTACGGTATTCCAGAATCTATATTTCAATGCCCGGTTGTGCCTGAGCAATTTACCAAAAGCCAGGATAAAAAAAATTATAGGTAAGATTATGGTCGATCTGGACCTCTGGGAGGTCAGGGATCTGAAGGTAGGGAATCCATTAGATAAAGTAATAAGTGGCGGACAGAGAAAACGTATCAATATTGCCCTGGAGCTGATTCGTGAACCATATATTCTTTTTGTTGATGAACCTACTTCCGGATTATCGTCAGTTGATTCAGAGGTCGTTATTAACCTTCTTAAGGAGCAGACTTACAAGGGGAAACTGGTTATCGTTAATATTCACCAGCCAGGTTCCGATCTGTTCAAGCTGTTTGATAAAATCATAATCCTTGACAAAGGAGGTCACCAGATATTCTATGGTAATCCCAATTCGGCGGTTGTTTATTTCAAGACCCAAAGCATGCAGGCAAATCCGGAAGAAGACCAGTGCATATTGTGTGGCAACATAAATACTGAGCAGATTCTCCAGATTGTTGAGGCAAAAATAGTTAATGAGCACGGCAAGCTTACCCAGACACGGAAGATCACTCCCGAAGAATGGTCAAACCTGTTCAGGGAGAAACATAAAGAGCTTCCCAGGCTTACACAAGTACATCAAAAGAAGTTACCAGAGAATTTCTATAGTATTCCCGGAAAACTCAGACAAACAGGAATATTTTTCACCCGAGATATTCTGTCTAAGCTGGCAAACAGACAATATATCCTGATAAGCATGTTTGGGGCACCATTGCTTGCATTAATACTAGGGTATTTCACAAGGTATGCAAAGGGAGGCACGTACCAATTCATCGAAAATGTCAACCTGCCAGCTTATATTTTCATGAGTGTTATTACTGCCATGTTCTTTGGTCTCATCATAAGTTCTGAAGAAATCCTGAAAGACAGGAAGATCCTTAAGCGGGAGTCGTTCTTAAACCTGAGCTGGTTCAGCTATATAAATTCCAAGATAATTATTGTGTTTCTGATATCAGCTATTCAGACAATATCCTACATCCTCGTTGGTAATTCAATTCTGGAAATTAAAGGAATGACTTTCCATTACTGGCTGGTTTTATTTACTACTTCCTGCTGTGCTAATATGATAGGACTTAATCTTTCCTCAGCCCTTAACTCGGTTATCACAATTTATATCCTGATCCCGTTTATCATAATACCGCAGATGCTGTTCAGCGGGGTGCTCGTAAAATATGACAAACTTCATATAAATAATAGAGCATCAAATGAATATGTGCCATTCATCGGGGAACTGATGCCTTCGCGGTGGTCATTTGAAGCTCTGGCAGTTGAACAGTATAAAAATAACAGGTATGAAAAAATACGGTTCCCTTATGATATGGAAGTAAGTCGTCATAGTTATTTTGATGGTTATCTAATACCTGCTCTTAATAAGGATCTTTATTATTGTCAGACAGCGATGACACTGAACGATACTGTAAAGAATTATTTAGAAATAATAAATTATCATATTGAACAATTATCGCAAGAAGCCGGTTTTAGTATGCCTGGAAGTCTTACAAGGTTATTAAATGAAGGAAAATTCGATTCTCTGGCTCTTAAACAAAAAGGGTACCTTTATCACCTGTCAAAGATATTCGGAATTAACAACAGACATTCAATGGATTTGAGAGATAAATTCCTTAAAACAATTGCGAAAAACAAAAACGACAGCTTAAATTTAATTCGTCTGGAAACGGATTATACCAATAAATCATTAGCGACTTTTGTTCTTAATGATGATATGGTTGAAAAATCTGTTCAGACCTCAAGACGAATAATCCGGAAATATCAGCCAATTTACATGCCTCCGACAACTAACTATGGCCGCGCTCATTTTTGTGCGCCATTCAAAATTATAGGTAACTTAAAGATAGATACGTTCTGGTTTAATCTGATCGTCATCTGGCTTGTCTTATTTTTGCTGTATCTGGCTCTCTATTTCAATCTTCTCAGGAAGCTGGTTTCGGGATTTGGAGATGCCAACAAAAGAATAAGAGGTTCCAGTTTCCTTATTATCAAAGAAATCTCATCCTTGTAAGAAGTTAAGGTTAAAAGACCATTGTTTATTTTTTAAACAAAGCAGGATCAGTTGACCTTACATTATTTTTAAACGCCACCACGAATGCATCAGGATAACCTTCCTGTTTCATTATCTTTTGCAGGCTGGCAGCAGCAGTAGAAGTACTGAATTCACCGATACATGAACAGTAAGCTCCATTTGAGAGATATTCGTATGTCTTATATGTTTTTCCACCAGCAGTTATCTCATAACTTCCTTTAGGTTTCATGCTAGCTGAAAACTGGACACGGTATACAAGTGCATCACTTAATGCTGATTGTTTCTGAACAGGAGGTTTTGCCGGTTCCTGTTTGATTTCAGTTACTTTCTTAGTTTGAGTTGCTTCAGAAGAGGGAATTTGGCCAGGTTGTTCCTGCGATTTTTCAAGAGACTGAATATTTCCTGTAAACCTTACATTGTTTTTGAAAGCTACTACGAAAGCATCAGGATAACCTCCCTTTTTCAACATGCTCTGCAGGTTAGATGCTTGTGCAGAAGTGCTGAATTCACCAGCGCATGAACGGTAAGCGCCATTATATAAATATTCGTAGGTTTTAAATTTTTTCCCGCCAACAGTGATTTCATAGCTTCCTTTGGATTTCGCACTTGCTGAAAATTGAACACGATAAATAACTGCATCACCGGATGTTGGTGCCTTTACAGCAGCTAGTTTTACTGGTTCCTCTATGATTTCACTCGCTTTCTGCGTCTTAACAGGTTCATTAACAGGCTCTTTGTCATGCTTAATAGCTTCAACCTGACTGGCCGTCTTAGTAATGGCAGCTTCGGCAGACGAAAATCCAGCCTGAGCTATGTATTTAAATGCATCTGACAGATTTGTCAATTTATTAAGTGAATATTGATCCCTGAATGTAACTCTTAATAGCTGAGACGATTTGTTACCTGTTTTAGTCCTTGTTGTATAGAATGCTGATTTTCCGTCAGGCCGGCTGAGTTTAAATGCAACATCATCATTTTCAGAATTGATTACCTTTGTAAGATTCACAGGCTTATCCCACCCATGTCCGTTATACCTGCAGAAATAAATATCATATCCGCCGAAACCTTCAATGCCGTCGGAAGAAAAAAACAAATTGTCATACTGATCAAGAAATGAATACAATTCATTCCCTTTTGTATTTATTTTATTCCCGAGATTCTCAGGAGAGGACCAGCCATTTTCTTCTTTATATGAAATAAATAAATCGAGTCCTCCGTAACTCTCGCTCCTGTTGCTCGAAAAAACCATTTTTTCACCATCGGCTGACAGGGCCGGGTGTGTATATACTGAATTATCGCTGCAAAAGCTTAAAGGTTTGGCATCGATTAACCACTCATGCTTTCCGTTTTTAATTAATTGATATTTAGCCTGATATATTTTCTCGGATTCCTTTTTTCCTGGCCACTTGGTATAGTACATTACAGAATAATCACTGTTAAAAGTCATGGCGTCGCAAGGCACTTCCCAGGGGTTGGAAGCGGAAAATGCTGCATGGTTACCAATGGTAGTGTCTTTGCAGACCGCAAAAAAAGCTTCGACTATTCCAAATGAGGTGTGGGTTTCCGGCATATTAACCTCTGCTTTGGAATTTGAAAGAAAAACAATACCATCATGATAAAACTGAACACCGGAAGAGGGAGGTATGATTTCAAGATAGAACTTGTTGATTCTAATAAACTTAGAAATATCAAGTGTATCTGAAACCAGGGACGGAACAGATTTTAAGACCACTCCTGCTCCGGAATTCTCTTTTCCGATACTAAGAGCAGTCATGAAAAATGATGCTAAAAGAAGGGAAATGCCTGTTTGTCTTTTCATATTTTTGATGAAAAACATTTTTACCAGCGTCCGTTTTTAGTGTAACCCGATTTGTTATGGGAAAAATTAATTCCAAAAGCAACTTCAGCAGTTAAGGGAGTTTTAAAATATGGTGAATCTTTATGCAAAGCAAAGAAAGTACCTACATAAAACCTCGGATATTTATACTGGAAGAAGAATGAAATTTTACTATAGTCGTTGAAATAAGTTCCAAGGCAAAAATTCCCTGCATACAGTTTAAGAATTGGCTCAATGTTTTCACTGATATCGAATGAAAGAGAATCATCAGTATGGATTATCACTGCAGGTTCCAGAACTATATTCAGGTCACGGCTAAGGACAATTTTGTATCCTGCTATTAAATTATACTGCCGCGAAATTGGTATCTGATAATTTGTCAGAGTAGAAGTATCCTTTGGCTGATTGAGTAGATTGGTAGCTGAAAGTCCGGCGTAGAGCTTGGGATCATAATAGTAGATGCCAAGATCGAGGTTTGGAGAATAGAATTCTTTGGAAGGAATGCCCTGATCAGGATTCCCGTCATAAAAATGGTACATCCCTTTCAACGATGCACCAATCGACAGAAATGACAATGCTTTTTTATTCAGGGGAATATGGTATGCCATACCGCCGGTAATTCCTGCATTATGAGTTGAATCATTTGAATTATATTCATTAAAGCCTGAAAATCCTACCCCAAAATTTGTAAATGAATATGAAGTACCGAGTTCCCGGTAACCTTCAATCTTTTTTGATATTCTTGTGTTTCCGCTTAGGGCTTGTGAATAAGAACTTCCCTGGAATCCGGCAATTAAGTCCAGTGAAAGGTAATCTTTACTTCCGGCAATGGCAGGGTTAAACAAAAACGGGGTAAAAATCCGATAGGAGACAGGGTTGAAAGGCATCTGCTGACCGAAGGACTGAATAAAGCAAAATAACGACAAAAATATTGGGAGTATCTTTTTATAGATTGGCATTTGTAATGTCTTAATAATTATGATTAACCTGATAACGGATGATTTTGTTCATCCTTTTATAGTTTAACAACGGAAACCATGCACGTTTATTTTATCTGTTCAAAACTCGATTCTATTCTGATATTTATGCGTTCGATAGAGTATTTATAATTATCTCAATAAGCCAGGGAACGAATGTCTTAACCTCTGATATTCTGCGATGCGACTAAGTCTTTGAACCGAATTACCGACTTGTTCTTTGTAATGATCGTGTTTTTCTTTAATGTTTATTTTGTATTTAGTCAGATTTTCGAAATTTCCATTGTTTAACCCACCTTTCTCGAAAATTGCTGAAAGCTCTTGCATCCTGTCAAGGATGTAAAAATTACTCTCTGCAATATATTTATTAGTTTTTAACCACAATGCCTCTACTTCAGAATTCGAATCAAAGAAATGTGAAAATACCAGAAAATAATTCCGGGCCCATTTTTCAATATTTACCAGACCTTCCTCATCATTGTTCCATTCCATGAATGAATCTTGGATAAAATTAAAATAAAGATCAAGGGATGGATTTAAAAAATCATAATCGTAAAAACCCGGATTGCCTTTTAATCTTCCTGCTTTGGTAAGTTCTTTTTCAACTCTTGTATCGAAAAAAGGACTTAGTTTAAGAAAAGTAACAGGAGTTGTTCCATCTCCACAGATCTGTCTGAGGAAATCCATGTTTTTATTTATTGACCCGAAGGTTGATGAGGGTTGGAAAAGCATAAATCCGTAATCAAAGCCAATTTTAAGCTTTTTAAGTATATTGATGCCTCTTAGACTTTCTTCAACTGTCATATGTTTATTTAGACTGGTCAAACCATCATCTGTACCATCATCTATTCCCAGGAAGGCAAGGAATAATCCATGTTTCTTCATTAAAGAAAACCGGTCAAACTCAATCTCGTCTGGCCGACAATTTATTTTCCATACTATTTTGCCTACGAGATTGCGGTTTTCAAGCTCATTGCAGAATCTTTCAATCCAATCGGACCCTGTTATATTCTTGACCGGGAAATCATCATCCTCGAAAAGAAAAACTGAGCAATGCTTATTCTTGTACAGAAATTCCAGTTCCTCAACTACCTTTTCTGGTTTTCTCAGACGTTTAATTGGAAATGAAGCTTGTTTAAGGTACTCAGTATTGTTACAAAAAGAACAATTGTTAACACAGCCTCTTCCTGCAATAATTGTTGCAAATCTTTTTCCCAAGACATACTCTTCCGGCTGGGACCTTATAGGAATGGGAAATTTGTCAAGATCCATTTCAGGCTGACGGATGGGATTAGAAATGATTTTGCCATTTTCTTTAAAAACAAGCCCCTTAATATTTTTCCATCCTGTCCCTGAATATATCGAGTTCACAAGATCAAGGAATGAATATTCTCCCTCAAATCTTATAATTGAATCGAGCGATGGAATCAGATTGAACAGTTCGTAATACCTCATGCTTGCATATTGTCCTCCTGCAGAGAAGTGAGATGAAACACCCGAATTCCTCAGATAGTCGACAAGCTCTTTAAAGTCGTTGATATAATATTGAAATATGACTGAGAATCCTACAATAAATGGCTTAGTTTTATTGATTTCATTTAGTATCTCTTTTTTACCGTCACGAATATCAATTATTCGGGGATTATAACCTTCGCTGGACAATACTGAAGCCAAATAACCGACGCCAAGATTATCAAATTCCTTAAATGCAATTATTATAATAGAACGGGTACTCATCAGGACTTTGGAAAATATAAAGAACAGACATCCCAGATAAATACAATTTTTGCAGCTAACGGAATTATCTGGAAAATATTCTTGAAAAAGATTTAACAAAAAAGATCAGCTTCCCGGTTATTCCTTTATCCCTGATCCTCATTAAATTTCATAAAAATCTCGTCGAGTCTCTTGTTAAGCCTTTTTTTAGCATTTTCGCATTCGACAAAAAGCTCATTTAAATGTTTGCATTTTGCCTTTTCACATTCATCTACGTAGGCAGCAAGTGCCTCGCAGGCATCAATTGCAAGATCCGGTTGCGCCTTAAGGTACCGACAGTCTCTTGCATTCATCATATAAGCGCTACTGTTTGGCATAATTCTGGTTTTTAAGGTTATACATATATGTTTTTGTAAACAGTTTTTAAGAAATGTAAAAAGTATCAGGAGTATTTACGTATTAGTTCCCTGTATCCTGTTTTATTCCTCAATGCTTTCCAAACCGGATCAATCTGAAGTAGTTGAATTGAAAAATCTGAAGGATTATTCAATAATTCCTCAATGATGATCAAAGCCTTGTCATATTCTCTAAGCATAACATATATTTGAGCAAGATCTTTCTTTCTCCAGTTCTTTTCCATATAATTAACTCCTGCGAGTTTCAATGCCTCCTCCCCGTATTCAATGGCTTTGGCTTTATATTTTAATCCAGCCGCTGAAATCCCAGCAAGACTAAAGAATAACGCATTTTCCGGACTTCCCTTTATTTTTTCATCAAAAAAGTTCAGGGCATTCTCATAATATTGGGCAGCAAATGCACGATCATTCAGATTATCATATATCTTAGCAAAAATCAGGTATTTATCACCCTGATTATCAAAGTATATTAGATCTGTATTTTCAGCTTTGACCAATGCCTCTTCAAATTTCCCGTTATATAAGTCGAAAACTATTTTATACTTTGGAAATTTTCCTCCTGTGGTTTTGATAACTGCCGAATCCAGCACAATTTCGGCCTCAATTGTATTCCCGTCTCTCTGGATCAGTGATTCAATTTTATTTTCGTATGGAGCAGACCATCTGGGCATTATTTCAGCCGCCTTGTCATGGTAATAATTGGCGGAGTCATATTGATGCACGGCCTGATAAGATAAGCCAATATTTGTAAGAAATAAAGGATCCTTTATATTCTTTGCAACTTCCCGGACTAGCTCCTGAGAACTACTCCAATCTCCGATTGCTCGTAGAACCAGGGACATATAATACTTACAATCCCAACTTGTTGGCTGGCTTAATGATGCCTGTTTGAAATACTCGAGTGCACTGTTGTAATCTTTAATAAAATAATAATAGTAAAAACCACATGCAACCTTTGCTTCTGTCAGATCCTTATTAATATAAAGAGCCCGTTCAATATCAAATCTGCATTTTTCTCTATGATCCGCGGCGGTTAAATGCTCTGTATGATATCCCCATGACCTTGTTATTGCTCTTTTTGCATATGCTAATGCAAAATTTGAGTCAATCTCAATTGCCTTACCATAAAGTTCAATAGCTTTATTAAAATATTCCTGAGCTGAAAAATCTTTAAACATGCTGTCACCCCTGTTTAAATAAAACGATGCGGAAGTAGCATCATCTTGACTGGCCGAGGCGTTCATGTAATTCATAAAAGCAATACCGCTTTGTGTTGGCTTATTCCTTATCTTTTTGTTTTCTTCAGGAGTTGGAACTGTTCTTAATGTTGAAGCAATCTCCAGAATAATTTCACCTATCCCTTCAAATATATTTTCCTGATTAATACTGTAATTTTTAGCCAGTATTACCTTTGACTTTTTTGCCATAAGAAGGTTTATACTGACAATTATTTTGTTTCCACTTTTAACCAGGTCTCCAGTTAAAACGAAGAAAACCTTTAGCTTTTTAGCTACAGTTGATACTGATTTATTCTTGTGCTTTTTTTCGAGCATATTTCTATATTCAAGTACTACACTACGCGGGAGTACATCAAATTCTTTTATTTCAGACAGTCCAGTTGTAATGAATGTTGTAATTCCGTCACTGTTAATTTCGGAATCCTCTTCGGGATTCAGGTCCTCAAATGGAAGAACAGCGAGTGATTTTTGTGAATTTCTGATTTCATCAGATTCAACTCTTTTACTGATAATATTAAAAAGCAACAAGCCAATAATTATAATGAAACTGATAAGAGTAATCTCTCTCCATGTTCTCAATTGATTCTCAATATATTGCCTTTTTCTAGCTCCTAAAGGTTTTGTTTTTTCAAGACCTCCTGGTGTTATATCAAAAAACCATGAGAAAACTGCAGATATAGGGAATCCTATCGCGAGAACAATAATAACCAAGGTTTTAGTCCAGTATGGGAATGATAACGCATCTGCAAGAATTTCGACAAGCTGGAGTATAACAAATGCGCTGGCTGCATATGCAACAATCACCCTGTCGGTTTTCCGGCGTTTTAGCTCCTCCCAGAACCTGGAGAACTTTTTGGGTGTATCATCCATCTTCCCGTGCGTATGTTATTTACACATTTAAAGTTATGCCAACAAATAAGTAAAAGCAAATATATTTTATGAAGCAGAAATGAATATAATGCTAAAAAGAGGGAGTGTCAGAAAACACTCCCCTGTAAATGAATCAATTAATTCAGATTATTTATTAAGCCACGTCTCAACTGCCTGGGGGCTTAATCCTGCCAGTCCTAATTTGTTTTTCTTGTTGAAACCATTAAGATCGTTGGCAAGCTTACCTGCTTTTTCCACCTCCCTGAGTTTTTCCACTGTTGTGTATCCTAATTTCTTTAGTGGATCGATCCATTCTTCAGGAATTCCCATTTCAACATATTCTTCCTTTGGACTTTCGACTTTTAACTTTTGACTCACTGGCTTCATCTGAGGGAAAAGAAGTACATCCTGAATAGAAGGCTGGTTTGTAAGAAGCATAGTGAGACGGTCTATTCCTATCCCCATTCCTGATGTTGGCGGCATTCCGTATTCCAGAGCCCGCACAAAATCAAGGTCAATAAACATGGCTTCATCATCTCCCTTTTCAGACAGACGCAACTGTTCCTGAAACCTTTCCATCTGATCGATTGGATCATTAAGTTCAGAGTAAGCATTCGCGATCTCTTTCCCATTGATCATTAGCTCGAATCTCTCAACCAGTCCGGGTTTACTGCGATGCTTTTTCGTCAGAGGGGAAGTTTCTTCCGGATAATCAATAATGAATGTCGGCTGAATAAAATTATGTTCACACTTTTCTCCAAATATGGTATCAATTAGTTTCCCTTTTCCCATTTCAGGTGTATGTGGAACACCAAGTTTATCACAGACTTTTCTCATTTCGTCTTCTTCCATCCCTGAAATATCATAACCTGTATACTCCTTTATCGCATCAGGCATGCTTATCCGTCTGTATGGCGGATTCATGTTGATGACCTTGTCACCGTAAACGATTTCGGTTTTACCATGAAGATCCAGGACAGCTTTTTTTACAATCTCTTCCGTGAAACTCATCATCCAGTTATAGTCTTTATACGCGATATAAATCTCCATAACCGTGAATTCAGGATTATGAGTACGATCCATGCCTTCGTTCCGGAAATCCTTGGCAAATTCATATACTCCCTCAAACCCGCCTACAATGAGCCTTTTGAGGTAAAGTTCATTTGCAATTCTAAGGTAGAGAGGTATATCAAGCGTATTGTGATGAGTAATAAATGGTCTGGCAGAAGCGCCTCCCGGAATCGGCTGAAGAATGGGTGTCTCTACTTCCAGGTAACCCCGCGAATTAAATAATTCACGCATCGACTGGATAATCTGGGTTCTTTTGCGAAAAACATCACGAACACCTGCATTTACTATGAGATCAACATATCTCTGTCGATATCGCATCTCCGGATCGGTAACCGCATCAAATATGACACCATCCTTTTCTTTGACAACAGGCAGGGGCCTGATTGACTTGCTTAATAATGTGAACTCTTTTACATGAACTGTAGTTTCGCCCATCTGGGTTTTAAAAACATGACCTTTAACTCCAATGATATCACCGATATCAAGAAGATGCTTAAATACTGTGTTATATAATGTTTTATCCTCACCGCTGCAGATATCGTCCCTGCGAACATAAATCTGTATCCTTCCCGAAGAATCCATTAATTCTGCAAAAGAGGCATTACCCATGATACGGCGGCTCATAATCCTGCCTGCCATACATACATCAGGGAAATTATTCTTCTCCGGGCTGTAATTATTCAGTATTTCTGCTGCAAAAACATTTGTTTTATATTCAGCAGCAGGGTACGGATTTATGCCAAGTTTACGGAGTTCAGCAAGTGAATCCCGCCTTATCTGCTCCTGTTCACTTAAAATCATATATTGGTCGTTTAAAAAATCAGTGCAAATATATGAAAATTCAAGCTTCAGCTCAGGGCTGTTGGGGAATGTTTAAAAGAGCATATTTCATCATTGAACCTTTCCCTGATAATCCTGGTGACAGGACCGGGTAATCCATCGGCAATAATCAGACTATCAACTGCGATGACAGGAGTTATTTCACCAGATGTATTTGTAATAAAAATTTCCTGAATATCACCAAGCATTTTTTCAGATATCGCTTCTTCTTTTACAGGAATTCCCGCTTTTCTGGCAACGCGCATAATATTTTTTCTGGTAACTCCCGATAGAACATAAACTGATTCTGGATGGGTATAAACAATTCCTTTTTTTACAAAAAAGATATTTGAATGGGAACACTCGGTAATTATTCCGTTTCTTACAAATGCACACTCGAAAAACCCCTTGCCGACAGCTTCCTGAAAACAGAGTGTATTCGGAAGAAGGGCAACTGACTTAATATCACACCGGCTCCATCTGATATCTTCTTTCAGCATGATCCCTATACCTGACTCCTTACCTGTATTTTCAGGGACGAAATCTCTTGCAAATGCATAAACGGTGGGACTTACCGGAGGAACAGGGAAAGAGTGTGTCCGCTTAGCCGAACCTCTTGTGACCTGAAGGTAGATCAGAGCGGATGAATTTTCAAGATTATTCAGCCTGATAAGCTCCCCTGCGATTACCGGGAATGAATCTTCTTCAGTCCACTGAATCAGTGTTTCCCTCAGACTCCTTTTCATCCTTGCAAGATGACTTTCCATATCGTAAAAAAAACCTTCATACCATCTGACAACTTCATAAATGCCTTCTGCAAAAAGAAATCCACGATCATCAGGACTTATATTTACATCATCCTTTGGAATGTATCTCCCATTAAAAAAAGCTATATCCATTATTAAAGAGTTATTTTTAAGTAACAGATTTTAAATGAAAATGTTTTACATCTTCAGGCTTATTCATCGGCAGCTTCCTTTTCTTACCTTCCTTTTCGTCCTTTCTTTATCGACCCTGCCCTCTAAAAGCGGTTCAAAATCCTATATTAGCCCCCCTTTAGGGGGGGGTGGGGGCAAGTACCCTTTTGGTGAGGTAGTTACTCTGGTTCAATTATTTCATGTTTATAATCAATAACCGATCGCGCTTCCTCGGGAGATGAATAATTTCCACATGCTGCCTGCACGAATAATGATGCCCCCAGGACCGTTGTTTCCTTGTGACTGATAATTTTTATCGGGACGCAGGTATAATTTGCTCTTAATCTGTTCCACAGTCTGTTTTTTGAACCTCCTCCGACACATAATATGCTGTTAGTTTTATATCCGCCGGCATTTTCAAGTGCTTGCTTTCCTTCAACAAGCCTTTCAGACAAAGATTCCAGGACAGCCCGGAAAATTTCATCACGTGTGGATTCCATTTTAAGTCCGAGAATTTGTCCTCCTGGTTTTCCTCTAAGCTCTTCATAGAATTTTGGTATAACTTTTACTCCATTACTACCTGGAGATACCCGTTCGGCTCCCAATATCATTGTTTCATAGGCATCACCTTTTACATCATTGTATAGATTCCTGCGTGCCCATTCAATAACTCCGGATGCAATCCATTGGTTTCCGATATTGTATAATCCGGGCTTTGAATCCAGTTCCGTGGTAATTGAAAGTCCCAGCTGTTCATTTCCTGTTTTGAATTCTTCAGCCCTGACCATAAGTATTTCCCATGTGCCCGAACTCAGAATGGGCTGATTTTTTTCAGCTCCTGATCCGAAAACAGCAAACTGGGTGTCGTGCCCTGTACCTATTACCGGAGTATTCACAGGTATTGATGTTTCGCCTGCAGCCTTTTGAGTGATTTTTCCAACAACAGTACCTGCTTCTGCCGGCGATCCCATAATAGATTCACTTATGCCAATTTTGTTGAGTATATTTTCAGAAAATCTTCTGGTTTTAAGTGATGTCATCATCGAGGTTCCGGCCATAGTGACGTCATTCAACATTTCACCGGTAAGAAGATATGAGAAGATTGAAGGCATAAAAAGAAACCTGTGACTTTTTTCTAAAATGTCAGGTCTGTTTTCAGCAAACCAGATCAGCTTGTTTATGGTATTGAAATTGAATGGCAAAACTCCATTCTCTTTATACAGGTCAGCCAGATCAATATACTTGCTGATATCCGACATAATTTGATTTGTCCTCTCGCACTGCCATGATATAACCGGATAAAGCATGCGGCCATCTTTGCTAAACAGTGTGCCATCGACTCCAAAGGTGGTTACTGTTACTCCAAGAATTTCACCAGGGCTGATCAGGCTCAATACCCTTTGTGACGCCAGGCACATTTTATCCCAAATCTCATTAATATCCCAGATCCTGTAGGCAGGAAGATAAGGATCAGGCCGTGGATTGTTGGTATAGGATTCAGAAGCAAGTATCTCTCCTTTACTGTTTATCGCAATAACTCTGACATTCGTTGCTCCGCAATCAAAAACTATAACAATATCCCGTTGCATATTTACATTCCTTTCAGAAATGAAATTGAGGCACCGGCAAATATTAGTAACATAAAATATACTGTAAGAACAAGTATAACCATGATTCCTAAATAGGCAAAATATAACCTCAGGTTTCTGAATCCTTTTGTGAGCTTCTCAGGGTCATGGTTATGTATCCCATCACGCGTGTTCCTGGAAAAACGAAACAGAAAAAAAATTGGGAAAAAATAGAGAATCCCGATCACAATAAAAACTACAATCATCAGCCATTCAGGTATGCCAAGATTCGCTTGCTGTGATTTGAAAGTTGTCAGAAAAAGACTGGTCGCTAACCCGGCAACAATAATTAAACCGAGAAAAATAAAACCCAGCACCGAAAGAAATGTTGTCCATTTTCTGGTGACATCCAGATTTTTAAGTGCTTCAGGTCCGATTTCGATTTTACTCTCATCCTGAATATTTTCCATTCAATTGATTTTGTTAATTACTGTTGGGAATTCCAAAGAAAATTCTGCCGGATTAAAAGGCGGATATTTTGATAAAAATAATAATTTATGCTTGAAATTTAATCATGGTATTATATCTTAAACAAAAAAACCGGATTATCATTTCCGGTTTCAATATTCGGAAAATAATTCATAATCAATTTGAATTCTTCCACGTATGCGCATGAGGCCAGTTTGCTGCGTCAGTTTGAACAGATGTATGGCAGGCCATGCAACCGATAACTTTTTCAGGATTAGTGCCTCCATGAACTTCTGAGAAATCTCCTAATGAGGCTCCCGCTCCGCCTCTTGAATCATCATGGCAAACACCACAGCTTCCTATTGTCTTTATCGTCGATGTAAACCCCTGGTATTGTTTTGATTGATAATTATCTGTAGCTTCCCTTGACGGATACATTGCATGAGGACTTCCATGACATGAAGAACAGTACATATTTCCGTGTCCTTTAGAGTTTCTGTACAAAGCAGTACCTGTACTTACACCGGTAACATCTGTATGGCAGGTTGCACAGGCAGGCTCGCTGGCCCAAGGAACACGACCTTGCGCAATTGTATTGGCAACATTAGCCATATCTCCATGACAGGTAGTACAGTTCCCGTTGTCTGTCGTATGAGCTAGACTCCGGTTGCATTTGGTTGTGGCTCCGGGGTGGCAATCATAGCATGCTGCGTTTCGCGTGGAATGGGATCCATGAAGTGCCCGGGAAAGATACATCTGCG
>Ga0208980_10000164_pt1 | contig 33483 bp, 34 predicted proteins | sample WetSurMetagenome_3_FD_187993 | JGI IMG/M metagenome (GOLD analysis project Ga0208980, IMG submission 187993) | Wetland microbial communities from Twitchell Island in the Sacramento Delta, sample from surface sediment Aug2011 Site A1 Bulk (version 2) | ecosystem: Environmental > Aquatic > Marine...
TTATCTACAAGATATGTGCTTCCCTGGATAGCTACAATATATTTACCATCTATTTGGCCTGTCACATAACCTTTTTGACCCTTATATTTTACAGTATCCTCAATTTGAATACTCTCATTAAGAGATTTCTTTTTTACTTCGACTTTCTTTACCTGAGCTGCCATATTATAATCTATATTTTTATTATTATTTCTTTGGTCTCTTTAAGAAAACTTTTTTAACTTTTTTAGGTTCTTCCAAATCATTTGGATTTTTATCTTTTTCAAAGTTAGTTCTTTCAAGATTCTTATTAGGAGCACCTACAGCTTCTTCTGGTTTTTCTAATGGTTTTTCTTCTACTGGGGTTTCTTCACCCGTAGGAGCTTCTTCAGCAGGAGCTTCAACTTCTGTTCCTTGGCCTTCACCTTCTTGTCCTGTAGTTGCACCAAGATCTAATTCACCACCTTCACCAGCAGGTTCTTCACCAGGAGTTGCTTCTCCAGGTTGACCTTCACTACCTTCTTCTTCACCTTCAGGTGCTTCAAGTTCCTTTTCAGCATCTACTTTATCAGCATAAGCTTCAAGATCATCTGCTCCTAAATCAACTTTATCTGTATCATCTGAAGGTTGATCACTTATAAGTTCTGATTGGTCATCATCAAATGTAACTGCTGATGCTGCACCACCTGCAGCAGGAGCTGGCATACTAGCCATACCTACTTCAGTTCCAAATTCATCACCTTCTGCACCAACTTCACCTGTTCCTTGTTCACCTTTTGCAGCCATTGCGCCTGTTGGAACAACTACTGTATAAGATTTACCAGATTGGTCATCTTGAACTGTAATATTCAAATTTTCAGCTACACTAGTGTATTCTTCAACTCTATTAAGATAGTTTTTATAATCATTCTTAATTTCTTCAAGTTCTTCTGTAAGTGCAGTAATAACTGAGGATGCTGTTGGATTACTAGATCCGTAATTTGAGAATGAATCTATTTTACTTTGAATTTCATTAATGTAATCAGAATATTCTTTCTTGGTTTCATCAATTTCAGCAAGAATCTTTTCTTTGTTAGGAAGAATATCTTCAAATGTTTTAGATACATCATATCTCATATGCTCCATCATAACTTTCTCAGCTTGAATAGGATTAATATTACGATAGAATGTAGATTTGTTATTAAGAGGATCATAAGTTGTTATGAAAATATTATCTCTTAATTTAAATACATCAGCTGCATAGTTTTCATTTTCTTTAAGATAAACTCTTTTAACGAAATCTAATTCAGCAATTTCATCAAAGTTATTTCTTAATACATTCATGAAATTATAGAAATCTCTATTTCCTGCCCACAAAGATGCAGCAAATCCTTCATTGAGTTGTTGTGCTTTAAAAGTTTTTCCGTTAACAATAGTTTCGGTATCTGTTAATATAGCACTATCTTCACCTACGTAAAGTTTAACATCTTTCTTAGAAACTTCAACACCTGGCATATTGATAACATCACAGAGTGATTTGAAATCTTCATTAAGATTTGCAACTTCTTCTTTCTTTAGTTTGTTAACATTATTTCCCTTCTTCACATAGTAGGTTCCTTTAACATTAAACAGAACTTCATTTTCACCTAAATAAAGAATTGGTGAGAACAACTTTTCTTCAATATCACATGCTGCGTTAGCATATTCAAGTTGAAGTGCTGTTGCATCCAACATAACAACATTAAGAATATCACGAATAAATGGATCATAGCTGAACTTAACCAAAGTTTCTTTTAATGAACTTTTTGATTGTTCAGTTTTATTAGTCAAATAATTATCAACCACATCTTCAATTAACGGAATAAGATAATTGCTGCGAGTCTCTTTCATTGTTTCAATTATCTTGGTAATGTCAATATCATTCTTATATTTCTTAATCCTTTCACCTACAACGCTCAATTCTGTTTGAACAGCAGGTATGTGATTATATCCGCCGGATAATGCAGAAATGAAATCTTCATAAAGAAGAGCTTCTGAAACTTCATTGTCAAGTTTTTCTCGAAAATGTTCAAGAATAGCGGTAAGAGTATAATCGAATCTAGACTCTTTTTCTAGAAGAGTTTTTACAGCTTTACGAATGCCTATATTCTTAACGAAATAAAGTCGTTTTTGATTATTAAGCCATTCTGTAATAACTTTATCTTTAGAATGTTTTTCTAGTTCTTCAAATAAGTTATTCAAAGCAACAGATTCGATTTCTAGACGTGCTTCCGTTGACACGCCATTATAAATTGCTGAACTGATCGCAGTGATTGTAGACTCGCATACTGCTTTAACTTCAGCGTTGTCTGTGGTTTCCTTAAGATTATTAATTTTCGTAATCATAATTATTTAATTAATTTTTACACTTACAATTTTCGCCATGCCATAAATAATAATTATGCGAAAAATACTCTTTATTACAATATGGACATTTTATTTTTTTAATATTTTTTCTTTTTTCTATTTGTTCTTTGTTTAATTTTTTACCTATATTTTTTCCTAACATAGATATTCTTTTTTTGTTTTTTGTTATTTCTGATTGTGTTTTTCCTGTATGAGATATGCTTATTTTATTTTTTGTTTCATCTGAAAAAACTTGATGTTTTCTTTTTTCTTTTATTTTATCTTTTGTTTCTTCCGTCTTTTTTAATCCTATATGTGATTTTCTCATTTTATTTAATGTTTCTTCCGTAGGATTTGTGCCAAACATATGAAATCCTTTTCTTGTGTTTGGTAAAAATTTATTATATCCATTTGGAAATAACGTATCATATTTTAAAATATATTCAGTCTCACCATCTAACATTTCATTTTTATTATCATAACATTTTAAAATTTTTTTAACAAAATATTGTTTTCCATATATTTCATAATCCTTTTTGAGAGATTTACTGGATCCCCAATAAATATCATCATCAATATTATTTTTATAACAAACATGACTGCCAACGTATTGTTTGTTTGATAATGTATTGGTTATTATATATACATAATAAAAACATATTGTCTTTGCCCTCATTAATTATTTTATTTTATTTATATATTTATCATCTTTTTAATTTTTTAGACAATTTTAATGTTCTGGATGACATCATACACCTCGGGGTTAACACTATTTGCTATTTGTATGTCGATCAACTTGTAATCAACAGTTCCGGGAAATCTAATAGGGCCGTCAGGCAGTACTACAGAATCTAATTTATTACCCACTAAATTGAAATATAATGAACCATCATTTGAATATACTACACCGCCTGAATCGTTTCTCATTTCCAATACAGCATTCACTGACATGTCTCTTAAAGGTGATAAGAAATATCCTTTGTCGACAATCATAAATGAGTTTGCGCTTATATCTCCAGTGCTAGTATCAGGTATTATCCTTACATTAGGTTCTCTATAAACAGAAACACTAGAATCTGTTGACCATATTATAACTGGATGTCTATAATTTGTAAATGTTTCGGGTATGTTCCAAATATAATATTCATGATTAGGAACTAATTGTTCTATTAAATGTCTTTCATTATTATTATGATGTAACCAATATGCATTTATACGATTTATAATTGCATTTTCTTTAGTGTAATCCCATTCAATCCAAAGGGGATATCCTTTTGGAACAATAAGAGGATTATCATCTGTTCCATCTGCAGGAGAAGTTATGACTATAATTCCGTCATGTTTAGGATGTAATCTATCAATAAGTCTATATCCTATACCTGTAATGTAATCATTTGCATTTACTTCAGTAGTAGGATCAAATACAGGTTGATATGATTCTACTTGTAAATTGAATTTTATTTTTGGAACAGTATTGTTATTTGATTCAAAAGCATATTGAATATTTTTTTCTAATGCTATATCTTCAGGAAATCCAACAGTGCAGCCTATTCTCATTCCTTTGTAATAAACATAAAAGGTTATAGTTTTATAAAATACTTCACGTATTAATTGTTCAATTTTAAGAGAAGTTATTTGTGTGTCTGTCCAAATTTCACATGCAAAGTTAATATTCAAAGGAATTGAATAAAGAAAAGATCTGAATGTTTGTAATTGCCCATTAACTTCTTTAAGATAATTACCTTGCACATAACGAGATGTTGTTCGTACAGAATCTATAATAGAACCAGTGTAAGTAACAATTCCTCTTGGAATCATATCAAAATTTCCATCAACAGGTCTTGGTGCTAAACAACTACCATAAAATGTGTAAAAATCTTGCATAAATCTTTCATCACCTGACATATTGTAATACCAAGGAACTGCAATATTTTCAGTATATTCATTTGTCCATACCTGTTGATATGATATTTTATTATTTAATATGTCTAGCAAACCTGCAATTATAGCACGAGTAAAGATATCTTCATTATTATATCTTTGGTGTAAAGCTAAATTTAGGCCCGGAGAAAAATCTGCCATTATTACTTTATTTTATTTATCCTCTTTTTTTAATTGATCGTCTATGAGATCATTCATTTGTTTACTTGAGTTTCCACCCCAAACAATTTTTAGAATCCAATTATGCCATGCATGTATATCTGCGCCATGATCAAATAAAATTTTTGCCATTTTAACATCATCATTACTGCAAGCTTCTCGTATTGCTTTTCCATCGTTTATATTTACATCAGCGCCATTTTTAAGTAAAAATTCAACTGATTCATATCGTTTTTTCTGCACTGCCCATAGTAACGCTGCTCCTTGTAATGCATTAATATCGGCGCCGGCTTCCAATAAAAGTTTCATACATTCTATACATCCTTTGTATGCAGATTGTCGTAAAGGTGCATCTTGACTAGTGTGAATATTTACACCATCAGCAATTAAAAATTCAACAAATTCTGGTTTACCATATATACAAGATATTCTTAACATTTCTTCTTTAGTGCCTTCTCGATATTCGCCGTGTTCTTTCAGAAATTTTATTATTCTTTCTCTCATGCCAATGCCTAAATCTTTTATAGGATCGCTTTCTTCTTCGAATTTTTCATCTAAGGGCGCAGTTATTTCTTCTTTAAATTCAGGAGCTCTATAGAGTATGAAATATTTTGACCAGGTGTTTATATCTTGAGTTTCTTCCCATAACATATAACCTATTTTTTCATCTAAATATTTTTGTGAAATTTCAATTGCACTTTGTAAATCATGTAACGCAATAACAACCAATTTTAAAATACTACCTTTTAATTCAGCTTTTGTAACTACTGCGTATGTAGAACTATAAAACTGATTAAAATTTGGTCCAGACCAACCCATAGGTCGTTTATTGTGAACTATATCTCCTCGAGAAATGGTTTTCCACGGATTTCCTATATCTAAATCTTTAATAGGATCACTTTCTTCTTCAAATTTTTCAGACAAAGATTCTTTTACATCTACATGCTTATATGGATCAGCACCAAATTGTGAAAGTAATTTAACTATTTTTTTATGCCCATAATTATTTGCCATTTTAAATGCATAATCTCCTTTAGCTCGTGCATATGCTCCTGCTTCAAGTAACACCTTTACAACTTCATAGTGTCCTTCTCTTGCAGCCCATCTCATTGCAAAACTATCATCGACCTTTGGATCTGCTCCTTTTTCTAAAAGATATTTAACTATTTCTAGATATCCCATTGCTGCAGCACTTTTAAGAGCGTTATTTCCTACAGGACTTTTTACCTTTACGCCAGTTTCAACTAAATATTTTATAAAATCAAGTTTTCCGTGAGTAGCGCATATATCTAAAAGAAATTTTTTCTGCGCATTATAATCCATATTTAATTCTTTTTCAATCCAGTCTTTTATTATACGTTCCATTCCAATACCCATAGAATGTATAGGATCACTTTCTTCTTCGAATTTTTCATTTACAGATTCTTTCATCTTTTTAAATGCACAGTCTACATCTATATTAAAATTATCTTTAAGTGCTTTTGCAATGAACTCTCTTCTATAAATATTAGCACCAAGATTTTTATCTAAATCTCGTAAACGAACTGCTTTATTAAACGCAGCTTGAGGGTTCATTTTTGATTTAACGATATATTTTAATGTGTAATAAAATACATCAGTAAACACATGTTTCAAAATAGGCTCAGTATGTGGTGTAAAATAATCTTTGAAATAAGTATGAAATATTTGATGTGATGTTGCTTTTTCTAATTTCTTAACTATACCGCTTAAGCCTATTCCTAAATCATCTATTGGATCACTTTCTTCTTTAAATTTTTCATTTAAAGATTCTTCTAAATCATTTCTAAACACTAATTCAAAAAATTCAGAAAAAAATGAGTAATCCCATGTCCAATACTCACCAGTTTTTGTAGGTTCAGTTTTTAAAAAATCTTTATTTTTTGTTTCATAATAATCATATGCAATATATTTTTCGCCATCTTTATTTTCTTCACGATCTGCTCGTCTTATAACAAGATATGTACCTTTTACATATTTTTCATCTGAAGGAAGCCCATTTCTTGTCATTCTTAAAGTTTTTTTGAATCTTAACACATCACCTTTTTTAAGAGTATTCCAGATTGCACGTAGACCTATGCCCATGTCATGAATAGGATCACTTTCTTCTTCGAATTTTTCGTCAATATGTTTTTTAAGAATTTTCAGAATAATGAATTTATTTTATTTATTCATTCATTATCACGAGTCTTTGTATAAATTATAATTCCATGAAGGAAAATTTTTATTTATTAATCTATTTCGTATTGTCATTAAAGGAATATTTAATTTTCTATGTGCATCGTGCAAACTTTCGTAATATACATCATTTATAATTATTGATTTTCCTGGAATTTTTCTTCCTTTACTTGCTAATCCTATATTTCTGCGATGTTCCTCAGAAAATGCAGGTTTCTTTTTTCCTTTAAATTGTTTGGAAACACGTTTTCGCCCCTCATATGATTTATTATATTCTATTAATTTTTCTCTAAATTTTTTATGTGCTAAAATTTCTTTTTCAGTATATCCGATTTCTTTAATTCGTTTTTTTCTATTTTCAACAGCTTTTCTACACCCGTCTTTTCTAACATTAGGATCAACATTTTGTGCAAGGGTTTTCATTAACGCACAAAATTCTGGAGATCTTTTTTTACCTATATTTGATTTTCGCCTTTTTTCAATTATTTCTTGTTTATTTGGGTGAAAAGACGTTGTATCACCACCGTTTCCTCCAAAACATATGTTATATCCATTTGGTGAAATTGAATTTAATTCATTTATCCAAAATATTTCGTACTTACATAGTTCTTCTTTAGAATAACATTCTTGCAAAATTTCTTTTTTAAAATGTTGATAGCCATATTTCTTAATAGCCTGTTTTATAAGTTTACCCGAACCTAAATAGTTTTTTCTATTATGCTCATCTTTTCCTACATATATTTTTCCGTTTATAGAATTAATAATTTTGTATACTTGCATAATGAATCTTTTATTTATATATCATTATAGCATTTCAATTATACCATTATTCTGCAATTATTATTCTATTTAAAAATTCACTTGGAAAAGATTTTCTAGAATTATGAATTAAATCAGCAAGTGCACCGTCTAATATGTATGTAACAGCCCAATCAGTCTCGGAACGAACAGAACGCCCAGTGCCCTGTAATATATTTAGAATAGCTTTTTCGCGATACCATTCAGGATTTATCTTTAATTTAGTTGCAACAAACTTATCACTTAATGATAAATAAGGAACTTTAGCAAATATAGCAAATCTGCTCCAATCATCTTTTAAGTCCAACCCCTCAAGAAGTGATGGTCCAAGTAGCACTTTGTCTTTATTTACTTTAAGCATATCAAGAACTTGTCGTTTTTCTTCAGTTCCATTGTATACTAAAATTCTTCTTCTATGTCTTTTAGGAATATGCTCATATATCTTCATTGCTAAATCATATGATGCTGTATGAATTATTCCACTTTCGTGTTTATGATTTTCAAGTATTTCATCTATTTTCTTATATAGCCACGGTAAGTTTGCTTCTATTTGATTATATGTCATTCTTCTTCTATTATAAAAATAAATAGGAGATTTTTCAAAAGAAAAATTTGAATCCATTTTTATATACTTAGCAGTATTTAATGCAATGCTTCTAAGATATTTAGATGGATCTGCAAATGTAGCACTCATCAATACTGTAAATCCTGTCCATTGATGAAAATACTTATGCATCATATAAGATTCTTCTAAACAATTAAATGTAAGTTCATCTTCTCCTGTAGGATTTTTAATTATGTTTCTTGTTGAAGTTTTCTCTATAATGTCATTATAATCTTCAACTTTACAGTGAAGATCTTTTAGCCAATCACAATTTCTAAGTGCTTCTTTCCATTCTCTTGGTGGATTATCATGTGGATAATCTTCTTCAACTTTCTTTTTTAACCTTTCAACTGATGGAAAATATTCTTCAAAAGATAGTTCAATTTCTAATAATATTTCATGTAATGTATCTTGATTATCAGTTCTATATAATTTACCTATATTTGATTTAATATCGCTGAAATCTCTAATGTGATCTTTAACTTTAAATACAGCAAAGAACTCTGTAAGTTTTTCTAATTTTTCGATAGTTTTTTTATCAAATCTTGGTGAATAGTGATTTTGAATTATATCAAGTATTTTATGCCCTTCATCACAAAAAGTCACTTGCCGTGGCGGAAAAATTGGTTCGTCTAAATGTTGATTAACATAATTTTGAGAAATTAACCAATACGCATAATTTAATAAAGAAGTAGAAGTTTTTGATGCAATATCTCGTGCATAATAATATGGGCATTCATTATAACAAGACATTTTTCTAGCTTGTATATTTCTTATCCTACAAGTTCCTAATGAATTTTTTTCATTATTATCTATGCATAAATAATTATCAATACCTTTTATTGAGCCCCAGTTTAAATTGAATTTTTTAAAATCTTTTTCATATTGTTCTTGCAAAGATATGTCAGATGCAAGTATATAACATTTTTTATCGATTTTATTAAATATCCAAGATGCGCACATCGCTAAAATACTTTTTCCACTTCCTACAGGCGCATCAACTATAACTGTTTTAATTCCGTTGTTATATGCATTTATAATTTCTATAATAGCTTCTTTTTGGCCTTTTCTCCATTGCCATAATTCACCTAAAAATGTAATGCGAAATTCTTCAATTAATTCATTAAGACGTAAAGAGTTCATTTTTATCTAATATTAAAATATAATTATAATATTTGCGTGTTTCAAATTCTTTAGATTTATTTTTTTCTAAAAATTTATTATAATAATACGTACTTTTGCATTCAATTATTAAATTCAAAGACGGAATATAAAAATCTGGAAAATAAACTTTTTCCTTTCCATCAAATGTATATTTAACAGAAGGAGCATTTTGCATATCGGGATATTTATTATAATATTTTTCAAGAAAATCTAATTCATATGAACCACGATAATAAATATTTGTGTTTTTATATTGTTTAGCTTGAAATCCATTTATTTGTTGTTTTTTATGAATTTCATAATTTTGAGAATTAAATATAACACCATATTTATTTTTAGTCGTTTCTTTAATTTTTTCTTTTATAATATCAGATTTAAATGCATTATCAACACCATAAGTTTTAAATAAAGATTTTATTCGTTTTTCATTTGCTTTTTCTAGATGAGCATTTACTAAAGCTTTTTTTCTGATATTTGGTATAAGATATGAATTAGTAACACCATATTTTTCTTTAATAGTTAGTTTACATTTTTCTTGTATTTTTTTAGAATGAAAAGGTGTAACACTATCATATTTTTTTAAATTTGTTTTTTGTATTTTTTTCTTGATTTCTTCATTTTGAATGGGTGTGTTAAATCCATATTTTAAATAATTTGTATTTTTTATTTTTTCTCTTATATAAACATCATTATTTACACATTTTTTTGAACAATATATTCTATATCCTTTTAAATTATTAAAATATGTAGGTTTACCACATATTTTGCAAATGCCGTCAGTATTTTCTTTAAGCCATTTATCAAAATAAATTTTAATATCACCATGATATTTTTTAATATGTTTACATAATATTTCTTTATTTTTAAATTCTTTATCACATTCTTCACAAATAAATTCTAAATTTTTATTTTTTTTAAAGTCTTTCATACATTTTTATTATATATATATTCATCACAAATTGTAAAGTCATCATATAAAAATGTTTCAACAAATTCTTTAAGGGATTTTTCAATATCCATAATATAAGTATATCAATATTCTATGAAAATAAAGATACTAAGTTTTATAGATTAATTGAATTATACATAAATACTGCCGTGGACAACGCATCTCTTTCTAATTTCATTTTTCTTAAATACGCCTTTACATTTATATCCATAAAAACTTCCATAAATTACTTCAGGAAGAAAATCTAATTTTGTTAAATTATAATCATTATTGACGCAAAAAACTCCATATACTATACGAGGGCATCCTCTAAGAGATTCTATAGCACTAACATTAAAATAACAATCACCAAAACAATTGTTAAATTGAATAAAATCAGGAATTTTTTTAATAATATCACCTCTAATGCATAAAGGATCAGGATAATCAAGGCCCGATCCAGTTTTTAAATAGTCTAATGCGTCTTCCTTAGTTATGGGTTTACCTACATCTATACTTCCGTCTTCATTTATTTTATAACGTTCTATTTTATTATATTGGCCTGAATCTTTTTCATAAATACTATTAACATATTTAATCCACTCAGAAATTAAATGATTTAATCCTATGTCCATATCTTTTATAGGATCACTCTCTTCACTAAACTTTTCTAGTATTATATGTTCTCTAACTATTACCATCTTCTTCCATATTCTTGTTCATCACTAAATCTATCTTGTTGCCATCTCTCTTCTTCTTGTCTTTGTCTTTCGTATTCATGTTCTTGCTCTCTTGCATAATATTCTTGAGCTTGTTGATCTTGTTCTTGTTGATAACACGAAAAACACTGCGCAGGTTTTATTTTTTTATTTCCAAATGCTTTAAATAATTGTTCTGCGTATTCAAGATCTCCACCTTCTAAATTATCACCATTTTTATCTATATAATTTCCACAGTCTATACATCTATAAACATAATCTTGTGGTCCTATATTCATATCATGAATAGGATCAGATTCATCTTCAAATTTTTCATTAACAAATCGTGCTCTCATAATATTTTAATTATAGCTGCTTTATTTCTTCTATTTTGAAAATATACACCTTTATATTCAGGCCATTGTGTAACTTTAAATAAATTTGCATGGCGTGATTCTATTTTTCTTAATGCTTTTGATAAGCTTATAATTCCTACATCTGAAAAATATTTTGAGTCTATTCTAATTTTTCTAACTTTTGGATAAAATGTAACTAAACTCATTTCATAAGATTTTGGAGGTTTAAGCAAAGGAAATTCTTTTTCAATTTCTTCCCAAAAAAGATTTTTTATTGCATTAAATCCTATTCCCATATCTTTTATAGGATCGCTCTCTTTTGTGAATTTTTCATTTAAAGATTCTCTTATATTTATGCCTATAAATGTTTGAATTTTTTTAGGATCAGTATAACTTCGGCCAGCAGCCTTTGTATCAGTTACCCAGTTTGTATAACGAGGATTTATAGGAATATAAATATAAGGAAATTGATCTGGATCCGCTAATTGCAAAGGCGTTATATTTTCAGCAGGATATGGGTCTCCTAATACATTTTCGGCACCTATTTTTTTGATAATTTTTTTGTTATATTCTAACATAGGTTTTAATTGTAATAATTTGCTATTGTTTATTTTAGATACATTATGTGCAACAACAATTTTATTAGGATGTAACTTTATAGTCCAATAATATAAATTATCATTATCTGCTTCTAAAAATAATTCTGGTAATGAATTTATAAATTTTTTTGCTCCAATGCCTAAGTCTATCACAGGATCTCCATCTTCTTCAAATTTCTCAAGTATAATATGTTCTTTAACCAATTTCATGCCTAAATTATCCTTTTATAATTTTTATATTTTTAACTTTGCATACTTTTTTAATATTTTCTCTTATTTGTTTTGCATATTGTATATTAATGTAATAATTTTCTATATAATATCTAATTTCTCCGTCTACTTGTTTTGGCATAAATTTTTGGTATTTATCAAAATCAAAACAACACGCAAAATCTCCTTTTATAACGCCAAATCTTATGTATTCTGGTAATGTTTCAAACTTATCAGATATATCTACCCAGCCATCAACATCAATAGTTAAATCATCTTCATTTATTTTAATACGTGATCTTTTTAAAATTTGTTGTTTGCATTTATCATATTGTTTAACTGCAGAGTTATCGTAGACTCTAAAAAAATGATCATTTTCATTAATCCATTTGTTTACTTTTTTTATTAAACCAATACCCATATCTTGTATTGGATCGCCATCTTCTTCAAACTTTTCGTTAATATGTTCTCTAACTAATTTCATGTCTTTTTACGATCTTTTATATACTCTTCAGCAAACATATCAGCCATATCATATTTTTTTTCCTTTAATGCTTGTCTAAGAGCACGATAATTAAATGCGTTTGGATTTGCACCTCTTTTTATTAACCATTTTATTGTAGTAATATCATTATTTCTAATTGCATTTGCTAATTGCTCTGATCCTACTGCTTTTACACTAGCTCCACGTTGTATTAAAAATTCTGCTATATCAAAATTCTTGTATTGAATGGCAAGACCCAGGGCCATAGATCTATTACTATTTGCTTTTACTCCTTTATCTAAAAGAAATTTCATAAAATCCATTCCTCTAAGTACTGCATAACGTAAGTATTCATGATCTTTATCATTTAGATTAACTCCTGCAGATATTAATGCTTCAATTACATCTAGACCATATTTATTTTTTGGAAGGCAAAATTCTAGTAAATCTTCTAATGTTATATTTTCGGGAGTTATTTTATACCAATCATAGCTGTTATCTTTTATGTATTCTTTTTTTAGTTGATCAATTAATCCTATACCCATTTGATGTATAGGATCACCATCTTCAATAAATTTTTCATTTATATGTTCTCTAATTAATTTCATTCGTTTATTGTGATAGCTCTATTATTTTTTCCTTTTTGTTGTTCAACAATAATATCATTAATAAAAATTTTCTTTATTTTTCCATCATCTAGTTTAAATAAGAATGCTTCGCCATTTCCCATTTTTGCTAATGGAATTCCATTATACACTTTATCTAAATCACCTTTGATACGAAATGTAAGTTCTCTTCTATTAATTTCTAACATTTGAACTTCATTGTTTAAAGCAGCTTGTAGTTCATCACCATAACCATTGTCATCAACTTCAATTTCATCTGCGGTTTCCATATCTGATGTGTCAACATTAATATCTTCAATAGGTGTTTCTTCTTCATCTTGAAGATCATTCCACATATCAGGAGAATCGATACCTCTCATTCGTTCTGGTGATTTACCTTTTTTGGGTCTGCCTCTTTTGGAGAATTCATATAGAGATTCTTCAATAACCATAATTTTGTTTTTCATATTATTTTTTAATTTTACGGCGTTTCTTTTTTCTTTTATTGTCATTAGCGCAATCTCCTAAATAATTAGGATTTTCTAATGGATATTTTTGAGAAATAGGTTTATTACCATCATTTCTAAAAGGCATTTGCATATTCTCTTTGGTAAAATGTTTATGTAAATCTATATTATCTTTTGTTCTATCAATTGCAGTTTTTAAATTATAATAAGTCATTGGACGTGTGGGTTCACCTAATGAAGGTATGGCATAATATCGCGTAGGATCACTTCCAACTTTTACTACTTTAATAGGAACTCCTTGATATTTAAAAATTTCAATTATCTTTTCATTCTTAAATGTCCAATCCCATTTTACTTTAGGTGTTAAAGATTCATATACAAACTGCGCTCTCATCCCCAAACTTTTATTTTGTCACTATCTAAACGATACTCATTACCTTCTTCATCTACAAAATAATATGTATTCAATATTATTTTACCTTCAGATACTTTTTTAAGTTTAAATTTCCACATACCAAGTTCACCGTTTTTAGCAAAATAACCTTCTATCGTTTTCCCATATAATTTTTTAAAAAACGTTAATTTACGTACATTTGCTTGATGCTGTATAAATTTCATTTCTTTTTTAATATCAATTTCAGCACCACCTATTTCCATATCTCTAATAGGATCTGATTGTTCTTCAAATTTTTCGTATATTAAACGTGCTCTCAATATATTGTAAGTTTATTTTATATATTTAAAAGAAAAAGGAGAATTCTCATTCTCCTTCATGTCCTTGACTCAATTTCTCTATAGTTAAATCACTAAATCCTGCGTTTTTGTTTATCTCTATTCTATAATCAAATTGTTCAATGGGCAAAGGACTGTGATTAATGACAAATATGTTCATATTCATTTCTCTTGTTATCTTCTGGAGTAATCCAATAATGTCATATATTCCATCTCCATCAATTGATGATAGGACTTCATCTAACATGAATATGTTTAATCCTGGATATTTACGTTTTAACATTCTTATTATAGAAATCAAAACTGCAAGGTCAACTCTTTTCTTTTCACCAGTGCTTAGAGTATCAACACCTATTTCGATTCCTAAATGATGTAACTCCGGTTCAAAATCTGAATTGAATGTTAAATTATATGGAAAGTGTAACTCAAGTAATGTATATGCTATTTCTTTATTAAGTGTAGGAAGATAACTTTCTAATATTTTCTTTTTAACTCCAGCATCTGAATACAATTGTTCAAGAATAGCTAAATACTTATATTCTTCATCATACTTAACTTTTTCATCATTTTTGGTTGTAAGATTTATTGTATTTTCAGATATAATATTTTGAATACTTGAAAATTCCTTTGGCTTATCAATTTTCAATTTATTCATTTCTTTTTCAATTGTATTATATGTTGTTTGAACCTGAATAATAAAATTGTTTATAGTTACTAAACCTGCTTTTATTTTATCTAAAGCAGCAGTATACTTAGCTTCATCTGAATTTATTGCAATTAAGCTTTCTCTTTTTCTTGTAATTTCTTCTTTCAATTTTCCTTTTATCAAATCAAATCTTGTATCATTAAACGGTGTTGCACAAGTTGGGCATTTTTCTTGTTTGAATAATTCTATTTGACTTTCAAGATGTTTTATTTCATGTTGAACTTTCATTCTTTCCTGTTGAAAAATATTATATGATTTGTTTATTTCATCTCTTTTTCCTTCATATAACTTTTTCTTAGAAATGCCTTCTTCTAACTTAGGTTTATATAATTCTAATTGTTTAGCCAATTCTAATATTTTAACAGTATTATCTTGAGCTACTTTATCTTTAAGTTTTTGTAATTCTTTAACTGCAATATCAATATTGTTTTTAAGCGTTAAGATTTCTCGATCAAAAAGATCCATATTTGTTTTAACATCTCGTAGATCCTTTTTAACTAACTCATTCATTTTGTTAATGATTTCCATAGCGAAGAGCTTGTCGATAATGATTCTCTTATCATGCGGCGTCATCGATATGAAGGATTTAAATTCATTAATACTTAATGAGATAATGTTCGAGAAGATGTGATATGGCAGTCCAGTGACCTCTAAATCAATATAATCTTGGTAATTTAATATACCTGACTTTCCTATGTCTTCTTCATTTTTATCAACTCGAAGATCAATTGCAGAAAAGTTTCTTTCAATTGTAATGACAGTATCAGGTGATACTTGATCTTCTCCACGAATCCACCCATGTTTGTTTAAGCGATTTGCAATTTCATCTTTCTTAAAGCGATCAAGACGCCCATAGTAAAGTATTTTTGGGAGATTAACAAAAAAGGACTTTCCATTTCCATTTTTTCCAAGAACCATCCAGAGTCCACCTTCATCAGGTAATTCGAGTGATTGAAGTTTATTTCCAAAGGGACCGATGTTTCTCCATTCAATTTTCTTTAACTTCATAAAAACGTATTTAATTTTATATAGAATAAATGAGATAAAGTTTTAAAAACAAAAAGGGCCGAAGCCCTCTTGCATATAACCTTGTGACGATAATTTTTAATTAGAATTTTGTTCCGCAGTTTGGACAAAATTTGTGAGAAGATTTCTTTCTTTTAGCTCCACAATTCGTACAATAAACTGATAAGTCTTCTCGTACATATGGGCGTTGAGATTCAGGAAGAATTTTCCAAACCACTTTATTACACATCCATGAATTAAATGATGAGTAATCGGTATTAAGAGCTTGATTTGATATATCACCTTTTTCTACTCTACCAGTTTCAACTGGCTCACGAACTGCTGATTTAGAAGCTCCCACATCAACACTATTCGTACAACAATATCCAGCGTTAGTTATTGAAGAACTCGAAGAAGTTGAACTTATAGTTTCTGATGAACCTATACTTAGGCCACCTGTTCCTCCGTACATTGTCCATGTTGGTGTTGGCTCTGGTTGACTTGTGTAATGTGAGTGATAATGATAATGAGTTTCAGGCCAATAATAATTATACCTTAATGACGGTGAAGGCTGAGCTTCATCATAAAATTCAACTTCTACATCACCATTGTTTCTGATAGCATCTCTTATACGAACGTCGCTGCTATCAACTTCATACGTTTCGAACTTAAATTTTCTAGCTTCATCAAGATATCTCTCAAGAAACACTCTTTCACCTGGACGTAAAACAATTCCAGAACGAAAATAGGTTCCGTTCAATTTGATTTTAGCTAAAACTTTGTTAGATTTTGGATTAAAGAGTTCAAATTCGAACTCATCTCCATTTTTTAGATAAACGATGTTGTCATCGTACTGTTTTACTCTTTGTCTACCTTTGGTAATAAAAAGTGTGGGCTCAGTTGCCCCTTGCGCATAATAATTTTTTGTCATATTCCTTACATTTTTTAGTTATTTAAAAAGTTATTCATTGGTATTTCTCCAACTCAAATGTTCTTATAGAACACTAACTCTTTAATCACAAGGTTATATTTTATATATCTTAGTGTGTTTCAAAAACACTACTTTTCTTTTTTAATTTTTGATTCTACTGAAGTTTTTTTAGTTCCATTACTTTTGCCATTACCATTTGATTTTGACTTTTTTTCTTTTATGTATTTATTACAATTTATTACCGTTCTAGCTTTGGCTATCAAAATTTCAATAGGTCGTTTTTCATATCCAAATCTTGCTTCGCCTTCAACTAAAATATATAAATCTTCTTTAAGTTGATCGGCAACATTTTTTAAATTATCAAAATCGTGAGTTATATTTAAATCACCATACCATATTTTTCCGTAAGTTTTAGTAATGATATTAGCGTTAAAAATAACTAAATCTCCTTGGTGTTCTTTACAATAATCACCTTTATTTGCAGCTATCATTCGGCCCATTTCTAATCCGTTTGTTGCAAATATTACATAACAATCAGGGTTTTCTTGGAATTCTGATTCTAGAGATCCTCTTAAATTAGTTTCACTCATTATTCAATGTCCTCCCGTGATGCTTTCTCGTAATATTTACGATTTAATAATTTTAGTTTTACCAGTATTTCTATCTGGTGCCCCAGGTCTGATAAACTTAATTCTAACAATGTAAGTATATCTTTAGTTTCGACACCATTTAACGCATCTGATAATTCATCATCAATTCGTTTTCTCTCTCCAACTGTTTCTATCTTTTTATAGTTGCAGTCTCTTAATATATCTATAAATTTCGTTAAGTTAAATAAATGTATATATTTGTCAGGGACTATTATGTCTGTATAGTTGTTATTTAATAGTTTTATGGTGTCAGTTAATGAAAGTTCTAAAATATTCTCTAATAATATTCTTTGATATATTGGTGAATATGCATTAGGAACAAATGAGTATACATTATTGTCAGGCTCAAATAAATATAAACCCTTCTCATTTGATATGTCAGATCTTTTGGTATGATAAGGAGATCCAATATAAATAAGATTTCCTATTTCTTGACGTTTATGAATATGACCAGAAAATAATTTCTTAATATTTTTAAATTTTGAAAAATCTGTGGCGTATAAAGATTTTATATCCTTTCCATTATCATATTTAAATCCAGATATATTTGCATGTGTAAATATGTATTGACTTTTATTAGCTCTAACATAATTCTCTTCCATTTCTTTATTTCCAATCCACGGAAGAATTAAAATAGTAGAAGTTCCATTAGATATTATTGTGGGTTTTTCATAAATTGTAACATTAGGAATATATCTAAATGCAACAATTGAATTTACATCAGTATCATATTTCTTATAAATGTCATGATTTCCTGTAAGAAAATAAACCGGTAATATTTCAGATAAGTCAATGATAATATCAATTGACGTATTCATAACTAAAATATCTAATAATTGTCTATTATCAAACCAATCGCCTAAAATGAATAGAATATCTCCTTCTTTTACATTTTCTTTTAAATAAGGAATATAAAAATTTCTAAAAAATGATTCTTGATTATTTAACCATTCTATTGAATTTGCTCTTACTCCAAAATGTAAGTCAGATAAAAGAAATATGCGTTTATAGGGTATATTTTGAACTTCTACTTTGAATTGTTTCAAATCACTCATACTAGAAAAGTCTTTTTGTTTTTATCTTGTGTGTTAAACCATATTTTTCATTTAATTCTTTTAATAAACATTCTTTATCCATAACACCCACTTCATTATAAAGTTGGTCATAATTGACTTGAAAAAATTCTGCAAATGCAATGAAAATTTCCATATTTGTATATTTCTTTTCTTTTAAAAGTTGCTCTTTGAAATAATAATACATTTTTATTCTATCGTTACCATCCGCACGTTTAGGTTTTTTGTATTTTTCAAAGTAAGGAGATTTTTCAAATATTGCATACATTTCATCATCCAACATTTTTAATGTTCGATTTTCTATTATGTTATCTCCTAATTGATCTTCATAAAGAGAAAACACACTATCATGAACTTTCATAGTTCCAAAATCTTCAAATGTTTGTTCTCCTTGATTATATGTGTTATTTATAATTTTATCTTCTCTTAATGGTTTTGCTTCTTCATTTTCATTCATGATTGTATATTTTTTATTTTATATTAAACAATGATTTACCAGTTATATTAGTTTCATTGGTTCCTATGGGAATATCATCAGGTATAGGATCTACTGGTGTCACACTGTTGCTAATTGCTGCATTTATTGTTGTTGTAGTTGATTTATGTCCTCTTGGATATTTTTGACCAACTGCTACTTGATTTATAAAGAATTCCATATCTTGAATTGGAGAATTTCTATCTTCTTCTATTCTTGCGTGTTTCCAATCTATAGTGTATCTTTTTCGTGTGTTTTCATAACCTGCAACTCTATTGGCTAAGCACTTTAAGAAATATTCACCTTTTGCTTTCATTTGAGCATCTGTGCAAATACCAAATAAAATATCAACAGTATGTAATAAACCTGCAGATTCAGCTATGGATGTAATACTTAAATCGTTTGCTTCCCACCCGCTTCTATTTGTTTGTGTTACAGAAATTACTGCCCAGCCATTTTCTTGCCCCATTGCTCTAATATCTTCAGAGATTTGCTTTATTTTCATGTAAGTATTTTCACTATTAGCATTTCTCCAATTTTTCATAATGTTAAGATAATCAATAAAGACATTATCAAACTTATATCCTAATAATTCTTGTGCTTTTCTTAAATATGCACTAATATCATTTGCTGATGCTGTTGAAGATGGAAATTCTTTAATGTGAAATTCACCTAATGGTTTTATAGCTTTTTGCTTTAAATGATTTAATTTTGTTTTGAGCAAATCTTGATCATGTGTAACAGCTTCATAATCATCTAATGGAATATTCAATAGGTTTGCACCAATACGCATATTTACCAATTCTTCTTGTAATTCCAAAGTTATATAAGCAGTGTTATGCCCCATCATTACAGATTTTGCAGCCATATTACACATCCACATAGATTTTCCAGATTTAGGCATACCAAAAAGAACCATAAGTGATCCTTTCCAATATCCACCTTTAGTGCATATATCTATATAATCATAGCCTGTAGATGTTCTTGCCAATCTTGTTTGTAAGTGAGCTGCTGCATCAAAAAAGTTCTTTCCCATATTAAAAGTAAAATCAATAGCAGTTTCAGACGAAAGCATATGTCTTACTTTCTCAATTGTTTCTTTTGCATTATCAGGTGTAACTTTAGATGTCTTCATATACGCAATTACTTTACGTATAACGTTATCTAAATTCCTTATCTGAATCCAGGGACCAACATTTTCTTCAAGCCATTGATCTTCATATTGAGCTAAAAGTTGCTTTGTATTATAAAGGCTTTCAACCAAATCATCATTATATTTTTCTGCCAATCCTTTTATTTGAACTAACTGAATCATTTGTTCTTTTGAAGGTGGCTCTTTATATTTTAACGCATGTTCTTTTGCAATCTCAAACAGTTCTCTCACACTTGCATTTGTGAAAAAATCTGATTTTGTAACGCCAAGAAAAAGCGGATTTTGTAAAATATAATGATAAAATATTTGTTCTTGATAGCCGTGAATCATAATCTATTTTTATATTATATTGATTTTTCCCATAAATGTTTAATCACACGATAACTTGAATACTTTAATTTTTCAATATATCCTTTACCTATAAGCTCATCTACATCATCTGATAACTCGGAAGAAATTCTTACTCTAGTTTTTAGTGCTACATCTCGAAGTTTAAATTCTCCATCATATCTTCTCTCATCGTTCATAAAATTTACAATTTCAAAAAGAAGGTCTTCATGCGTAGGATTACTTACAATACCAATAAGGTTTTTTATCTTGACATTTCTTTCATCAATAGGCAGCATATAAAAGATTATTTATAATTTTAATGAAAAAAAAGCCTAAAGTTTTTCTTTAGACTTTAAATTTTTGTTAATGATTTAACACAGATTATTCTTCAGAATGAATTCTTAATTCGCCTAAATCAATATCAAGTTCATCAGGTGAAGAGCCATCACCCATTTCAGCTTCTACTATATCTTCTGTTACTTCAGCAAGATCTTCAAGTGATTCTATGCTTGGAAGCATAAATGTTTTCTTAATGATATTATCATCTAGTTGATGAAGAACTTCATCAGTGAATACTTTTTCGGTATACAATTCAGATAGTGGAACTTCTCCTCCTAAATGCTTACATACAAGACTTCTTGCTGTATCTTTAGGTTGAGCATATACTTTATCACCTTGTGCACTCTTAAACTCAGGGCACTTTTTCTGTTCTGCATCTGTTAGTTTTAAGTATTCTTTTTCAGTAAGCATTTTACCTCTTACAATTCCACAAGTTTCCCATGTAACAAATTTCTCAAGACCTACAAATGGATTAGGTTTCTTATAGAATGGAATATGAATTTGAACTTTTATAGGACGAGCAAATCTTTGCTTATATGGATGAACAGTTACAACTATACCTACTCGTGTAGCTTCAATACCATGTTTCTTAACATGTGCTTCAGAATCTTTATCTTCTAATTTAGATTTTGTAAGCACAAACATTATTGAGGGCGAATATTTTCCACCGCCTCCACCAGATATTTCATCACCAGGAATATAAGAACCAATCTTAGCATACACATGATTACAGATAATAAATGGAATGCCATTTTTAGCAAAATCGTTTCCAATGACTCTAAAAGTTTTACGAATAGCTTGTTGCTTGGTCATATCTCTTTTATCAGAGCCTGAAATAGCATCATTCTTTTCTTTAGTTGATGATAGACTACCTAATGAGTCAAGAATAACCATTACTTTAGGAAGTGTTTTTCCTTCCTTTTTAAATTCAGCAAAGGTCTCATTTAAATTAGCAGCTAGAGTAGTAAATTCTTCAACCGTTCCAACATTTTCAATACGAAATTTTGTTGTGTCAATGCCTAAACGTTTAGCAAAATCTATATCAATAGAGCCTTCTGAATCATAGTATACAGGAAAATAATCCATTGCTTGTGCATTTCTTGCAAGACTACATGCAAGATATGTTTTTCCTGTTCCCTCTTGTCCCGCAAACATTAGCGATCTTCTATTTGGCATACCACCAAATATAGATCCACTCATTGCTGCATTAAGAATATATGATCCTGTAGGAATCCATTCATCAATTCTTGCATAAACACTATCATCAATTATCGACCCATCAGGTGATATTTTACTTAGTGCATCATTCAACTCACTGAAAGACGATTTTTTAGGATTAGGCGTCTTATCATTAGATACTTTTTTAGCCATATTTTTCTTTATTAAGTATTGGGTGTGTATTTAAAAATTGTACTTTTTCATATACATCTTCTCTTACAAAATAAGCCGAAGATCCATATTTCATAAAACCTTTATCATCATTAATAAGATGACAATTGATTTTTCCAATATAATCCTGTGATTCGGGCCACGTTACAATAATGTATTTAAATGATGATCCTTTCATAGTACTATAAGTTGTGATTTTATATATTTTATATAAATACTAACGGAAAGTTTTAACGAATGTGTATATTATTGTAAGCCCAACTGTTTTAATTTACTAGCAACATCTCCAGGCTTATCTTCAGTGCCCCATGAAGTTTGCAATGCACTATAAGCGCTTGCTAATTTTCTTAATGGTTCAAGATTTATCTTTGCTACTATTTGCTCACCTAAAGTTTTTTTATCAATACTAAAAGTATATCCTTTTTTAACATCTTGAATAGTTTTAACTAGTGCAGCATCTATTGTTTGCATTACCTGTTTCTTTATTTCTTCAACTTCTTTATTTACTTTTTCATCAAATTTAGGATGTTTAGCTGCAGCATATTTTTTAATCAATTCTTTTTGCTTTGGAGAAGCATGAGGTTTTTTATTATAGGTATCATATGATTCAGGAGCAAATGGATCAACAATACTTCTTAATTTTCCTCTAGCTTCAATTTTTTGTCCTCTTACAGGATCTTTTGTTATTGATTCTACTGTTACATTTGCAAAGTTTTTATCAGCAACCATTTGATTAAGAATTTCCATAATTTCAGGCATTGTGTAATCATCATCTTTATCTCTTGATGATCTTCCTCTATAATAGCCTTTCATTTTAGAATCATAACGTCCTCTACCCGGAGTTACTTCAAAAATTTGATATTTTGTTATTTTTTCGTAGTGATGAACAATCATAAAAAGAGGTTCACCTTCTTTTCTTCCTATGATTGCAATAACGTTTTCATCTTTAAACGCGTTTCTTATAGTGGGAGCATCAAATTTTGGTAGTTCCTGAACATGACTACTTTCACCAGCCAGTTCTTTACCATAATAATAACCAGGTTGTTTTCCGTATCTTTCAGTAAGATATTTTATCCAGTGTTTTGGCAATCCATGAAGAGGATTAACTGCTTCGTATAAGAACATAGTATTGATTTTATTTTATATATTTAAAGTATAAAATTAAATTACGTTATACGATCTTTGAAAGTGCAACCCACAATTGCCATGCAGCATAAGCTTTTAAATTTGCGTTAAGCGGCTGACTGTGTGCAGAAGAACAATTATACCAATGAACGTTTAATTCATGAGAATTTTGCCATTCAATTGCCCAGTTACCTGCAACATAATCACAATTATCATTTGCTCCTTCATTTAAATAATACACGCCATCAGGATTATATGATTCAATGTCAGCAAAGTCAAACAGTATTTTGTTATTTTGCTCACAGTAATTTCGTATTTGTTCATTACGTAAGTTAAGATTTCCGGCTTCACCTGTTCCATCTAAGTGTCCTGTCATATAAACAAATTTAACATTAGGATAATCATATTCTAAGTTATTCATTTTTTCTAAATAAAGGTTAATATAATCTTCTGTTGCAGTGCTTACTTGACCACACCATGCCCACATGACAACATTTATTTCAGTGTGTGAATTAAGATAATTTCGAGTATCGGCGTCCCATGTTGCACTTCCTAAATCTGACCAGCCTGTTATTGCATGATCCCTAAGATAAAGCCCCTGGTAGTTTTCACCTTTCCATGTTATTAAACCACTCATGCCGTCAACTAATTGACTTCCATGAGATGAATGCTCATACGCTATGTGTAATTTTGTTTTAGCAGAATCAATCCAGTTTGCAGGAATAGAAGTTAAGTTCGCCAATTTATGATCAATAATAAGAATGGGTTCCTCTATAGGATCAATGATAGGTTCATTTGTATTTTCACATTGTGTAAATAATGTTACTAATAAGACTAATGTAATCATAAGTAATTTTCTCATAATGCTTTAATGTAATTTTTAATATTATATATCAAAGAATTATGAAGAAAAAAATGTTGCTATAAAAGTGTTTTTAAAATAAAGATTTGGCGTATATCAAATTTCTAGGAACTGGATTAAAGCCCATTGCTTCTAAGATTCTATTGAATGGCTCTATTACAGTTTTTTCAAATTGGATGTCATGATTTACTTCTGGAGCAAATTCATATGGATAATTTCCTGGGAGGAAACCAAAGACTTCATTTTCATCTCTTGTATAATAGAACTTTAATTTATCGCCTGTTTTAATTAAGTTGTATTTTGTTCTCCATTTACTATTTAATAGTTTGTGATTATACATTGCTGCTGCTCTTACATTCATTGGACATTTAAGTTCCAATCTTATTTCTTTTTTATCTTCTAAACAATATTTTTCATAATCACCAATTGCTTGAGTTTTTGCAATATCATCTGGATTTTGAAGAACATATTCTTTTTTATATTCTTTTAGTTTCTTAACTACTTCAGAATATTGTAAGTTTTGTGCCTTTTCACAAGCCATTCTCATCATATCTTTAAGAATTTTTCTTGCAAATTTTGGAGTAGACCCCTGAACAATTTCAACACCTACAAATTTAATCTTTTCTTGCTGTTTGAAAGTAACACCCGGTTCTTTCCAGGCCAAGTCAAGAATATATTTCTTTTTAGCAACCATGATTGCTGAATAGGATATTTTTTCTAATTCAAGATCTTGTATATTCTTTGTGTTATGCTTATTAGCATACTCTTCAAACTTTTCTTTTAGATAGAAATTCAATCTCATTTCTTTTATTTTAAGAATGAAATCAATTGGGCTTCCTGAATAATCACATGATTTTAATACAGGTTCAAAGGTAATGAACGCCGAATCCGTATCCATATAAATAGTCACAGTCTTTTCAGTTATCTTATTTGCATATGTTATTCCTAATTGTTCATGAAGTTTCTTATCCAAATGCCAAACATTCATGAAATAGTCATCAATGGTTTTACTTGCATATTTTGCCACATCTTGCCCCTGGAGAGTCACCGCTTCAGCCACATAAATATTATACCCTACAAAGTAAGGTGATGCGCAGGCACCATAAATTGAATTTATAAACACCTTTATAGCCTGTTCGCGCCCGGCATATTCTTCCTTAATAGAATTTAATTTTTGAATTTCTTTTTCAAGTTCTTCAGTACTACAATTATATGGATCTATATTTGTTAATTTAAATTCCATGTTTTTTATTATTTATATAAATGTATATAGTTAAAGTTTTGTTAATTATTTATAATTGATGAATATTTTAACAGTTTGTTAGATATATAAATAAAACATTATGATCATGAAAAAACAACAGGTAATTAATTCAATTTACGATCATATAAGAATTTTTGGAAAATTAAAAAGTTACAAATCTTCGAAACATTTTAAAGAATTAGAATGGATAAATAATTATTTTAAAAATACTGAAATAACGGATACTTCACATGTAGAAAAAATTTATGTATTATTACACGATGAACAAATACATCATTGTCCTATTTGTGGAAAAATTACGGCGTTTAGAAATTTTAATGTTGGATATAGTAAACATTGTAAAAATTGTGGACGATTATTAGGAGCAAAAATTTCTGGTCAACATAAAAAAGAAAATTCACCTGAAATAATAGTTAATAAAATATGTAAAGAATGCAATAAACAATTTTCGTATAAAACACGTAAACTAAATAACACTATAAATAAACACTTTTGTTCTAAATCTTGCGCATCTGTGTATAATCAAAAACATATGTCTGTAGAAACTATAAAAATTAAAAATGATAAAACCAAAAAAACAAATTTTAAAAAATATGGTAATGAATACGTTATTAATTCAAAATATACTCGAAATAAAACAAAAGAAAAATTGGGGGCAGAATATTCTTGGCAATTGCCTGTCATCTTAGATAAATGTAAAGAAACGTTATATAAAAATACCGGATATAATAATCCGTTAAAAAATCCCGCAACATTAGAAAAAATGATCAACACAAAAATTCAACGTTATGGCGATCTTTTAATTCCGATGTCGAAATACAAAGAATACACTTTGCCATCTGGAAAAATAGTAAAAATTCAAGGAAATGAAGCATACGCATTAGATATGTTATTAAAAAAATATGAAGAAAATGATATATTTGTTGGAAGAAAAAATATTGAAAATGAAATAGGACAAATAACATATATAGATAAAAATAATCATACACATATTTATTATCCTGATATTTATGTTAAATCAGAAAATAAAATTTATGAAGTTAAATCTCAATTTACGTATGATATTCATAAAAAAATAAACGAATTAAAAAAACAAGCAGTATTAGATAAAAACATCGAATTTAAATTTTTAATTATAAATTAACATATTTTTAACTTACAGATTTTCTTGGAGATCTTCTATAAATGTTTTAAAATCTAATTCTCCCTGCCAACCATATTGAGGTGGGTAAAAATATATTCTCTTATCTTCTTCCCAGTTAGCCAAAAATAAATCATAAAGACCTTTTTCAGCAATGTTGAATGTTAAAATCTCTGCATTTTCATCTTTTACAAATGTCATCTTATATTGTTTTTCAATTGCACGTTGAAGATCTTTAAATGCTTCACTTTCAGCTGAAAATACAAGTAAGTTTGACACTACTCTTAGTATATCGCTATGAATTGCATCTAATTCACGCTTTTTTTCAATTAAGTAAAATAAATGAGATAAATTAGTTGCTTCTTTAGCTTCTTCTAATTCTTCTTCACATGCAGGTTTTAATATATTGAATACTTGTTTAGCTTCTTTTTCGTTTAACCACGATAAAATATCTTTCAAATTAGTTCCATATCCAACAGAATCAAATATTTCATAGCCTTCACCAGATAATATCTGTTCTGCTGTTTTTTTGTTCATTTCATTATTACTTTGAAAAAAATCTGAAAAATCGGCCCAATCTTTTGCATAAAGAAAATATTTACCGTCTTTATATTTGTATGATATATTTTCAAATGGAAGCTGTGATAAATTTGGAAAGATTTTTACACCTATATTATCCATCTCAATCACATCGGTTTCTTCCCAACTATTTACATCTTCATCACCATCTTTTAAAAGATATTCTGTCCACACTTTTCTAGTTTCATTATCTAAATCAGATGCAACAATGAATTGTAATTTTGTTAAAAATCCGTTTCTAACATCACCATCATCATTTTCATCAATATATTCTTCTATGCGATGGGCAATGCCAATTTTCATATCTGCAATAGGATCAGATTCTTCTTCAAACTTTTCATTTAATCTTGGATAAAAAGATTTTGTTGATTCATCCATTTTTTTAGATTTATTAATGGAAATACTTACATTTGAAGATTTTGTGCCAGGCTTTCTAATGTATGCATAAATTTTATTTAATTCTCCACATACTTTAGCAGAATATCTTATTTCTATTCCAGTAGCATTATTACTATCTTTTATTAATATTTTTCCCGGTTTATTCTTATATAATATATGGCATAACTCTACTGCGCCCTTTTGTTCACGTTTGTTGATATGTATTTTTTCAGCGTCTCCTTCCTTATTTCCAGTTAATACAAAAAATGGAGGGTTTTTTCCTAATCCCATTGAATAAGTTAATAAGCTATTGATGAATATGTTATCTACCGATGTTTTACTCAATAAATAATTAAGTAATTTTAAAGAAGCATATTTTATTTTAGCAGATTCTATTTTTTTAAATCCATTGATTGGATTTTCCATTTCATATATATAATACTTTCCTTCTTTTAGACCCGATAAAATAGTATTAACTTTTTTTCTTTGAGTTACAATCTCTTCTAAAAATTTATCAGTGGTCCACTGAAGCTCTTCTTTAGTTAAATCATAATCATCTTTTACTTTTTGAGTTTTACTTAAATAACCTTTTCCCCAGCCAGCTTGTGAATTATGTTCTTTTAAAGATATTGCCAATATTAATTTACTATCATCTAATATGTCTATTTTATCTGTATCTACAAATACACTATTATATCTGCCTATTTTAAATTCTTCTGTTTCAAGATCTTTTGCTTCTGCCCATACACTTAAAATTTTATTTTCTGCTCCGGGTTTTACTAATATAAAATCCATAGGACACCACTTGTCAACTTCTTTTTTACTAAAACCTAAATTTGTTGCTGCATCATTCTTAATTTTAGTAAAAAACTCTTTATCTCTATATACAGTCCACTCAGAATAAGGTGTATTTCCTAATTTTATACCTATAGACATAGCATTTAATATGCCACTAAAAATTTTTTCATTAAATTCAGATACATTAGTTAAAAGCTGGGTTATAATACTATCTACTTCTTGTGTATCTACGCCTTCAATGTTATTTGTTTGTATATCATCTATTAAAGATTGTATTAGATTTGTATATTCTTCTTTAGATTTATTTATATCTTTATATTTCTCATAATTTTTAATAAAAAATATCACTAAGCCTTCTTTGAAATGTGTAGTGGTTCTTGTTGTTTTTTTAGCATAATTACTATCTGCGTAAACAAGACCAACATATACACCATCTAATTTAAATTTAATAGAGCTATATCTTGATGATGTATCAAATTTTGCATATGGATCTTCATCGGGACTTAAAATTTGTATGCTATTTATATCTACGTTTATAGGGTCATTTACATCTGTTACAACGGTTTTAAAATCTTCAACTAATTCATCTATAGTAAGTATAACGCCGGGCTTATTTATAATACGTGTATTTTTAGAATGATGAACTATGTATTTTTCGGGAAAATTTTTTACTAATTTGTCTCGTATGTATCCTACTCTATTTTTATTTAGACCTTTCACTTCATATAATTTTGGGTAAAACATGATGCTAATATAACAATTTTATTTTATATATTCCACATTGTTAAATCAAAAATCCCGGAGGACCCGGGATTTTCTAATGAAAAAGACATGAATTTACTCACTGTCTGTGGTCATAGACACCACACATACAGTGTCACTATCTTTCGATTTGAATACTAAGCGATCTTCGCCGAGTTCCACATCATAATTTTCAATGTCTACATTTGAATATTGATCCTTATATACATTTATAGATGCATCTTTTAAATCTTTTTTCTCTTCTATTAAATACTCAAATACTTTACCAGATACATAAACGGTATTTTCAGCAAACTTAAATTCTATGAATTTGTGTTCATTATCCAATGCACATAATGAATTTATTTTATCAAGATGTGCCTTTGTCAATTCAAATGTGCCAATTGCATCCATTTGAGCAATTTGTGTTTTAAATAAATCATCTGTGATGTATTTAAAAATATTAAGAGATGTGCAGTCTACACTCATTTTAAGATTCTTATTCTTTAAAAGAAGTGTTTCACCTGCATACTGAGTAGATTCTTCACTTACAAGATCTGAATAATTTACTATAAATGTAAATTCCATATCACTAAATTGATCAATTATTTTAATCAATCTTGGGATATTAAATATACCAACCTTAATTCTTTTAGGTTCTTTAGATACCTTTGTAGTTAAACCTGCATCATCAAACTTTATCTCACTCATTTTGACTACACTTCTCTCTTCATTATATGCCTTAGCGATGAATTTAGATGTTTTTTCATCAATCTCTAACAATAATGAATTGTCTATGGAAGCGAATCTTCTGAGCCAATTTGAAAATGCTTTTACATTTTTCGCTGTAAATTCAATCGTCTTTTTAGTAGATGTCATAATTTTATGTGTTTAGTAATTCTATTTTGTAATTTTATAAAAGAAATGGAGTAAAGTTTTAAGTTTACTCTATTTTAATTATTCTTTAACAACTATTATAGTTTATTATTATTTTTCATCATCTGTTTTACACATATCACCATTATGAGAATTTTTTGTATTGTATTTAACATAATCTTCTGTACTTAAATATCTATTGTAATAGTGTGTATCGATTAGTTTTCTGTATTCTTGTTTAGATATTCCTAAATGTTTTCTTATTTTATTATATCGTTGAGATTTTTTTAACCAAGCATAATATATAAAAATACCAAGAAATGCTAAAATAAACATATAAGAAAAACTAGGAATAAGTTTGTAAATTCCTCTAGCATGAACACTATGTAAAATTACCTCTGTTATAAAAGGTGCCATCAATAAAAATGCGATTATCATAATAACCAATAAATTATTATGCGCACTATGGATAGAGATGTGCTTTATAAAAAACATTTCTGCTGGTGATGGAGGAAATTTTCTATATGCAGCTTCAAATTCTTGTTTACTGATCATTTAACAAACTTATTTAACACATTTATATATTTATTCATCCTCATCTATTTCAATTTCAACTTTTTCATCATAAACATCTTGCCCGTCCCATACAGTGACATCATCTATTATTTCGATGTCATTTGTTTCAAATAAATTGACTACATTTGTTTTATGACCAACACCTCGTGCCAATGTATGATCATCATATGATTCAAATGCTTTCTTGGCTTCTTTAAGTTCTTTTTCTTTATCTTTTAATTCTGTTGTAAGTCTTTTTATTTCCTGCTTTGTGAATTCTAATTCATCAACAGTGAATTTACGAGCAGTCATTCTCTCAAGTCTTTCACAAATCTCTTTATCATAATCTTTTAACCATACGGTAATTTCATCATTGGTTCTTTTCTTAGCCAGTATAAAAGATATGAATAATTCTTTGTCATGATTAAATCTCAATTCAAAATCTAATTTATTTCTTTCATATTGAGTATTTTGCAGCTTTAATCTAACTACCTGCCATTTGTAATCTTCAAGATACTGTTCAATAGAATCATAAGTAAGAACCTGTCCATCTTTTATAAATACAGGATTTTCTGTTACAATGATAGAGAATGCTTTATGAACAAATTTCAATACTTCTTCCCATTCTTCTTTGCTTTTTCCTGTATAAATTATATCAACAGTTACCTTTGTATTTGAATTATCAATTATTCGAATGTTGCTCTCATACTTACTTATGAGATGATCCAATTTTCTAATAGCACTTTCATACTTAAGAACCGGTGGTATTTCTCTTACCATTATTTTCTTGCCATCAATGTTTATATTTGACGATATGATCCACGCTTTATCAACACCTTTATATTTTTCAATATTGCCATTGAATCCTTCAAAATATGGTTTAACACTTTTACGTTTGCCTTCAAGAAAATCTTGTATGTCTTTTAACTTTCTTGGAAGTATAGTTGTTTTATATCCTACTGCTATGCCAACTATTGGTGTCACTAAACCTAATGGAATATCCATCCAGAATGGATAATATGGTCCATCTATTTCTCTTGTAGTGAGATATGAGTATTTATTGAGGATATCATTAGCTGCACTTGAAAGTTTAACAGAAGTGTATCTAGCAGCTGCTGGTGAAGGAGAAACTTCGGATCCAAAGAAACCATAGCCTTCAAGAATCTGTAGAGCATTTCCAAATGGACGAGTAAGTTTATTTACTGCTCCCGTTAAAGAACTATTATGTGTAATTATATTAGAATTACATATAGAAAAATTATGATAATCATCCACAGTTATATCATAAAATTTTATAGGGGTATTAGATTTAATTACTTTTATTGATTTTATTTTCATTTATAAAATTATTATAATCATTTAATAGTTTTTGCAAAGTAATAGAACATGCACTATTTTTTGAACAATTTTTAGAAATAGTTAATAATTGTATATTTACAATTGATCCTATTATTTCAGGAGTTATTTTGTGTTTAAATCCTTCGAATATAGAATATTTATGATCAATTGCTAATTTTTCTTTGTAAATTTTTTCTTTATTGTATTTTTTACATAATGTTAATAATTTATTTTTATATTTTTTAATATTGTTCATACTTATTTGCCAAACATTATATCTATAAATTTCAAATTCTGTTAACTCTTTAATGGGCGTCCATAATCCTTTTTCAACAAATGTATTTCTTATTTTCTTTTTTATTAAAACAGATTGTGATGGATTTTCTACTCCCAAATTTTTTATATGTGTTTGTTTACATTTTTCTTTAACATTTTGTCTTTGCCAAACATTAATTATTCCTTCTTCATCGAATAATTTTTCTTCCCATTTTTTTCTAGAAGTTGAATGTTTTGAAAAATTGTGATCAGTCCCGCAAGTTTTTCTCCAACTTTGTTTTCTTAATTCATATGCGCATTCTTTACTACAAGTTCTAGCTTGTACGAATATTTCTTTTTCGCAAATTTCACATTTTTTATGATATTTTCTACATACATTACAATATTCACTATCTTTATATTTTTTTGTAGAATAAAATTTACATCCACAGTGTTTACAAATTCTTTTATCCATGATGATATCCTTTTTTATGTATATATTATCAAGGATTTATAAAAAATTTTAACTTAATGTATAAATATCATCATCTTTATTAAGATCTTCTGCTTTAATCCATTTTCCATTTACATAAAATGGATGATTCTTAGTACATTTTATAATCTCTCCGCTTTCTAATTCTATTTCAAGATATTCATCAGTTTCTTGTCCTATTCTTGGCGAATGTGCCAACCCTATTACTTCATTTTCATTTTCATCAATGGATTTTACCATTAAAATAGCATCTGGATATTCTTCAAACCATTTTTCAATAGTTATTTGCGTTCCATCTGCAAGATTTATTTTTGTATTTCCAAAAATACAATCTCCATGATGATAACCATCTTGAATGCATTTTCCAACAACTGTTAAAGTTTTGTTAAAAGATGATGGCGAATTTTTTAGAATGTATCTTTGAACCGGAGTCAAAGCATCATAAAAACTAGGAATGCCTCTTGACTCAAGAACATACACTGCATAATCTCTAAATTTAACATCTATAAATTTAGAAATCGGGAGCTTTAATATCTTTTCTTTTACTTTTGGTTTTGTTAAATCTTTTGCTTTTCTCATTCTTCAGCCTTTTTATATCTTACTTTATTAACACGTTTCTCATGTTGTTCCCAATCTACACTAGTCATTTCAAGTATTTCTTTTTCTACTTTATTGGCAAAATCATGCGCCTGCTGGTTTTTCTTTCCATGAATTCTTTGCCTATAATCAGGATGAGGATACCC
>Ga0208980_10000166_pt1 | contig 33423 bp, 28 predicted proteins | sample WetSurMetagenome_3_FD_187993 | JGI IMG/M metagenome (GOLD analysis project Ga0208980, IMG submission 187993) | Wetland microbial communities from Twitchell Island in the Sacramento Delta, sample from surface sediment Aug2011 Site A1 Bulk (version 2) | ecosystem: Environmental > Aquatic > Marine...
CATCAGAAACATCCATACCTTTTTGACCAGCTTCGTCAAGAATCAATTTTGTTTGTGAATCTTCTGTTTTAAGGCTGTCGATTAATTTTTTCATTTCACCAGCAACTAAAAAACCTTTTGTGTTTTTCTCGCTGCTATGACACTGAACACAAACTGCCGGTTTTTGTGTCCCGACCATATCATCAGTTGCTTTCTTAACAAGATGGTTACCATGACAACTTTCACATTCAGGATAATTATGTTCATCAAAAGCTTTTTTGTGAGGACTTTGTTCGAAGAGTTCCATATTCAGAACGTGACAAGTTCCACAAACTTTTGAAATTGATTCAACACCAGGCGGAACTGCACCGTGATTTCCATGACAATCATTACACGATGGAGAACTCAAATCTCCTTTTTCGAGTAAAGCAATTCCGTGAACACTTTGAACGAAATTTGCATATTGATCAGTTGGAATTTTATACTTCGCCATTAATTTTGCATCACTATGACAATTAGCACACACAGAAGGAATATTAGTTGCGTAAACAAGCGAACGAGAATCCTTAACTGGTTGAATTTCGTGTGAACCATGACAACTTGCACATTCAGCAGCATTTGGATCTCCTTTAGCATTCAAACCACCATGAACACTTGTTCTATATTTTGCTACCTGGTCGATAGGTAATGCAGGATTATATAATTTCATGAATTCTGCACTGCTATGACAGCTACCACACAGTTCTGTAATTCTTGTTGGATAAACTTTTGAAGCTGGATCGTTGACGCTTTTAATGTCATGTACACTATGGCAAGTTATACAATCAGCCATTGGTCCTTTATTATTATAGCTTGGTTGAAAATGAATCGAACTTTTTAATTTTTCAAATTGATCAATCGGAAGTTTTGAACCAAATCTTTTCATTTTTTCTGCATCAGAATGACAATTCGAGCAGACCTTGTATCTGTTTTCTTTTGATGGAATACCAATGTATCCCTTTTCTTTACTCATGGCAATTTCCATATCATCAGAAGTTGCATCTCCACCGTGACAAACTGAACAACTAATTCCTTTTAAATGATGGATATCCGTTTTATACAAATTTGCTTTTGCATCATCAAGATCAATATGACATTTGAAGCACTGATCATCAGATTGTGCATTAACAAATTTTGTGGCTAAGATTAGAAACAGAACAGGGGTAAAGAAATATTTCATTTTGATTTTCATATCTGTCTCCTACTCCAAGATGAAACCAAGGATGGTAAAAACGATTATGAATATTATCACAAAAATTCCGAAGTACGTTAGTATCATATTCTTTTCACCTTTTGCAGTTTTTTTATCCCATACAGGTACTATTGCCCAAAGAAGTATTCCAACACCAAATAACAAAATGCCTACAAATTCTCCCGGCAGAAAAAGTATTTCACCGGGCAGGAATTTGAAAACCTGAAACATAAATAGAAAATACCATTCCGGTTTTATACCTACTGGTGCAGAAGCAAACGGGTCTGCTTTCGTTCCTAATTCCCACGGAAAAAATACCGCAAGGATGGCAAGGATATTAATAACTATTAACCAAATCAGGAGTTCACGCATTGCAAAGTTTGGAAAGAAGGGAATTGTTTTTTTCTCATTTGCAGGTAGTTTTTTGTAATCCTCTGGTTCTGCAATTCCCTGACGTTGAATCATTAGTAAATGAAGTGTTAGTAGAATTACAAATATTCCTGGGAATATTGCAACGTGAAATCCAAAAAACCGGGAAAGTGTCGCACCGGTTACATCTTCACCGCCTCTTAATAAAATCAAAATTGGTTCACCAATTAATGGAACTTCTCCGACGATATCAGTTCCAACTTTAGTAGCAAAAAATGCGAGTTCGTTCCAGGGCAGTAAATAACCACTGAAACCAAATGCCATTGAGATTGCCAGTAAACCAAAACCGGTATACCATGTAAGCTCACGAGGTTTTCTGAATCCTTTTAGAAAATAAACTGAAAACATGTGAATGAAAACAGAAAGCACCATTAGGTTTGCGGACCAACTATGAATTGAACGAATCAGCCATCCGAAACTTACTTTTGTTGAAATAAAATGAACGCTTTCAAATGCAAGGTCTTCAGTGCCTTTATAATACATAAGCAACAATATTCCGGAGATAACTTGAACTACAAAAAGTAAAAGTGCAATCCCTCCGAAATAGTACCAGATTGTTTCGCGGAATTTTGGAACTGATTTCTTTTTTGCAAATTCAATCAAGCCTGATAGATTATATCTTTCATCAAGCCAGCTAAATAATTTATTTTTCTTTTTCTTATTATCAGCTGCCATCAGGTTGCCTCCTGAAAAACTATCACTTCATTGTCTTTAATAGTAACACCATATTTCTGCAGAGGTGCAGGAGGTGGACCACTGGCAACTCTTCCATTCAAATCATATCGTCCATTATGGCAGGCACAATAAATTTGGCCATAGTCTTTCCTGTACTGAACAATACAATCCAGATGAGTGCAAACAGCACCGAATGCAATATATTCTCCGTTCTGCTTCCGAATTACTATTACAGGTTTATTACCAAACTTTATGATTTTTCCGCTGTCTTTTTCCATATCTTCAACAGCACCAATTTTGACATTCGAAACTTTTACTTCTTCCACTTTTGGAGGATCGAGGTATTTGAAAACCGGAAAAAGAAGTGCACCAAGCCACGCAATAAATCCTCCACTAAGAAGAATATTTAAAAAGTCGCGTCGTTTGGTTTTGTTTATCTGATTTGGACTTTCGGAATGATTATTCATCAATAAGCTCCCTCAAGGGTGATGAAGAATTGATTACTTATTATTAAACGGTACGAATTTCTAATCGTAATTTCAGAACAGAGTATGTTCATTACAGTTACCCTTCAGTATAGTTGCTACTGATAAACAATAACTATTACACAATTGATTGTATTATAATACCGATATTATTTTAAAAAGAGAAATAACTGATCAAACTAATCATGATTACTTTCGTGCGTGGCATTCAACACAAATCAGATCTTTAACATCGGTTCCTAGATCTTCAGGATGAACAAAATCAATTCCAGTCATTGAAACTAAATTCCTGCCATCACTTGTGTTTTGTGAGATTATTGTATGACACAAATTGCAGTCTCTTCTTATCATCTCACCATCATCAGTAAAATGCTCACCATCGTGACATCGGAAACAGCCGGAGTCATATAAATGAGAAATGTGATTCGGAAATCCTCTCCAGCTTACTTTCATACTTGGAAAAAAATTACGATCGTAAATATTTTGTATTTCTTCGATCGCCTGCAAAATATTTTTGTCTTTTTCTAGTGCGATGGACGGGTAATTGTCATTATAGAAGTCTGTTATTGAAAATGCAATACTGTCCAATGCATTTTCTTTTGTAGAATAATTTTCCTCTAAAGCATTAACTGCTAAACTTTTTATATATGGTAGGTTTTCATCGATTTTTCCGAGTGACATAGAAAGGTTGACAGATTTATCTGAGGGATGATAAATATGAGATGGTCTGTTATGACAATCTATACAGTCCATCATTCTTAAATTTTCTTGTGGAAGATTATTAAAATCAGCTTTAGAATTTCTTTTCTTAAATATTTTTACTGAACCATCAGAATTGGTTTGTTTAACCCATGGAATTTCATCTCTCATCTCATCAGTATGAATATATTCAATTTTATTGTCGATATTCATATGCCAGTGAATTCCTTCAGCTCTTCCGTATTCACTATTCCCACCACCTATTTTTAACAGCATGCTTAATGATGACTTAGTATTCTTTTCATCATAAAGATAGTAAGTGAATTCTCTTTTTATCGAACTAAAAAAATGCTGCGGAGAATGACATTGTTCACAAGTACCGGCTGCTGGTCGTAAATTATGTACTGGAGTAGGAATTGGTTTAGAATATTTTTTAAATAATACCGAATAAACCTGGTATGCACCTGATATCTTTGCACGAACAAACCACGCAGCACCTGAACCAATGTGACAAGTTACGCAACCAACTCTTGAATGTGGTGATGATAAGTATGCGGTGTACTCTGGTGCCATAACTTCGTGACACATTTCTCCACAGAATTCATCAGAATCTGAAAATTCATAGGCTTTGTAGCTTCCAAAAGCTGACATAAAAAGTAATAAGATTGCACCCGTAGAAAATAAACCAATAAATCTCCTTTGTTTGGAATCATTGAGATCAATGACCATAAATCGTTTTTTGCGGAGCAGACCTTTTTCTAATCTTCTTCTTTCCCTGAGCATTCCAAAGACCAACAAAAATATTCCAATAAGAAGAAATACGGGAAGAATAATAAAAGTAATTATTCCCATGTAAGGTTTTGTTTCTGGAGAAAGAAATTCAAGAATTGTTAAGAAAATGATTAATCCGAAGCTTAGTCCTGCTAAACCAGCACCAGAAAATGTAATCGGATTGTAAACGTAAGGTGGAAAAAAACGACGCATATGTGAGAATTATTTTTTAAAATATAAAGAACAACTAAATATAATTATCTATATGCGAAAATCATCGCATAAATAATCCAAATGACAATACTGAAACCAATTGTAAGAGCTGTCCAGCCAAAGAATCTTATTCCTTTGATTACAATGGGAGGATAATCTTCAACTAAATATTTTTCCAATTCTCCCTTCTCAACCATTTCTTTGTATTCATCAGGTCTGTCTAATTTAAATTCGTCTAGAGGAATTCTTCCCGAAAAGATTACAATATCCATTGGAAATTTTTCAGGACGAAGATGCGTATTAAAAAAGTGGACAGTAAAAATAAATCCTGTTGCAAGCAGCGCTTCATCACTATGAATAATAGTCGCAACATTAATCATCCATCCCGGGAAAAAATTTGTAAAGAATTCCGGAAACCAGAGTGTCATTCCCGTTGAACCAATCACGAACATTCCCCAGAAAACCGCGAAGTAATCGAACTTTTCCCAGTAAGTCCATCTACCGTAACTTGGTCTATCTCCTCTTCCAACAAACCATTTCATGGAGTTTTTAAAATCCAGCCAATCCTTTTTATTAAATAACATTGAATTTTTTCCAATCAGGAGTGACTTCCAGGTTTTAAATTCTTTTTTTCTTAGACGAACAATGTCAAAAAGATGAGTAGTAAAAACAATAATCATAATTATTGCTGCGAATCTATGCCAGTAACCCGCAGATTCGAATCCACCAAAAAATTTAGATAAAAATCTGGCCCAACCTGTGTATGAAAATTTTAAACTCATACCGGTTAATGAAAGGATTATAAAGCTAACAATCATAAAGATGTGCAGTGCCCGATTGAGCCTTGTAAATCTTAAAACATATTTTTCTTTAATACTCATACTTCTTCATTTTTGGGTTCATTATTATCAACATCAAATTTATTGTCAACCGAATTTTTTTCTTCGTCATGAATCTTTTTTAATTTTCTTCTCCACTCCAATGAACGTGGAAACCATAGAATAGTATGCAAGCCTGCAATAAAGAAAGTTCCAATCAATAATCCAGTCATTCCCCAAAAAACCCAAAATAGAATTGGATACTTATCAGGATCGTGATGGGTTGCATGTGTAAGATATCCGGCGAATTGTCTGTTTGCTGCAGGATGACAGGTTTTGCATGTCTCTACAACATTTTCTCTGCTTAAATGCGACTTAGGATCATTTACAGAAAGAATATCATGTGAACCGTGGCAATCATAACACTTTGCAGTTTTAGTATAGCCAAGCTGAGAAACTTTTCCATGATAAGTATCAAAATAAGTTTCAGCAATTTGTTCGTGGCATCTCCCACACTGGCTCATAATCTCTAATTTAAAACCATCCGAATCTGCACGGCGTATTGTATGGGCGCTATGACAATCGTTACATACTGGAAGTTCTTTTTCCGTATCTGTAATAAGAGGGGAATGAACACTTTTAACGAACTGCTCTTCAATTCCGTGATGACATGATCCGCAAGTTGAAGATATATTTGCAGGATTAATACTTGATTCCGGATTTGAATGAGGAAGTTCTCTATGAGCTGTATGGCAGGCTGTACAAGTTGCAGTAACTGTAAGACCACTTTTTAATAATCCTTTACCGTGAATGCTTTCTGTATAATGTTCAATTATATCTTTTTCTGAACCTGTATATCTCATTGCAGCCTTTTCACCTTCACGGTGGCATTTTGCACATAAAAGAGGAATGTTAGTTGCAAAGGTTGGTGAATCAGGATTTAACCGACCTAATACGCCATGAGTACCGTGACATTCTTTACAAGTTGGTCCATTAGGATCCTGGTTTGCAACTAAATTACCGTGAATACTTTTTGCATATTCTAATCCTACTTCTTCATGACAAGCAGAACAATCAACCTTACTTTTTATGCTCTCACAAGGTCTATGTTTAGAGACGTTCACTTCTGAATGACACTGACTGCAAGCAGTTTCTGAATGTTCGGAATTACTTATTTTATCATAATTAACAAATAGGGATCTTCCATCTTTACTTGAAACCAGATTAGGATTGTCATGACATTCAAGGCAATCTTTATTAGCCATTCCATAATCGTAATAAACTTTTCTAATTTCGTGTGGTTGATGGCAATCGACACAAGCTGGTAAAACGTGTGATTGCTTCTCCCATAATTCTCCTCGAATTATTTTTCTATGAACTGTTTCAATTTCAGCATGACAAACTGAACAAGTTTTTGCGATATTTTCTCTTGATATTGTCGAACGCGAATCCGTATGTGGTAGAATTCTATGAGCAGAATGGCAGGACACACAAGTTGCTGAAACAGTTAGTCCTTTAACAAGTAGTCCTTCACCATGAATACTTTCAGAATAATTTTCCAGAATTCTGTCCTGTGGTATGTTTCGTTGAAGCTGAACAGGAGTTCCTTCTCTATGACATTTCCCACATAAAAAAGGAATTTTCATAGGAGCAACTGCCGAGTTATGATCTTTTACAGGAAGGATATTATGATTGCCATGACAATCCTGGCAAAGAGGAGCTAATGGATCCCCATTGGCTTTTGCTTTTCCGTGAAGACATTCAGCATATAATTTTTGGACATCGGAATGGCATTCACCACAATTAACTCTTGAATATTTTTTTGTGTGAGGAATGTCTTCAGCATTATAATCAGAATGACAATCTATACACTCTAAAGCTCCATGAACTGATCCTGAAAAAATTTTCGGAGTAACGTTTAACGAAATTGTCTTACCTAATACTTTACCTTTGAAACCAGGATCATCGTGACAGATTAAACAATCTTCATTCGACTGTGGTAAAATATTCAGCCAGGTTAAAGAAAGTAGAATAATTATTATGAAATATTTTTTCATTTATGGTTAAACTAACTTTTTTCTTCCTGATTTGGCTTGTTTTGTTCTGATGATTTGATTTTGTCAAGTTCCAGTGGATGTTCTTCAGCCATTTCTTCTTCAGTTAAAGTTCCTTTCCACCAGGCAAGACTCATCGGGTAAACATCCGGATTAAAAATTACGAAGTAAAAATGCCAGACAACTATTGCCAGGAATGCAAGCCAGGCTTCATAATAGTGAACAGTCCTTGCGATATCCCAACCTAGTTTGGTTAATATTCCCATAAAAGTATTATCGAACCACATTATCACACCTGTAGCAGTCATAACTATTGTTCCCCAAATCAATGCCCAATATTCTGCTTTTTCAATATAACTAAACCTGTCAAGCTTCGGTTTTGTTTTAGATATTCCAATATTAAACTTTGCTACATCAACAGCATCTCTTATATCCTGGTATTTTGGTAAAAGATCTCTGATCAATTGCTTTCCTCTTGCAGTAAAGAAGATATAATAAATATGATATAAGCTTACCGTAACCATTATCACTGCAGAAATTCTATGAAGTAAACTTCTTGCTTCAAAAGCTCCACTGCTGATATCGCGGATATGAGAAACCCACCAGGAGTTTGGATAGCTCAGCATAAAACCAGTAAGTACTAACGTTAGAAAGCTTATTGCTAAACTGGCATGCTGAATTCTTTCATTCACTGACATTCTTAAATAAAGCGAATGACCATGTCTTTCTTCTCTTATCAATCCTCTTTGCTTCATCTTCTTGATTTTTGCTTTTCTAAAGAAATCAAGAATGTTATGAATGAACATTAATCCAATCACACTGAATATTAATGCAATGTATGCAGAGGCAATAAAATATATAATTGGTTCACTTTCATCTTGTCGAGTTATGTGGATTTTACCAATTGTGAAATTAGTATTGGCGCCTTTATGACAGCCACCGCACGTTTTAACAATGTTGTCTTTATAAATAGTTGAAGTCGAGTCAGATGAAGGCTTAATGTTGTGTGCACCATGACAACTTGCACAATTTGCCACAGCAACCGAACCACCTTCAATTGCTAATCCATGATAACTATCAGAAAAAGTTTCAAATCTGTCGCTTACTATTCCGTACTTTGTTGAAAGTTTCAATGAACTATGGCAAGGTGAGCAAATTTCCCTCGAAAGATTTTGAAAAGCTACCGGAGATTTCGGATCATTATGTTTAAGTATGTTGTGTTCACCGTGACAATCTGTACAAGCAGGAGCTTCGTTTACTCCATTTAGTAAGGCAACACCGTGTACGCTTTCAATATATTCTTTTGATATTTCTTTATGACATTGACCACAAGTCGAAGGTATATTTAATTTGGATGTTTTTGAATCAGAGCTCGTACTTTTTAAAACTTCGTGTGAGCCATGACAATTAACACAATTAGCTGCTTTTGAGTTACCTGAATTTAATGCAGAACCGTGAACACTTTTTTCATACATAGTTATGAATCCGGCTGTCGGAGTAGTTCTTGCACGAACTTCGGGAGAATCTAAGTGACATGATAAACAAAGTTTTTCCTGAGATATCTTAACAGTCACTGAATCTTCGTTCAAATGAACTCTTGCTATTGGATTTTTATGACAACTCAAACAAGTAGGAGCACCAAGCATTCCTTCTTTAAAAGCGCTAAAATGTTCAGAAGCAAGATATTGTTCTTTCATTTCGGAATGACATTCACCGCAAGAATTTGGAATATTTTCAGTACTCCATTTGCTGCCTTTTGCATTCGGATCTTGCGGATAATGATTATCATGACAACTCAGGCAGTTCACATCCTTTGCTTTATCGTTACCCGTTGCTTTAAGAATTTTTGGATGGAACAGATGTTTTACAATTTGCTTTTGATGACAATCGCCGCAAGCTTTAGGAGTAAGATTTTCGCTATGAGGAATTGATTCAGGATCAAAGTTAGAATGACAAGAGATACATTTTAATTTAGAATGTTTTGACGAACTGAATTTCGATTCACTTACGTAAATCGGAATTTCTTTCCCATTCTTTTCCATTGTAAACGAATCGTCATCGTGACACATCAAGCAGTCTTCATTAGTCTGCGCAAAAGAAGTTCCGAATACAAAAAGAAAAACACCCATAACCAGTATGAGTGTTCTTTTATTTAATTGTTTTATGTTCATTTAAGAAATTTTTATTTTGACTTAATACTTAACCTTCAGATTCTGTTTTTAATGTAAGCAGCCAGTTAACTAAAGCATCAAGCTCGGCTTCTGTTCCTTTAAATTTTATTTTATGGTCCTGTTCGTTAATCTTTGCCTCTTTTAAGAGATAAGATTTAATTAATGGCATTTCACCAATGGTACTGGCATTCGATAGATCAGTCGCGTCATCCTTTTTGGAAGTAATTTCCACTGAAGAAACTGTATGACAGTTATTGCATTTACTATCAATAAATATTTGCTTGCCATCCAAACCCTGATCTTGTGAGAAGGAAAATGCAAAAGCAAATAGAGCTACGATTGTAGAGATAAATAAAATAAAGAAGAACGTGTTTTTCATTTTATGACCCTTTGGATTTGAGTTATTAATCTATACAAAAAATTAGTTGCTAATTGCTAACAAAGACAATACCACTACATTGTATTGCGAAAGTCTATAGAAGCCGAACAAACTTAAAAAAACTTCTCGGTAATGAGAAGGTAAAAAGCCTGAAATTCGCATAATTTAGAAATAAATTTTATGTTATTTCTTTGGACAATTATTTTCTTAAGACAACTTTTTCCATCAATCGTTCAGTGTTTCTAATTTCTCCAAATCCAAATTGAGCATAAAGAGAATGCGCATCTTTTGTTGCTAACATCCACTTCTTAACGCTCTTGAATCTAGCATCCTCAAAAATGGTATTAAGAAGAAGCTTCGAAAATCCATTACCCCTGAATTCCTCAAGAATAAATACATCCATCAGGTATGCGAATACTGTGCAATCAGTTAAAACTCTTGCAAAGCCAATCTGCTTGTCATCTTTGTAAACTCCAAAGCAAATGGAATGCTCAATAGAATTTTTTACTTGTTCAATTGTTCTTCCTTCTGCCCAGTATGATGTGGTGAGAAATTTATGAATTAGCCCGACATCAAGCTTACTCTGATCATCGCTGACTATTATTTCTTTCATCTTCCAAAAAATTATTTAGACAGAATTAGATTTGAATATCTAATTCTTTCATTTTTCTGTAAAGTGTAGACAGACCAACCTGCAAAGCATCAGCTGTCTTCTCTTTATTGAATTCATTTGATTCAAGTGCCCGGATTATAATTTCTTTCTCAAATCTTTTTACTGATTCATCGAGTGATCCTGAAGGTGAATAATCTGATGGTTCCGTATCCGACTGAAACTGAGTTGGCAGATTCTTTATGTTGATGAAATCTTCATTACAAAAAATTACTGCTCTTTCAATCACATTTTCCAATTCTCGTATTTCACCTTTCCATTCATGGTTCATTAGTGCTCTCATAGCATCGTTTGAAATGCCTTTTATGTTTTTATTCATTTGCTTTCTGTACTTATCTAGAAAAAAATCAGCAAGCAAAGGAATGTCTCCTTCACGTTCTTTGAGAGAAGGCAAATGAATATCCACAACATTTAGTCTGTAAAATAAATCTTCTCTGAATTTACCCTGGTTGACATACTCAAGCAGATTCCTATTTGTTGAAGCAATAAATCTTACATTCACCGGAAGCGAAATTGTTGTACCAACAGGAGTATACTCTTTTTCCTGTATGGCTCTTAAAAGCTTTACCTGCAACTGAGGCGGCATTTCACTAATTTCATCTAGAAATAATGTACCGGCTTCTGCTGCTTTGATAAATCCTTCTTTGTCACTTATCGCACCTGTGAAGGCTCCTTTCTTATGTCCAAAGAGTTCACTCTCAATAAGATTTTCTGATATAGCTCCGCAGTTTAATGCTATGAAAGGTTTATTTGCCCTTTTTGAATTAAAATGCAATGCTTTTGCGACTAGTTCTTTACCAGTTCCACTGTTTCCTGAAATCAGTACCGTGCTGTCTGTATCCGCAACAGCCTTTATCATATCAAAAATTTGTCCTATTGCCGGACTCTTACCAATAATGTTTGTATAGTCATAATCACGCTGCAACTCTCTACGAAGAATTCTGTTCTCAAGATGAAGATCACGGACTTCAAAAAGCTTTTTAACTTTTATTAGCAGTTCATCAAACTCAACTGGCTTTAAAATATAATCACTAGCTCCGCTTCGTAGAGCAGCAATAGCAGTTTCCATCGAACCGTAGGCAGTAATCACAATGGTATTCGTTTGAAGATTCACTTTTTTAAGTGCATCGAGAAGCTCAATACCTTTCATCTCAGGCATTTCCAGATCAGTAATCATTAAATCATAGGAAGATTCTTTAAGCATTTCAAAAGCTATTCTCCCATTTGCCGCTTCTTCAACTTCATATTTTTCTTTTCTTAAAATATATGATAGTGATTCTCGTATTATATCTTCGTCATCAACTACCAGAATTTTTTCAGCCATCTTTAATTCCTTATGTTATTTTTCTACAGGAAGCTTTATAGTAAACGTGGTTCCTAACCCAGAGTTACTTTGAACTTCCAGTTTGCCCTGAAAACTTTTGATAATTCCATAACTAACCCACAAACCCAAACCTGTTCCTCTTCCCTGAGATTTTGTTGTGAAGAATGGTTCGAAAATTTTCGTTAGGTTTTCTTCACTTATTCCACTTCCTGTATCAGTAAAAGTGAAAATTGCCTCGTCTTTTGAAAGCGCTGATTCAATACTAATTCTTTTTTCTTTCTTCTCATCAGTAACTTCATTGATAGCATCAACAGCATTTAAGAGAATATTTACAAATACCTGCTCGAGCTGGTCTGCTACAAGTGGAAGGTTGGGTATATCATCGCTTAGCTTAACGTTAAAATCAATTGTCTTTGCCTTCGTACCTACTTTTGTTATTTCAACAGCCTCTTTCAGGCATTCATTTATATTTACTCTTTGAAGCTCAAAGTTTGAAGGTCTTGAGAAATCAACAAGGTCACGTATAATTTTTGAAATTCTTGTAACCTGACTTTTAACAAGATTCAATTTTTCTTTAATGAAAACATCTTCCGTACTTCGCTGAGCAACCTGCACCAAAGCAGAAATTGATGCTAACGGATTGCCAACTTCGTGTGCTATACCTGCTGCAAGAGTACCAATGCTTTCCATCTTTTGCGTATGGATTAATTGTTTTTCAAGAGTTCGTTTTTCACTGAGGTCACGATGAATTCCAAAATACCCAGTTACTTTTTCATCTTTATCAAAAATAGGGGATATTAAAAGTTGCGTGTAAAATGGTTCACCATTCTTCTTCCTGTCTTCAATCTCTCCAAACCAGACTTTACCGCTCGAAATTGTCTGCCACATTTTATCCCAGAATTTTTTGTTGAGTTTACCGCTTCCAAAGATTCTGGGATTTTTACCAAGCAATTCTTCCTTTTCGTAGCCGCTTGATTTTACAAACGCAGGATTAACATATATCATTTTACCCTGGAAATCCGTTATCTGAATTGGATTAAGGCTGCTTTCAACAATATTAAAAAACTTTTGAAGCTCTATCTCATTGGTCTTTTCTTCTGTGATGTCTTTTACCACTGTAAAGACACATTCGGTTTTCCTTCCACCAATATTTAACGTATGAAACGAAAATGATATTCTTACTTCAATTTCCTTTTTATCAAGCAGGAGCTGAGTCTCAATTTCTGTTGTTTTGTTAAAACTGATGCACTGAAAGAATACGTTATTTACTCCTTCACGATTACATAAATCAATCAGGTCAAGGAAGTTTGTCGGTTTAAAACTTAAATTAACTTTTATTACATCGGCTGCTTTCCTATTCAACTTTAGAATTTCACAAGTAGTATCGAGAAGGAAATACATATCATGCAGATCATCGAATAAATCAAACCCAAACAATGGTTTCTCGTCCATCGATCCTGATTTTATTGATTTATTCTCTACAGATATTTTTTTTGAATTTATCCGGGAACTCATAATTTCTGATACAATATAAAACTAAAAGGATTTACAATCGAGACAATTCTAAGATAGAGAAAGACTAAATAATGTTTTTTGCTTTCATAAGTTCGGCACAAAGAATTGCGCCACCGGCCGCACCTCTTACAGTATTGTGTGAAAGGATCACAAAATTATAATCGAAGATTTTGTCTTTTCTAAGCCTGCCAACTGAAACTGCCATTCCTTTATCAGCATCGCGCTGATGTTTTGGTTGCGGAAAGGTTTCGTCTTCACTATAGTGAATTGGCTTGCTCGGTGCTAATGGCAGCTTCAGGTTTTGAGGAACAGATTCAAAATTTTTCCAAGTTTGAATTATTTCATCTGCTGAAACTTTCTTCTTTAGATTTACCTGGACACATTCAGTGTGGCCGTCTGAAACATTAACTCTGTTGCATTGAGCGTTTATCTTAAAATCATTAAACAGAATCTTATTCTTATTCAGCTTTCCTAAAATTTTTAAGGGTTCAGCTTCAACTTTGGGTTCTTCTCCTTTGATGAATGGAATTACATTGTCTTCTATATCAAGATTTACTACTCTTGGATGACCGGCACCGGAGATTGCTTGCATCGTTACTACATTAACAGATTCAAGTCCAAAATTATCAAGAAGCGGTTTTAGTGCTATCACAAGTCCAATTACAGAACAGTTTGGATTTGTCACGATACAGCCTTTACCATAACTCTGAGTTTTTATCAGCTCGAGATGATCAGGATTAACTTCAGGAATAAGAAGCGGAACATAATCATCCATTCTATGATTCTTTGAATTTGAAATTAATTTATATCCTGTTTTAGCAAATTCAGTTTCAATTTCTCCAGCAACACTCGAATCCAAACCTGAAAAAACAACCTTAGATTTTAATATCGGTTCGCATTTTTGAACGAGAATTTCTCCAATGCTTTCAGGAATTGGAGAGGGGAGAAACCAATCAACGGCATCTTTATATTTTTTACCAGCTGATTTATCAGAAGCGCATAGTTCTGATATTTCAAACCAGGGATGATTGGCAAGAAGTTCGATAAACTTTTGACCAACACTTCCTGTTGCGCCAAGTATCGCTACGGGTATTTTTTCTTTGGATTTGATCAAATCTAATTCGTTAAATATTTATTATTTTAATGATGCGTAAGATAATAAATAATGCCAATCAGATGATATGAAAATCGCCTTAGTTCAATATAGCCCGGCTTGGGAAGATAAAGAGGAAAACAAGAAGAAAATCCTTTCGCTTGTCCGGGATATTCATGGAGTTGAACTCATAATTTTTCCTGAAATGACTCTAACAGGATTCACAATGAAGTCTGATGAAATGTCCGAAACTATTCAGGGCGATTCATTTAATTTTTTTGCCTCAATTGCAAAGGAAAAATCTGCGAACATTCTTGCAGGAATAATTGAACGAAGAAAAAACTGCACTTACAACACAATCATTCACATCAAACCCGATGGAAATCTTTGTAAACTGTACAGAAAAGTTCACCCATTTTCTTATTCAGGTGAGAATGAAAATTTTAATGCTGGCTCAAAACCTGCATATACAAAAATCAAAACATGGAAAATCGGTTTAACCATTTGTTACGATTTACGTTTTCCTGAACTTTACCGCAAGTATGGAAAAAAGAAAGCCCATCTGATAGTAAATATTGCAAACTGGCCTGACACAAGAATCGAGCATTGGCGAACTCTGTTAAAAGCACGAGCAATTGAAAATCAATGTTACATAGCAGGAGTCAACAGAGTAGGGAAGGATCCAAAATTAAATTATGTAGGATTTAGCAGTGTGTTTGATCCAATGGGAAAAGAAATTATTGCAGTTGAGAATGAAGAAAAGGTGATTAAAGTTGATTTGGATAAAAATTATGTGAATGAAGTCAGGACAAAGTTTCCATTTCTTGATGATATAAAACTTATTTAATCCTTCTTGGTTTTCACAAGTATCAGATGAACTGTTACACCAACGGCAATCGCCAAAAGCAACAATCTTATATACCACAAATCAGTGAAGAAAATAGCTGAAGCAGAAATCATTAACCACAAAAATGTAATGTTAAAGATCTTTGATTTAATTGTTAATCCTGATTTGTCCTGATAATTCTTGATATACATGCCAAGTATTTTATGATTCCTCAGCCATTCATTTGCTTGTGGTGAACTTTTTATGAAACACGCCGAAGCAAGTATCAGAAAAATAGTTGTGGGAAGTATTGGTAAAAATATTCCTATCACACCAATTGTTACAAGAAGTACACCACTGATGAAATACAAGTAACGATAGATTCCAGGCAACTTTACACTTTGGGATTTTGTATTTGGCATTCTTTCTTTTTGATAATGGTTCGCTGAGGTAAATTTGCTGAATTTGAAGTTATAAGTCAAATTGATAATTTTTATATCATAAAAAATAAATTCTATAAATTAAACTATTCATTCTACTCAAATAGCTTATTTCTTTAGGGGATGAAATTCTGAAAGCGATCTCTGATAAAATTAAATAAATAAAAAAGGATTGAGAATTCACAAATTATGTTTTCAATTAAAAGAAAAATTAATTTTTATGACTGCGATCCCGCAGGAATATTATTTTACGCAAAACTATTTGAAATCAGTCACTCCATCTATGAGGAGATGATCAGTAGCTTCGATCTTAAAAAGAATTATTGGACCAACAATGACTTTGTTGTTCCGATCATAAAGACAGATGGAGCTTACTTCAAACCTTTGAGAGCAGGTGAAATAGTAACAATAAATCTTACGGTTACACACAGAAAAGAAAATTCATTCGAGTTGACTTTTGAATGGATTGACAACAAAGGTGAGCTTGCTGCAAAAGCCCGGACTGTTCATGTTTTCGTGGATAAAAAGAGATGGGTGAAGATTCCAATTTATGATGAGATTGTGAAGGGATTGGAATCTCATCAAAGGGATGTTAACCTGTAACGCTCGATAAGCTTATCTTTTTCTATCTTACCTAATTCGGTTTTAGGTAACTCATCCTCGAAAAAAATCTTTTTTGGAATTTTGAATGAGGATATTTTGTCCTGTAAGTAGTTCTTAACTTCATCATAAGAAATTTTACTGGACAGATCTTTCATAACCAATACTGCAGCTATTATCTCTCCCCATTCTGGATCTTTCAATGGAAAAACCGCTGCTTCTGCAACAATTGGATGCTGAAGCAAAATTTTCTCAATCTCCATTGGGTTAACATTTTCTCCTCCAGTTGAGATAAGAAAATTCTTCCTGCCTTCAATAAATAAATAGCCATCTTCATCCAGATAACCAAAATCATTTGTATAGTAGAAACTGTTTTTAATAACTTCATTGGTTTGAAGTGGATTAACGTAACCGGACATAAGTGAGTTTGATTGAATTACTATTTCACCAACCTCAAATGGTTTTAGTTCGTTTCCTTCACTATCGAAAATAAAAATCTTATTAGTTGGAACAGCTCGTCCAACAGAATTCGGTTTGAAAATTATTTCATCTTTTAAAAGAGCTGTAACAAATGAAGAAGTCTCAGTTGATCCATAAACTATATTTATAGGCCAGCCAAGTTCGAATGCTTCTCTAATTAGTTCATGGTTGGAAAATCCACCACCGATTAAACAATTTTTAAGTTCTGGATTCGGCGACATTTTATCATCAGTAAATCTTTTCAATTGTGCAGTGACTAAAGAAATAAAAGTTGGCTGCCACCTGTCTAATGAAGTTATTAAATCCTCGATGGAAAGTGAATCGGGAATTATAAGAGGTATGCCAAACAGTAGTGATCTGGTTATAATTGAAAAACCTCCAATGTGGTAAAACGGAAGACTTGCCAGCCATCTGTCACTATGTGTATATCGAAGGAGTTGATTGCTATTTATTGCGCTGTTGCATAAACTGTTGAAAGTATGAACTATTCCTTTTGATTTGCTGGCTGAACCTGAAGTGAAAATTATTATAGCGGAATCATTTACTTTTATTTCCTGAAATCCACTAAAAGAATTGTCCGCTTCAATTTCAAATGGATATTTAATTATTTTCCTTCCAGTATTTTTAATTCTTCCACTCAATTCCTTTTGGCACAATACAGCAGAACATCTTGCAGCAGCAAGTTGTTCTTCAATTTCAAATTCAATTAACCTGGTATTTATAGGAACTGGAACGGCAGAAAGCTGCCAAAGAGCAAAAATATTTAACACGAAATCAATATTATTCTGACCAATAACTCCGACACGATCTCCCGAAGAAATGTTTTGCTTTTTAAGATATCCGGCAGTGAGTAATGTTTTGTGCCTTAATTCATCGAACGTATAAATGCTAGTAGAAGTAACAATCGCTTTGGCGGATGGATTTTGTTTAAGTAGTAGAAAACGATCTGGACTTAAATTTTTCATTATTGATTGAAAACGATTTTCACGCTTATTTTAATTTTTTAATCCAATTATACTATCAGACCAATAGACAGGAGTAATCCAAACATTCCTGCAAATTTAGCAGAGAGTTCAAGTGTTTTATTTAGTTCTTCACCATTTAAAGTATAAAACATCCTTATTAGAATTCCTGCAATCGGTATTGTAAATAGAGGCAGGAGAACCCAAAGGCTGTAATTGAAATTAATGTATAACAAAATCGTAGTTAGGTACGATAAAGTTATCAGTAGAATAAATTGCCAGCGAGTGAAAATTCTTCCGGTCACAACGGCAAGAGTTTTCTTGTTTGCTTCGCGATCTTCATCAATATCGCGATAATTATTCACGACTAGAATATTTGTAATCAATGCACCAACGGGTATTGAAACAACGAAAGAGAGAATGGAAATTTCCTGAGTATGTAGATAAAATGTTCCCATCGTACCAATGATACCGAAAAATATGAAAACGAAAATATCTCCGAGTCCGTTGTAAGCAAGTGGGTATGGACCCGCAGTGTAAATTATTCCGGCAAATATTGAAAAGATTCCAACCCAGAGAATTAAAATCCCAACAGAATAAACCAGGTACAAACCGAGTAAAAAAGTTAATCCGAAAACCAGGATAATAGCCAACTTCATTTCCTTCACGGAAATTAAACCTGATGCTAATACTCGCCTTGGACCTTTTCGTTTAACAGTATCAGATCCTTTTAAATAATCGTACAGATCATTTGTAAAGTTTGTTCCTACTTGAATTAATACTGAACAAAGCAGAGCAATTATTGAATATGGAAGAAAAAACTTATTCATTGAGACAGCGAGTGCTGAACCAACCATCACCGGAACTACTGCTGCAAGTAATGTTTTTGGTCTGCTGGCGAGAAGCCAGGAATTAAATTTGTTATCTTTACTCATATTTTATTTATTGAACTCGGTCATTGCTAATCCCAATTTTCATTGGAATAAATTCCATGAAACAATCTCAGTTCAGAGCTGTTAATAAAGATTGCTTCGCTGTAAACTCCTCGCAATGACAATTATTGGTCACGGTAGCTTCGGGTATTTTTTAAAGTTCGGTTTACGTTTTTCAAGATAAGCTTTTTTACCTTCCTGCGCTTCTTCACTCATATAATAAAGTAGAGTTGCGTTGCCAGCCAGTTCCTGAATGCCTGCTTGCCCATCTAGCTCAGCATTGAAAGCTGACTTCAGAACTCTTATAGCCATCGGACTGTGCAGCAAAATTTCTTTCGCCCATTTTATTCCTTCGGCTTCAAGTTGTTTAACCGGTACAACTTTATTCACTAGTCCCATCTGCAAAGCATCATGTGCGTTGTACTGACGACATAGATACCAAATTTCTCTTGCTTTCTTTTGTCCAACAATTCTGGCAAGATAACTTGCACCAAAACCACCATCAAAGCTCCCGACTTTTGGACCAGTTTGACCAAAGATTGAATTATCAGCAGCGATTGTTAAATCACAAATCACATGAAGTACGTGTCCTCCACCAATGGCATAACCTGCAACAAGAGCAATAACAACTTTCGGAATGCTCCTGATTAATTTTTGAAGATCGAGAACATTTAATCTTGGAACGCCATCATTCCCTATATATCCTTTATCACCACGAATACGCTGATCACCACCTGAACAAAATGCATACTTGCCATCTTGTGCAGGACCGGCACCTGTTAATAAAATTACTCCAATGCTCTGGTCTTCTCTTGCATCAGAAAATGCATCATACATTTCTATTACAGTTTCTGGTCGGAAAGCGTTTCGAACTTCCGGACGGTTGATTGTAATCTTAGCAATTCCATCCATTTTTTCATAGATGATATCAGAATACTTTGTCACTTTAATCCATTTTGAACTCATAATAAATCCTTAGTTGATTGGTGAGACAAAAATATTGAAAAAGAATTTCAATTAGAATCTGCTTAAAAATCCATTTACAGCTTCAACAAACTTTTTTGGTTCTTCGAGGTGTGTATTGTGACCGGATGTCGAGATAATTTTATGCTTGGCCGATGGTATTGACTTCTTAAGATTTAGATTTATTTGTGTAAACTTGTCATCAAGTCCGCCTGTTATCAGGAAAATGGGGATTTTTAAATTCACCAACTCCGAAGCGAGGTAAGGCATAACTCCGGTCCCGAATCCTCTCAATGAGTTAATCAATCCTATTTTTGAATTTTTCGCTTTCTCCTGCTTGATGTGCTTCAATCTATCATTGGAAAATCTTCTTAGCGTTCCGAATAATTCCTGCTCCAACCACATTGCTGCAAAATCTTCGATGCTGTTATTTTCCAGATACAAAGCTAGTTCTTCATCGCTTTTCCTTCTTGCTTCTTTCTCTTTCACATTTTTAATGCCGGTAGATGAACTCTCGAGAATTAATCCTTTAACTAAATTTGGTTTTGCTATTGTAAAGTTCAAAGCAACCCTTCCACCCATTGAATACCCGCAGAGTATAATGTCTTTAAGTCTTAAATCATTAATAACTTGTTCAATTTGAGTAACAAGTGAATCAGGTGTATAGTAATTTATTGAAGAGGGTGAACTGCTTTTTCCGTGCCCAACAAGATCCAGAGCAGTTTTATTAAAACGCTTATCTATTTTTTGAACCACATCATTCCAGTCCATTGCAGAACCTGTAAAGCCATGAAGGAATAAAATAGTTTTCTTCGAAGGTTCGAATTCTGATAGCTGCTCAAGATTGAGTTTTATATTTTCGTATTGAATAATCATCTGTAAAACTCTTTGTATAATTTATTTTTTACTTCACTAAAATACTTATTTCTGAGTTCAACAGATTCTGCAGCATCAGTTTGTATTTCAAGAACAGATGTAAAAGTTTTAGTAAAACTATTTTTTAGATGCTGCTGAAGTTTACTCCGGTTAATAATTAATTGATAACTAATCCCAAATGATTTTACTATCGAAGAAAGTTCAAAGCTGTGTGGAGTAATAAAATATTCTCTGAACTTATTCACTTTTTCAGCAATAGGGAGTGATTCAAAAATCCCACCACCATTATTGTTTATAACGATAATAGTAAGTGGAATCTTATATTTTGCAGTAATCTGAAGTGCATTCAAGTCATGCAGAAAAGAAAGATCGCCAGTAATTAATATCGCAGGCTTTTTGTTAAGTGCAACACCAAGTGCAGTCGAAGTGATACCATCAATTCCACTCGCACCTCTGTTAAAATGAACAGTCAATCTCTTTGATGAACTACTAACAAAACTGTCTAAATCTCTTACTGGTAAACTATTGCCTATAAAAATATTACTTCCTGAAGGAATGAGGTTTAATATCTCAGATATTATTGAAGATTCATTCGGGAATTTTGCCTTGTTAATAATTCTTGCTTTAATTTTTTCGCTTATTTCATCTGCCCTAAAAAAATCTTTGAGCCAGGTTGATTTTTGTCTCGTAATTTTCCGGGCTTTGAGGTTTGATAATAAATGCTCACAGAAAAATTTTGGCTCGATAGCCAGAGTAGCTTTTGCATTTCTGCTTGGATCAAATTTATCTCCATAAAAGTTAACTAAATATCTGGTCGCCTTAGTTTCATCAAGCAGGTTTTCAAGTGCGGAAGAAGTTGGTGTTCTGCCAAACTGAAGAATGATATAAGGATTATGTTCCTCGATAAATTGCTCAGCTTTTAAGATTGAGTCAAAGTTTGAAATTATATTCTTTTCTTTTTGACTGGTATTGAATCTAAGTTGTGAAAGTCCATCTGCAAATACTGGGTACTTTAGAATAGCAGATATTTTTTTTATTGAGCTGATTAAATCGCGATCGTATTCCATTGGCCCGGCAATGATGATTCCTTTATCATATACAATAAATTCGTCAACCAATCTTTTGACTTCTTTACTTAAATAAGTTCCGGTTACAGAGTATGCTTGTTTATGATTTGTAAATCTTTGTGGATTTAATCTGGAGATATTTTTATTTACAACATCAGTGTAAGAAAAAGGCTCAAGCGGTTTCCTGAATGGAAAATTAAGGTGAACAGGACCTCTGTCTTCAAACAAACTAACTTGATAAGCTTTAATAGCCATCTTCTGCAAATGACGAAGTCCGGTATCGCTTATTGATGGTGAACCCAAATCCCGAAACCATCTTATATGATTTTTAAAGATATTATGCTGATTGATTGTTTGATTTGCGCCGGTTCCTATTAGTTCTGGCGGACGATCTGCAGTACAAATAATCAAAGGAGTTCGCTGCTGATATGCTTCAATAATAGCAGGATACAATTCTGCAACTGCAGTACCTGAAGTAGTAACGACAATTGCTGGTTTACCCGAAGACTTAGCTAAGCCGAGTGCAAAAAATGCAGAACTTCTTTCATCAATATTTGTGAATGATTTTATTTTCCTGCTCTTTGATAAAACATATGTTAGTGGAGTACTTCTTGAACCAGGTGAAATACATGCGTATCGAACACCAAGTTCAGCAAGCTGGTTAATAAAAATCTGTGCCCAAAGTATATTTCTATTTATTTTTATTTTCATCGGTGAATAAAGATAAAATCGTTTTTAATTTTAAATTTGTTTCGAAAAATTCTTCCTTCGGATCAGAATTCTTAATTAAACCTGCACCGGCAAATGCAGTAACTTTATTTTCTCTGACCAGTGCAGAACGAATGGAAACCGCCAATTCGCAATTGCCGTTAAAATCCATCAGTCCCACCAAACCCGAATAAAGCCCTCGGTTGTGCGTTTCAAATTTTCTAATTAATTCCTTCGCTAATTCTTTTGGAATTCCACACACAGCAGGGGTAGGGAATAATGCATCAATTAATTCGAATAAATTCTCATTTGAATTAAGCTCAGCAGAAATCCTTGTAATCAGATGCTGAATGTTATCCAGCTTTCTGATTTGTTTCTCCTCGATGATCCGAACATTATCAGAGTAGCGAATTAATATTCCGGAAATAAATTCACTAACAATCAGGTGTTCCTGATGGTTTTTATCACTGGTTTTGAGAGATCTTTCTAATTCAAAATCTGATTCAGATTTTTCACCTCGGGCAGCAGAACCGGCAACGGATTCAACTTCTGCAATATTGTTTGATACTTTCAGAAACATTTCCGGAGAAGAGCCGAAGAAAACAGAATCATTTTTCTTGATGAAGAATAAATAACAATCAGGAAATCTTTGAAATAATTCAGAGAGTAAAATACTCCAAATAATTGTTGTATTCAGTTTAAAACTATAAATACGTGATAGAACTAATTTTTCAACACCGCCAGCATTGAGTTCTTTCAATGCTTTAGTTGTTATACCAATCCATTCCTCTAATTCTTTACTTTCAGAGATTGACTGAATAGAAATATTATGATCCGTGGATTGAGGCTGGTTCTCTATGATGGTTAAGATTCTATTTAAAAATGAAAGCAGATTATCTGAAAGAATATCAAAGCTACTTTTATTATCTATTATAAAATTGTAACAGCCGAAAACTTCATCATTTTGAAATACAAAAAGATATTCAGGGATGTATATTCTTAGTGATTCAAAATCAATCCAATCTTCATTGGAACTTATTGTATCAAATTTTGCTGAACAGCAGAGAATAAATTTGCTTAAAATATTTTTTTCGCCCCAGTTATTTTTACAATTACTTTTCCAGTGTTTGTAGTTATTAGTAAGCGAAGTAAAATCCTTAGTTTTGTCAGATGTTATCTCCAAAGCAGAGTTAAAACCATAAACTGTAAGTTTATTGTTTGGAGTTCGCAATAAAAAAATGTCAGTTGAGAGTTCATTAAGTTTATCAATAAATGATAATGGATTAAATCTCTGAAAATTAAAAGCAAAGCTGAGTAGTTGTGGAGAATTAATATTTTCTAATGATCTGGCAAAAGAATCAAATTCATTTATTATTTTATCTAAATTTATTTTCATTAGAAGTTCAGATCATCCTCTATCGTATCTAAAATTCTCAGATAACTATCGTATCGCTCTTGAGAGATTAAATTATTTTTAACAGCATCTATAACAGCACAGCCTGGTTCGTGATGATGTGTACAAGTATTGAATTTACAAATGTTAATGTATTTACCGAATTCAATAAAGTAATGTCCAAGATCTGATTTTCTAATTCCATAAGGATCAATCTCTCTAATTCCAGGAGTATCAATTATGAAAGTATTCGTTTCAACTTTTATCATATATGCCGTAACAGTTGTATGAATTCCCTTAGAAGTAAACTGACTTATTTCACCCGTTTTCAATTTCAGATCAGAAAACATTTTATTTAACAAGGTAGATTTCCCAACTCCGGAATGTCCCCAAAATAAATTTTTCGCTCCTTTAAGTTCTGCTTTTAGTAATGATATTCCAGCATTTGTTTCAGCGCTTGTTAAAATAAATTTATATCCAATCTCTTCATAAAGTTTCTTCCACTCTTTGGCAAATGATGATTGATCGAGATCAATTTTATTTAGAACGATAATAATATTTAAGTGTGAACTCTCCGCAGCAGCAAGAAATCTATCTAAAACCCTGTTGTTAAAATTTGGGGAACTAACACTTGTAACAATTACGACGTTATCAATATTAGCTGCAACAACCTGTTCAAGTCTTTCACCTCTGTAACTTGCGCCACGAACCTTAGGCAATTTTCTCGATAGATGATTTTTTCTTTTTTCAATTCTATTAATTACACCTGTTCCATCCTTGTTCAATTCATACTCAACGCTGTCACCAACTGTAACAAAGTCTGTGAAGAATAGTTTATCCTTTTTAAGTTCGTAATCTTTTTTGAATTTACCCTTTAGTGAACATAGAATTTCTTCATCCTGTTTCTCAGGGATTAAATAATAGTGTTTGCTTTCTATTTTGGTGATGGTGCCTTTTATCTCAATCTCAAGTTTTAAAAAAATGACCATAAAAAATATAACCTTCCATCATCCATATCAAATGAGGCTGGATTTAATTACTTTGAGAAAGAAATAAAAAAAAGAAGATGAAGAACATCTTCCCGAAGGGTAACGTCATGCGTTCAATCTACAACAAAATATAGAAAATAGATGTCTATATTATTTTGTAATAGATATTAAACAAAATATTAATTGAATTTAGTAATACCTCACCTTCTCGCTTATGTAAAGTATTAAATGAGTTTTAACTGCTTGATAATTCTAATCCATAATTAGAAAAAACATCGTAAGCAATCCCAAGTCCCAGCCTATAACCATAACGCATTCCATTTTTATAACTTCGAAATTCAGACATGTAATCAGTTTCAGCAAGTTCAATATAGACGTCGTCAAAATAATTTGCTGATAATGAAACTGACATAAATGGTTTAATGGAATAAAATTCCAAAAAGTAATTTGCTCCTATTTGAAAAGACCAAATATCCATTTTTGTTGTAACATCTTTAGATACTTCGGTCATAAGGACAAAATCATATACATCCATTTGTTCATTACCACGCATTGGGAAATAATTGAATCCAGTACTTAAAATGAAAGGTGACTCTTCAAAGGAATATTTACCACAAATTTGAAATTGAAGTTCATTACTCAAATCCATTCCTTCAAGATTGGTAGTTGTACCATTAATATCTTCATATTTCCCAAGTCTTCCGAAATTATCAGTGTAATAGTTAGTGCCGTTAATAAAATTTAGTCCAGAACCAATTCCGATAGATAATGATTGTGGGAGTAACTGAAATGAAAAAATGAAAAAAAATACTAGTATTGGCTTAAGTGCTTTCATAAAAATTCACCCCAAATAGAAATATATAACGATTATCTAAAATCTCGCAGAAAGATTCAGTATAACATTTTCTACTATAATATCCTGGTAAGTTCTTGAAACATTAGTGTCGTAGTTATCACTGAAATCTGTCCACCATCCGTAGGAGTATGCTGCTTCGATTGCAAAAACCTCATCGAAAATAATACCTCCACCCAGGGTAATATATTTTTTGTCAAATTCCATCGGATCATCGGCATATGGAGATTGCAAATACATTGCACCGGCTCGTCCATAAATTGGTAAGAAAGGAATTTTTATTTCTCCGCCAGCATAATAATTAATTGTCGTTCTGAATAACTCATCGATTTCCTTTTCTCTCTCTATTCTGTAATTTGAATCGAACCCTTTGGTAAATTCCATTTGTGTGTAATCGATAACTTTAACATCACCGGAAAAAGTAAAAAGTAAAAAGCTTGTTGAAGCACCTACTGAATATTCAAAAGGGGTTTTGACTTCATATTCAATCGGATCATTTATTGGGGCTTCCATCGAATACTCGTAACCGGTTCCAAACGTACTTTTAGCATTCACATAATATGTTTCTTTTACTGTATAATAACTGGGGAATTTTACTGATGCACCGAATCTGAAAAAATCTTTCCAGTTGTACAGCAATCCAAGTTGTGCATCCCATCCTGATAAATCCCAGTCGATTATGTCATTAAAATAGAATGATTGAAAATCTCTGGTAGTGTTATCACCCGGAACAAGTTGAACGTTATTATTATAAATGTTCTCAATATCATCCTCCCAGAATTCCCGGTCACTGTTATAACTGCCTGAAATTATGTTGAAAGTTCCCCCGAGAAAAAATCCTTTTGCAAATTCCATTGAACTTGCGAATGACCATCTACCTATGTTGCCTTCTTTCTTAATTTTTCCGGATTGATTTAGTAATCCATTAATGAGAGTTGTATCCCGAATGTAATTTTCAGTCTGCGGATCTCTGACTTCATACGCCAGCTTTAAGTCATTGGTTATTGGTACCTGTTCGTTATAATCACCGGTAAGAAATTGTATCATAGAAGTATTATTTGAATTAAAACCGGCAAATTCCAACGTACGATTAAAATCTTTCGTGTTATTATAACCCAGAGCAAAAACCCAACTTCCTTTTGCAGTTGGCATCGGAAAAACTAATCCAAATTGATTAAATGAGGCTTGAGTTTTATTTGCTCCAGTTGAAGTATTTAAAAATGTAGTCTGGTTGCCGAATGAGTTAAGATTCATTGCAACTGAAAGCTGAGATGTTTTAATTAATCCAATTCCAGCAGGATTAAAAAGGACGCCAGAAAAATCATTACTTAAAGCTGTGAAACTATTTCCCATAGATAGTGATCGTGCGCCATAATAAATCCCCGGCTCACTCAATAAAAGAGCATCGTTATAATTTTGTGCTAAGCCAAATTGAAAGCACAATACGAACATTAGAAAAGTTAAATTTAATTTCATTGTCGTCCCTCATCTTTTCGTTCAGGAGTGCGAACGGGAGGAACCGTATTTATCTCTCCACCTCCTCTATGATTACCGCCTTGCAATGGATCTCTTGTTCCATAACTATCTGGTGGCTTCACAGGCTGTCTGTCGTGTGGTTGAGTTACAACAGGTGCCGGAGGATAATAGACCGGCGGACTTGGTGGTGGTGGATCAACAATAATAATAATTGGGTCCGGTATGTATGGATCTACCGGGGGATAATAGACCTCTTCTTCCTCAACTACAAAATGGTGAGGGACAGTATAACAACCACTTAATCCAACCAAAACGAATACAAATGCTAATATTATGATTACCCCTTTCATTCTATTTACCTCCTGTTCCTTGAACCAGAATTGTTTGAACCACTATTTCTTGTTGGTGGTGAATACGATCTTGGGGTATTATTATTACCGCTTGGAGGAGAATAACTTCTCGGAGTATTATTATTCGATTTCGGCGGAGAATAATTCTTCGGAGGATTATTATTTGACTTTGGCGGAGAGTATGTACGAGTGTTATTATCCTTCTTTGGTGTCTGGTTATTGTTCCTGGTTACATTCGGTTGCTTTGTATTGTTATTCGTTCTGCCATTATCTTTTTCAAACAGCTTCTTAGTCTCATTACTAACTCTATCGTTTTTATTAATTCTACCAGAAATATTCTTAGTATTATTTCTGGTAATTGTTTCTTTTGAGCCATCGTTCCTTTTATTTATACCCAAAGATTTGTCGGTTGAAACTACTCTATCTAAACCAAGCTGTTTATTGTTTCTAATTTCTTTGTTGGATACATCTATTCTTTTGGTATCGACAGTTCTGTTAACGGTATTCAATCCTACTACTTCTCTTGTAATGTCTCTGGTTTTATCTTCAATTCCTAAAATTCGATCATTTACATTAGTTCTACTCACTGTCAAGTCACGTCCTTTTGTAATATCGTTTCTCATCCTGTCAGTAGAACCATCCCTAATGGAAACTAAAGGATCCCTGGTTCTCTCTCCATAATTTCGGCCGCCTGAGTTATTTCTTAATCTTGAAACGTAATCGTTTCTTGTTTTATATCCATAGCCGTCACCATATCCATTACAATATCCGTTATATCCATAATATGAGTCATAATAGTAATAACTCGGGTAGTAACAGTAATATGAATAAGGATAGTACCAGCCATATCCACACCAGCTTGAATAATATGGCCAGTAAGCGTAATAAGGATATCCCCAATATCCCCAACCCCAGCCAAATCCTATCCCGATGCTTATAGTGGGATAATAATCCACAAAGTAACTTCGATATGGATAATCATAATAGTAATTATTAATGATTGTGGTTTCGTTATCCAGTGTGTCAGTATCAGTTTCAGAGTAATAACCTGAATCAATACTTTCATCTTCTTCTGAATAATAATTCGCAGCATCTGAAGTTTCTTCATAGTCCGGAATGGAATCTGAATCAGATGTAGCGACTTGTGTGTAACATCCTGAAAAGGAGAAAAGAACCCCAAAGGTTACGAACAGCAGATATGTATTAATTGATTTCATTTTGTCCCTCGATTTTTAATCTAATATAATTTAAACAATTATCGAGCCTGCTTAAAGAGCTAAAATGAGTTCGAAAAAGAAAGATTTTGGAGAGATAGTCTTATGAATTGTATTGAATTTTAAACTGGTGTGTAGTGGTTATAGGACAGTTGAATTGGACGTTTTGGAGATTATTTTAGAATATATTCTTGATAAACTCAACTTTTAGCGATCTGTCGGCTACATCTTTAGAAGCAGATTTATTACTGAGTAAATCTCGTAAATCAAAGCCTACTGTAAAACCTGTTCCGGGAGACCATCTGATTCCTGCATTAAGATATCCTTTCCCACTTCCGAAATCTGAGTTATTATCATTCAGAGCAAAGTCATACTCGACCAGAAGAGAAAAACTAGAGCCCAAAGTTTTTTCAACTCCAGCACGTACATCTACAAAATTATCGCCATCGTTACCTTCTAATGAGTAGTTTACAGTACCATGCAAACTCATATATCCAAGAAAATCAAAATTTTTACTCACGGCTGCAAAAAATCCTGGAGATTTAATTGAAAAACGATCTGTGCTATCATCATAAACTCCCTTACCCTGAGAGTCAAATCCTAAAGCAATCGCAGGAATTAATGTTGTTTCATCAATCACTCTGGTTCGGATGGAAACGCCTGGCCAATTATACCAATCAACCTTTCCTGACCCAATCAGATTACAACCTCCATAAGATATTCCTATACTTACATTCTCAAAAATACCTGCTTCAATTACCTCGATTAAAACTCCTTCCGGTAGAATTTCTGTAGTCACCCCAACTACTCCTTTTTCTAAAATACCTGCGGTTGGCATATCGATAAGATATCTATATTCATACTTTGCCAGCTCACCCGCAGTTCCTTGGGAGAAGATCGGTATAGAAATGAGAAATATTAGTATAAGTATGTTAAATAGTCTCTGCATAGTGCTTAATATTTTATATTAAAATTTAATCACATCGTTTAAGAATTAAAAATAATCCCTCCATTTCTTGGGTAAATTAATTTAACATTTGCAATAGATTAATCATGAACAATTAATGTTTGGCTCTACATTAACCAGTGCCATTTCACTTGTTATTCAACAGTTGCAGTAATATATTTTTTGTTAAAATAATTAGGATTATGAAGAAATATTTAGCGTTAGCATTACTTGCCTTTTTTATGATTGGCTGTTCAACCTCAGATGTTTCCCAAAGTGGATCGACTTCTGATCAGACAATTTCCGATCCTGAAGTTCTTAAGCAAAAAGCTGTTGACCACTTTGTAAACGGATCCATAGCAGAATCAAAAGGTGATTACTCAACTGCAATAAAGGAATTTAATGAGGCACTCGATTATGATACTAGTGCTGGTATCTGCTATGTTCTTGCAAAAAACTATTTTGCAGTAAATAAACTTGGTAATGCATTAAAATATTCTAAGCTGGCTGTTAAACTTGATTCAAGCAATACAGAATATCAACTTTTATTGGCAGATGTTTTTATTCAAGCACGGGAGAATGATTCAGCTGCTGTTGTGCTTGAAAAAATATTGACAGCTGATTCAACAGACGTTAATACTTACTATAAGTTAGCTAGAATCTACGAAGATACAAGACCTTTAGAAGCAATTAAGATTTATGATAGACTTATCAATATTATCGGATTAGATTGGAATGTACTTTTACGTGTAGCAGAATTATATGAGAAGTTGGGTTACAAAGAAAAAGCTGCTGAATCAGTAGAAGGATTACTTGAAATAGATCCCAGTAATGTTGCACTTCAGAAATTAGCGATCGACTTTTACTCACGGAACGGCTATAATGACAAAGCATTAGAAATGTTGGATGATATGATCGAAACAATGCCGGATGATCTTGAAGCAAGAGAAAAGAGAGCTCAGATTTTTATAATCCAAAACGATTGGGATAGTGCTTCAAAAGAATTTAAGTATATAATTGAAAAACCTGATGTTCCGCTGGAAGCAAAAGTAAACATTGGTGCAACATATTTTGCAAAGTCATTTACAGATTCAACAGCTTTACCGATAGCTAAGGAATTTTTTGAATCTATTGATAAAGACACAACTAATTGGCAGGTAAAACTCTATCTTGGAGCCATTGCTCTTAATGAAGGTAATGATTCACTTGCAATAGAAAACTTCAAATATGTTACCGAAAATGCAAGCTGGCATGTTGAATCCTGGATAAGACTCGGAGGTTTGTATTTTGATAACAGGCGTTACGAAGATGCGGAAATTATGATGCGAAAAGCTGTCGAACTTTTTCCTAATGAATTTGCTGTTAATCTGATTTTAGGTTTGTCACTTGCACAGCAGAATAAACCGTTGGAGTCAAAAGATTATTTAAAGAAAGCGGTTGAATTAAATCCTTCTGATGTGAATTCATTATCGGCCTATGGATTCACACTAAGTCAGCTTCAAGAAAATGAAGAAGCAGTTGAATATCTTAAACGTGCTCTTCGTTTAGATCCTAATAACGTCAATATGCTCGGTCAGCTTGGATTAATTTATAACAATCTTAAAATGATGGCAGAGAGTGATAGTCTTTATGAGGTTGCACTTCAAATTGATCCACAAAATGCATTAATAAATAATAATTATGCTTACTCTCTTTCGGAAAGAGATTTAGAACTTGAGCGTTCACTTGAAATGATAGAAATTGCCATCGCAGCTGATTCATCTAATTCTTCTTACCTGGATACCTATGGCTGGATTTTCTTCAAGCTGGAAGATTACGATAAAGCTTACTACTATATCAAGAAAGCTATAGCTGTTGATGGTGAAGATAATGCGGTACTGCTTGAACATCTGGGAGATGTTCTGTTTATGCAGGGTAAAAAAGAAGAAGCTGTAGAATTATGGAAAAAAGCACTTGAGCTGGATTCATCGAATGAGACATTAATAAATAAAGTTTCCACAGGTGCAATTTGAAAATCTATAATCAATTTCTAATTGTTTTTTTTGTTTTAATTATCCTGATTGATGGCTGTGTACCTTCTAAGCCAGTTGAAGATATTGAATTACTCCCATCTGAAAGATTGATTAACAAACTCGAAGCTAACAGAAGGAAAATTAAAAACTTTGAGGGCATTGGTGTATTCGAAATTGAATCAGAACAATTTAATAATAGCGCCAACTTCCAAATAATAATGCAAAAACCCGATTCAATTTATTTTAGTGTACTTGGTCCTTTCGGAATTGAATTAGCACAAGCACTCGTGACAAAAGACAATTACATTTTCTACGATGCATTACAGAATACTGCATATCGTGGTGGAGTAGATGATGATATTCTCAAAAATATTTTCAAAGTTAATCTTTCATTCACTGATTTACTTGATGCATTTATAGGTTCAGTTAATCTAACATCCAACTTGTACAAACAGCCTAGCCGCTATTCGGTTGAAGGAGAGCAGTATGTTCTCACCTACATAGATAATGAAACTGAATTAACCTCGACTTACAAAGTAGATATTCGTCAACTCGGTATAACAAACTATAAACTAAAATCTCGTGATGAACAAATTGATTTAGAAGGTAACTATTCAAAATTCGAACTGATCGAAAATGTCGCAGTTCCATTTAATATTGAAATCACGAATAAAGTGCAGAATCAAAAAGTAACTATTACATATAAAAATATTTTTGCGAACTCGAAAGGTGTTAAAGTTAAATTTGAATTACCCGATGATGCAGAAATCATAGAATGGTAATCAATCTTACATACTTAGCTTTTATTTTTTTCTTCATCTTTGAATCCTTCCCCCAATCTGATGATATAAGTAAGAAAGAATCAGAACTTTCATCAATTAAAACGGAAATTAAAAATCTTGAACAAGAGTTAGCTTCGAAATCAAAAGCTGAAAAAAAATCATTTGAGGCAGTTGAGAATCTGAATAAGCAAAACTTTCTGATTAGCAAAATACTCGGCAAACTGCGCACCGAGATCAATAAGAAAGATAGGGAGATAAAAATTGTTGAAAAAAAAATTACTCAGACAGAAGCAGAGATAAAAATATTGCAAGATAATTACGCCAATTATGTAAAAGCTATTTATAAAAAGGGACAGTATAATGAACTCGAAAGTCTGTTCGATGCCTCATCGCTTCAGCAAGCGGTTATGCGTACCTACTACCTGCAGGTATTCGCAAAACAACGCAAAAAAGATTTAACAAAGCTTGAAGATAAAATAAGCGAGTTGGATGAATCGAAAGCTCATTTGAAAAAAGAAAGAAATGAAAAATTATTACTTGCTGAAGCTAGAGACGAAGAGAAGAAAGTACTAACTCAAAAACTTAATGAACGAAAAGCAGTTCTGAATTCAATCAAAAAAAACAACAAAGAACTAAAAAAAGTTATTATTGCTAAAAAAGAAGCGCAAAAGAAAACCCTACAACTAATTGCTCAACTAATTGAAAGGGAAGAAGCGGCAAATAAAGAACAACTGGCTTCAATCGATAAAACATCAGATGATAAAAAAATAATAAGAGATGAGAATGCTGGCTACGATTACGATTTGAACACATCATCGTTTGCTTCTTTTGTCGAGCTTAAAGGCAAGATGATGTGGCCATTACACAAAGGTAAAATCATAAGAAAGTTTGGAGAGAATAAAAATAAATCTCTTAATACAGTTACATTGAATTATGGAATTGACATAAAAGCTGATAAGGATAAAAACGTACGCAATGTTGGTGAAGGTGTTGTCGCAGCAATTGATTGGCTGCCTGGGTATGGAAATGTAATTATCATTTCTCATAA
>Ga0208980_10000167_pt1 | contig 33405 bp, 39 predicted proteins | sample WetSurMetagenome_3_FD_187993 | JGI IMG/M metagenome (GOLD analysis project Ga0208980, IMG submission 187993) | Wetland microbial communities from Twitchell Island in the Sacramento Delta, sample from surface sediment Aug2011 Site A1 Bulk (version 2) | ecosystem: Environmental > Aquatic > Marine...
GCGGGCGCCGCCCGCCTGTCTCGATCCGTTCATCGAAAAAACCATTCCGGGTCAGGTGTAAAGGCTCGACATCGTGACGAGGCTCAAGCGTTGCGGCGTCGGCGCTGGCCGGGCCTTGCGGGCACGGTCTCTATACTCAGGGGCGATGCGGGCCCCCGTCGCCCGCGCGCCACCTGCATCCGTCCAGAGGCCGCCATGAAACGCCGCCAGTTCCTCAAGACCTCGCTCCTCGCTCCGGCCGCGGGCTCGGCGCTCACCGCCGCCGTGCCGGCCGCCCTCGCCGCGCCGGAAAAGGCGCGGGTGCAGCGCTACGGCCAGCTCGGCCGCACCGCCATGCGCATCAGCGACATCTCGTTCGGCGCCGGACAGGTGCCGTCCGCCTCGCTGGTGCTCCGTGCGATCGACCAGGGGGTCAACTACTTCGACACAGCGCCCGACTATGGCCAGAGCGAGCGCGTGATCGGCGAGGCCCTGGCGAAGCTCGGTCAGCGCGACAAAGTTTACATCGCTTCGAAGTTCTGCCGGCCCGTCGGCTACGAGGAAGGTGTCAGCCACCTCCAGCTGGGCAGCACCAAGGCGGACTACAAGGCGGCGGTCGAGGGCAGCCTGCAGCGCCTGCAGACCGACTACCTCGACGCGGTGTTCGTGCACGCCATCGGGGGGGTCAACAACTACGAGCGCGAGCGGGAGCGCCTGCTCGACGAGGCCATGCTCGCGGCCTTCGACGAGCTGAAGAAGGAGGGCAAGGCCCGGTACCTCGCCGTGTCCTCGCACGGCCCCTACCACATGGAGCGGCTGCTCACGGACGCGGTCGAGTCCGGCCGGTTCGACTATGTCATGCCGGCCTTCAACTTCCTGAAGTTCCCTAAGGTGCCCGAGGTGCTGCGGCTGGCCCAGGCAAAGGGGGTGGGCGTCGTGGCGATGAAGACCCTCGCGGGCGCCCGCGACGCCGGCGTCGCGGCCTCGGACGTCCCCTTCGAGCAGGCGGCGTTCAAGTGGGTCCTCAAGAACCCCGAGGTCGCCGGCCTGATCGTGACGATCAAGCGGGTGGGCGACCTCGACCTGTTCCTCCCGGCCTCCGGTCAGGCCTTCACCGCGCTGGACCAGCAGGCCCTCGACCGCTACGCCGCGCTGTACGGTGCCGACTACTGCCGTACCGGCTGCAGCGCCTGCGAGCCGGCCTGCCCGCTCGGCGTGCCCATCGCCTCGATCCTGCGCTTCCAGATGTACTTCAGCGACTACGGGGACCAAAAGCGCGCGATGCAGGAATACGCAGGGCTCGATCGGCGGGCCGACGGCTGCGAAGGCTGCGCCGCCGCACCCTGCAGGGCCGCCTGCCCCTACGGCCTGCCGGTCGACGCCAAGCTGCTCGCCGCGCACCGCGACCTGGGGAGCTGGGGCTGAGCGGTGGCTTCGCCGCACCCGGTCCCGGGGTCCGTCCGCCTGGCGCTGCTCGCGCTGCCACCGCTGCTCGCGGCCGCACTGTACTGGCAGGCGCAGCACTACGACCACGGCCTGGTGGAGCTGCGGCCCCAGGGCGCCGGCAGCGCAGCGGGGGTGCTGGGGGGCCGTCTGCCGGCAAGCCTGGGCGGGCGGCAGCGGGTCGGCGCACCGCGGCCCTTCTCGCGTGACACCCTCTACGAATACGTGAACGGCCATGCCGAGTACTACCTGAGCGCCGGGTTCGAGGGGCTGGCGGTGGGCGAATACGGCGCCGACGCGCAGGGCCAGCCCTCGCTGGTGGTGAACCTCTGGGACATGGGCAGGCCGCTGCACGCCTTCGGGGTCCTGATGGACGAGGCGGGAGCGGATGCCGTGCCGCTCGAGGGGGAGGTGCTGGGGTTCCGGACGGCCAACGGCCTGAGTCTCGTGCACGGTCGCCACTACGTGCAGGTCAGCAGCTACGTGCCGGGGGTCGACCCGGCAGCCGAGGTCGCGGAGCTGCTCCGCGCGCTCGGCCCGGCCGACCAGGGCGGGGCGGCGGCGCTGCACTTCCCCGCGCTCGGCCGGGTGGTGGCGACGCGGTTCGTGAAGGAGAACTACCGCGGCCTCGACATGCTCGCCAACGCCCTGGTGCGGCGCTTCGAGCGCGACGGCGTCGAGATCGAGGCCTTCCTCATCCAGGGCAGCGCCGAGCAGGTGGCGACGATCGACCGCCAGCTCAGGGCCTTCCTCGCCGCCGAGGGCATCGCGCGCGAGGAAGTCGCCCTGGGCCGCCGCACGGTCCATCACATCAGCGACCGCTACGAGGGCGACTGGTTCTATTTCGCGGCGGGTGACCGGCTGGTCGGGGTCTACGCGCGGCTCGATCCCGCGCTGATGGAGATCGTGCGGGCCTACCTCGCGGAGGACGGGCCGTCGTGAGCGGACAGGGCACGGGCAAGGCGCACCGGTCGCGCTATGGCCGCGTCGCCCCGACGCTCACGCGGCGGGAGTTCCTCAAGGACGTCGCCGCAACCACCGCCGTGGCGGCTGGCGCGGCAACCCTGGGCCTCCTGGCCTACAGCGAAGACCCGGTGCGCAGGGAGGCGCCGGTCGTGCACCGGCTGCCCGACTTCCGGGTCGAGCCTTCCACGATGCATCCGGTGCTCGCCGTGGTCCACGGCACGCACCCCGAGCCGATGGTGCGCGAGGCGATCGCCCGGCTCGGCGGCATGGGCCGCTTCGTCCAGAAGGGCGACCGGGTGCTGGTGAAGCCCAACGTCGGCTGGGACCGCCAGCCCGAGCAGGCCGCGAACACCAACCCCGACGTGGTCGGCGCCGTGGTCCGGTTGTGCCGCGAGGCCGGCGCGTCGCAGGTGTGGGTCAGCGACGTCTCGCTGAACGACCCCGCGCGCTGCTTCGTGCGCTCAGGCATCCAGGCCGCGTCGCAGGCGGCGGGCGCCGACGTCAGGCTGCCCGGTGCCAACGACTTCGTGACGACCGACATGGGCGGCAGCCTGCTGCGGGTCTGGCCCGTGTCGCGCTTCTTCCACGAGGTCGACAAGGTCGTCAACGTGCCGATCGTCAAGCACCACTCGCTGTGTGGCTGCACGCTGGCGATGAAGAACTGGTACGGCGTGCTCGGCGGGCGGCGCAACCAGCTGCACCAGGACATCCACACCTCGATCGTCGACCTCGCCCAGGCCGTGCGCCCGACACTCACGGTCATGGACGCGATCCGCGTCCTGAAGCGCAACGGCCCGACCGGCGGCAGCCTCGGCGACGTCGCGGTCGAGAACACCATCGTCGCCGGCCTCGACGAGGTCGCGATCGACGCCTGGAGCCTGCAGCTGCTCGGCCTGACGTCGGACAAGGTCCGGTATCTCGCGATGGGGCAGGAGCGGGGCCTCGGGGTCGTCGACTGGCGGTCGCTGAACTGGACCGAGACGCAGCTGGGGTGACGGGATGCGCGTGATCCCGCAGAGCCTGCGCACGTACCGCCGCTACTGGGCGGTGTTCTTCCTCGCGTTGTTCGTCTTTCTGCTGGTGGTGACGGACTACGCGCGCATCAGAGGGTGGGAGACCTCGCTGCTGCTCGAGCTCGACCCGCTGACCGCGCTCGGCGGCCTGCTGACGAGCGGAACCGTCTACAAGGGCCTCGCGCTCGCGCTGGTGATCGTGGTGCCGACGCTCTTCTTCGGGCGGTTCTTCTGCTCCTGGGTGTGCCCGCTCGGGATCATGAACCAGATCTTCAGCCGCTGGTTCAGCCGGCGCAAGCCGCTGCACGAGCAGGCGCTCAATGCCTACCGGCCAGTGTTCCGCATCAAGTACTACATCCTCGTCGCGCTGCTGGTGCTCGCTGCCTTCGGCTCCCTGCAGGTCGGACTGCTCGACCCGATCGCGCTCACCTACCGCTCGTTCACCGCGGGCGTGCTGCCGGGGCTCGACCGCATCGGCGTGCCGGTACACCTGCATCCGCCGGTGTTCTGGGGCGGCGTGCTGGTGACGCTCGTGTTCGGGGCGATCCTCGTCGCCAACCGCCTCATGCCGCGCTTCTTCTGCCGCGTGCTCTGCCCCCTCGGCGCGCTGCTCGGCGTGCTCTCGCGCCGCGCGCCCTTCCGCATCCAGCGCGACGTCGACAAGTGCACCGACTGCGGCAAGTGCGTGCGCCACTGCCAGGGTGCGTGCGACCCGGACCGCGAGCTGCGCGTCGCCGAGTGCCACGTCTGCATGAACTGCATCGAGGACTGCCCGGAGGACGCGCTGCACTTCGGCCTGCGGCGCGCGCGCAGCTCCGCGCACAAGCCAATCGACGTCAGCCGGCGGCGCGTGGTCGAGACCGCGGTTGCCACCGCGGTGCTGTTCCCCATGCTGCGCAGCTCGGTGTCGGCCAACACGCTGCCGACCGCGCCGGTGATCCGCCCGCCGGGATCGCTCGCGGAGGAGGAGTTCCTGGGGCGCTGCATCAAGTGCGCCGCCTGCATGCGCGTCTGCCCGACGAACGTGCTGCAGCCTGCGCTGCTCGAGGCCGGCCTGGAGGGGATCTGGACGCCGGTGCTGGTGAACCGGATCGGCTACTGCGAGCAGTACTGCGTCGCCTGCGGGCAGGTCTGCCCGACCGGCGCGATCCGCCGCATCGCGGTTGCCGAGAAGGCCGGCGAGCCGCCCTTCCAGCAGCCGATCCGCCTGGGCACCGCCTTCTACGACCACGGGCGCTGCCTGCCCTGGGCGATGCACATCCCGTGCATCGTCTGTGAGGAGATGTGCCCGACCTCGCCGAAGGCGATCTGGTACAAGGTCGTGCAGCTTCCCGGCCGCGACGGCAAGGCGATCGAGCTGAAGCAGCCCTACGTCGAGCCCGGCCTTTGCATCGGCTGCGGCATCTGCGAGAACAAGTGCCCGGTCGAGGACCTGCCGGCCATCCGCGTCAGCTCGGTGGGCGAGACCCGCTCGACGAGTAACCAGATGCTGCTGAAGGGGTCGTCGGGTTGAGGCGGCATGAGCAAGGTGGCTCACATCCATTTCGATCCGATTGGTGGCATTGCCGGCGACATGGTCTGCGCGGCGCTGCTCGACGCCTTTCCGGAGCACCTCGACGGGCTGAAAGCGACTGTGGCGTCGCTCGGCCCGCCCGAGGGGTGTGCGGTCGAGATCGATGTCGTCCACACGCCGCTGCGCGGCCGCCGGTTCCGGGTCACGCTGCCGGCTCGGCCGGATCACCGGCACCACCACTGGCGCGACATCCGCGCGCTCCTCGAAGAACGGCTGACCGACGACGGCGTGCGCGGCCGAGCGCTGGCGATCTTCGCGCGGCTGGCCGAGGCCGAGGCGCGCGTGCACGGCGTGCCGGTCGACGAGGTCGAGTTCCACGAGGTCGGCGACTGGGACTCGATCGTCGACATCGTCGGGGCCGCGTACCTGCTCGAGCGCATCGACGTGCGCGCCGCGAGCTGCGGCCCACTGCCGCTCGGTGGCGGCACCGTGCGCACGGCGCACGGCGAGCTGCCGGTGCCGGCGCCGGCGACGCTCGAGTTGCTCGCCGGCTTCGCCTTCCACGACGACGGCATCGGCGGCGAGCGGGTGACGCCGACCGGAGCAGCCATCCTCGCGGCCTTGCTGCGCGTGCCTGCGCCAGGGGGCGTCCTGCGGGCCACGGGCGTCGGCTTCGGCACGCGCCGCCTCGGCGCGAGACCCAACTGCCTGCGCGTGCTCTGCTTCGACGGAACCGGGCTCGCAATTCCCGGCGCGGCCGTGGAACGGCTGATCGAGCTCGCCTTCGAGGTCGACGACCAGTCACCCGAGGACCTCGCCGCGGCACTCGAGCGTCTTCGCGCCGCCGAGGGCGTGCTCGACGTCAATACCGTGCCGGAGGTGGGTAAGTTCGGCCGTCTGGCGCAGGGCGTGCGCATGCTGCTCAGGCCCGAGGCCCTGCACGCCGTCGTCGACCGCTGCCTGCGCGAGACCAGCACCATCGGCCTGCGCTGGCACGCCGTCGAGCGACTGGCGCTGGCGCGTCGCCAGGTGGAGGTCGAGATCGAGGGGCGGACGCTCGAGGTCAAGATCGTCGAGCGGCCCGGCGGCGTGACGGCGAAGGTCGAGAGCCGGTCGCTCGCGGGCGTGGCGGATGCCGCCGAGCGTGCGCGCCTGCGGCGGCTGGCCGTGGAAGCGGCGTTGAGCCCCGGCCTGTGAGGCAGTCTCACCACCGCTGGCATCGAGACCTTACCCAGGTGGCGTCACGGGAAGGTGGTAAGAGACCTTGGTGCTGTCGACAGTCACGATGCCGCGACTGCAGAGCGCAGAAAACGGCCCGGAAAGCTGCTCTTCCGTCAGCTCTTTCCTGAACGACGCGTGAAGGGTGTTCAGCAGTGTCTGCTGCGTCCTGGGTTTGGCGGCCTTGCGACGCACGAGGTCCGCCACTGCGACCTCGATCTGGGCCTCGGGCGCCGCCGGGAGCGCTGGCTTGAAGTAGGGGATGTTGGCAATGCAGGTGGAGCGGTGAGCGAGGATCTTGTTTTTCTTGAGATGCCTCACCAGCGAGTCGAAGCCGGTGTCCTTCGAGATGATGTGGAAGAACGCCGTCGGGTCTTCTGTTGAGAGCAGGCCGAGTCGTCTTCTCGAGAATCCGATCCCCCGGCCGGATCCAGCGCTACGGCACAGTGGTGAACGAAGGCCTTCGGGAATGGAGCCACTTGTCGAAGGATGACTGGCTCTCGCCCGAACGCTGGCCCAAGAGCAGGCCTTCGACACTGATGTCTTCGTCGAGGTCGGGCCAATGGATGCCAGATCCCTTGCCGATCAAACGCCATCTCCCCCGTTCCGTCGGCGAGCCGTGCAGTAACCTGGGAAACCAGGCGAGCGGCACGGCAATGGTTCGTCCGTCGCTCAACTCAACCGTGAGCGCGTCGTCGCTCACGTTCACGCTCTCGGCGAAGGGTACTTCTGCCTCAGCCGTTGAAATACGCATTCCAGGCCTCCGACAAGGGTTCTGCATTTCCCCGGATCAGCTCGTGCAACCGAAGAATCTCCGCTCGTGAGAAGCCGCCGCTCGCCTGTAGCCGAACAGGTGCCAACCAGAACTTGGCAACCTTGTCCTCCCGTTCGACGTGAACATGCTTTGGCTCCGTGCGGTCACTGGCATAGAAGAAAAAGCGGTAAGGCCCCTGGCGCAGTACAGTTGGCACCTCAGCTCTCCATGTCCCTTGGCCCCGGCGATCCGTCCCAGCCGGCCAGAGTATAGTCGAGGCCTCGAGTCAGCTGGACGGCGCAGCACGACCGGCCCGAGCCCGGACTTTTTCGGGAGGTCGGGCCATAATTCCTCCCGTGAACGCCCTGATCGACGACATGCTGTCGGCCATCGAGGACCTGCTGCGCGGGCTCTCGGTTGTGCGCATCGCCGTGAGCGGCGGGGTCGACAGCATGACGCTGGCGATTCTCGCGGGCCGGATGCTGGGACAGCGGGCGACCATGCTGCACGCCATCTCGCCGGCCGTGCCCGCCGAGGCCACGCAGCGCGTCACCGAGGTCGCCGCGCAGGAGGGCTGGGCGCTGCGCCTCATCGATGCCGGCGAGTTCGGCGACGAGGCCTATCTCACGAACCCGTACGACCGCTGCTTTCACTGCAAGACGCACCTGTACGGCACGATGGCACGCGTGGGTGTCGGCACGCTGCTGTCCGGCACCAACACCGACGACCTCGACGACTACCGGCCCGGGCTGCGCGCGGCGAGTGACCACGGCGTGCGCCACCCGTTCGTCGAGGCCGGGATCGACAAGCGCGCGGTGAGGGCGCTGTGCCGGCGCCTCGGCCATCCGGCCATCGCCGATCTTCCGGCCGCGCCCTGTCTTTCCAGCCGCGTCGAGACCGGCCTGCGCATCGAGCCGCGGGCGCTCGCCTTCGTGCACCGCGTCGAGTGCGAGGTCGCAGACGTGCTGCAGCCACGGGTCGTGCGTTGCCGCGTGCGCCGCGACGCCGTCGCCGTGGAGCTGGACGAAGAGGCGCTCGGGCGCCTCAACGGCGCAGGGCAGGCGTGGCGCGAGCGCATCGCGGGGCTCGCGCGGCTGCACGGCCTGCCAGACGACATCCGCTTCGAGCCCTACCGCCGGGGAAGCGCCTTTGTCGCGGACCGCTGAGGACTGGCCGAAGGCCGTGGTCGACTTCGACCGCGGCGCACGGATCGGCCTCGAGGAGGCCGTGTACTGCGCCAACAAGCAGGCCGCGCAGATCGAGGGAGTGCTCGCGCAGCACGCGGGCCGCCGGCACCCCTGTCTGCTGACGCGGCTTTCCCCGCAGCAGCTCGCGGCGCTCGGCGACGGCTGGCGCGCGCAGCTCGACTACGACCCGGTTTCGCGTACCGCCTTCTTTCTCGAGGGCCGTCCGCTCTGCGCGGTTCCACAGGTCGCCGTCGTCAGCGGCGGCAGCTCCGACGCGGCGATCTGCGGCGAGGTCGCACGTACCCTGGCCTTTCACGGCGTCGCCAGCACCCGCGTCGAGGACGTCGGCGTGGCGGGCCTTTGGCGGCTGATGGACAGGCTCGACGAGATCCGCCGCCACCCGGTCGTGATCGCCGTCGCGGGCATGGAGGGCGCCCTGTTCAGCGTGCTCGGCGGGCTCGTCGGCGGCGTCGTGATCGCGGTGCCGAGCTCGGTCGGCTACGGCGTCGCCGCCGCCGGTGACCTCAGCCTGCGGTCGGCCCTCGCGAGCTGCGCCCCCGGCATCGTGGTCGTCAACATCGACAACGGCTACGGTGCGGCGTGCGCGGCCCTGCGGGTACTCGGCCTGAGCGGGGCGAGCGCAGACGTTGCGCCGGCATCCAGCGCCCGCCAGAGCGACCCCCAGTAGTAGTCCGGCAGCCCCGCGAGCAGGCACGCCTGCCTGCAGCCGCCCTTCGGGAAGAGTCGCTGTAGCGCCTCGACGCCGTTGGCGCCGTAGTGCGCCAGCTGGCGGCCGAGTGCCCGCAGGGTCTCTTGCGGCGGGGGCGGGATCAGGGTGTGACTGTAGTACTCCCGCAGGAACCGGATCACCGCCCAGTGGTGCTCGCGCAGCTGCAGTCCGTCTTCCTCGGCCAGGTCCCTGGCGATCTCTTCGTCCCAGGCCCAGAAATCCGCCATGAAGCCCATTCGGTTGAAGGCGACGCTGCGCCCCCGCATCTCGACCACGACCATCCCATCTCTCCCGGCTTCTCGTTCTTTGAGTGAGCGCACGGGCCCGGGGGCGATGGTGCCCCCGTGGCCGCCCGGAGGTGCATCCTCGGTCGCACCCCGAACGAGGGTCGGCAGGCGACGGAGGATCCGCAATTCGCCGCCGGGTGGAGACGTCCTTTTGTGACGCGGTTCAAGGTTCGGCCGCGCGTCTGCGGACGCACCCCGCGAATCCCGGGTGGCGCCGCCTCAGTCGAACCGCCCCTCGTCGAGCCTGCGCAGCAGGTCGGGCGTCACGTCGCCGTAGCGCAGGACACGGGCTCCCTTGTGGTCGCGCAGGAAGTCCCGCGCCTCCGCGTCGGTCGGGTGGGGGATCAGCTCGTGCCCCATCGGGCCGAGCATGTCGGAGCCGATCACGTACCAGGCAGACCGGGCGTCGATGCGCTGGACCGCGTAGTAGTCGGTGACTGCAATCGTCGCGATGTCGTCGGCGCGGTGCCCTGGCGCCCAGCGGCCGAGGTCGAGCAGGTACTTGAAGAGGTCCTTCGCGCCGTCGAAGTGGTGGGCGTGGCCGTCGCGGTAGACGACCGTCGCGACCCATTCCGGATAGCGGGCGACGAACATGCCGCAGACCGGGCAGGTGTCGCGATCGCCGGGGTCTGGGACATTCAGCGACTGCGCATGCGCCGGCAGGACGAGCGCGCAGACCAGCGCGACGGCGAGCAGGCGGGTCATGAATCGAACCGCCCGGCGTGGGTCGGCAATGGCGCGGGCCGGCACGGCGTGGGTCGGCGATGATGTAGGTCGGGTAGAGGCGGGGCCGAAACCCGACCTACACTTCTCAGCTCTTGCCTTCCATCGCCTTGGCGCGCTTCTCGGCGCGCTTCTTACGGATCATCATCGTGTCGTCGACCATGCTGGCGTGTGCCGCGGCAAGCGCCGCGGAGAAGTCGCCGAGCTCGCCGCCGTGCTCTTTCTGGGCGGCTGCGGCTGCCTCCTTCGAGGCAAAGGCCTTCTTGCTCTTGGCGGTCATCACGCCCGGCAGCTTCGAGCCGATGAGGTAGGTCGCCTGGTCGACGTTGACCAGCGGCTTGGGCTCTGCGCTCGCGCCGAAGTCTGCCGCGTAGATCGCCTTCGGGCCGCGGTCGAGGTTGATCGCCAGGCTGATCGCCGCGCAGTGCAGCGAGCAGGTGCCGTCGGCCAGGTCGTCGGCGTAGTGAACGAGGTGGCGGCTGTGGTGGTACTGCTTGCGGTCCATGCCGCAGTAAGGGCACTTCGGATACTTGGCCAGCTCGTCCTTCAGCGGCTCGGCGTCGGGCTTGGTCTTGGGAACGAATTGCATCGGCGTGCCGTCGCCCTCGCAGGCGGCCAGTGCGGCGCCGCCGTGCGTCGCGGCGATGCCGGCGATGCTGCCGAGCGCGAGGGTCTTTAGCGCCTGACGGCGGTCGAGCTTGGTGTCGTCACTCATGGTCTACTCCGGTTCTCGAAAAGGGGCCTCGGTGACGAGGCGTGGCACGGAATACCGCAAAGTCCCCCGGTCCACCCTTGACCAACCGCAAGCCCGCCCGACTCTTTACCCGCTGGCACCGCCGATTGCGGGATTTCACACAACTCGTCGACCGTCGTGGTCATGGCGCAACCCCGGAGATCCCCTCGCCACGGGGTGGCGGGCCGAGAAAATCTTGGGTCAGGCCCCGTTAGTTACCGAGGCCGCGCATCACGTCGTAGTACACGACCCCTTCGTACAGCGTCCAAGCGCCGAGCGCGACGACGACCAGCCCGGCGGCCCGCAGCCGCACGCCGCGCAGGGCGTTGCCTAGCGAGCCCCCGAGCAGGCTGACCCCCAGCATGGCGGGCACCGTGCCCAACCCGAAGACGAGCATCAGGCCCGCCGCCTCGAGCGGGCTCGCCACCGTGCTCGCCTTGATGGCGACCGAAAAGACCAGGCTGCAAGGCACGAGCCCGTTGCCGATGCCTGCGAGCAGTGGCGTCACGAGGCTCCGCGGCCGTGGCGGGCTCAACGCCACACCGCGGGATGGCGCCCGGCAGCGTGCCGGTCGGACGCGGGGCAGCACTCCCAGCAAACCCAGACCGAGGACGATCACCACGAGACCCGCGGCGATCATCAGCAGGCCCTGGCCCTTGCCGAAGGCACCGCTCTGCACGAGCACGCGGCCGAGCAGGGCGCCGGCGACGCCGAGCACCACGTAGGTCGCGACGCGTCCGGCGTGATAGAGCACGGCCGGCAGGCCCTTGCGGACGAGCCCCTGGTGCACGAAAAAGCCACCGGCGAGCCCGGTGCACATCCCGAGGCAGTGGGGAGCCCCGAACAGGCCCGCGGTGAAGGCGAGCAGGTAGCTCGCTTCGCCGCTCACAGCATCTCCCGGACGATGCGCTCGAACACCTCGGGTGTGGACTCGCCGATGATCTTGCCCTTGAGCCGGCCCGTGCGGTCCACGAAGAAGGTGGTCGGCAGGCCGAGCACTCCGTAGGCCCGCGCCACCCGCCCGTCGCTGTCGAGCAGGGTGTCGTAGCTGATGCCGAGCCTGGCGACGAAGCGCCTGGCGGTGTCGCCGTCCTGGCGGACGTTGACGGCGAGTATGCGCAGCCCCTGGTCGCGGTACTTGCGGTACACGGGCTCGAGCTGGGTCATCTCGCTCTCGCAGAACGGGCACCAGTCGGCCCAGAAGCGGATGGCGACGATCTGCCCGGCGGTCTGCGCCGGGAAGACGAGCTCGTCCATGGCGAGGCCCGCCAGCCGGAACTCGGGTGGCGGTGCGCCGGTCTGCAGCTGGGGCGTGGATTCGCCGCAGCCGCTGGCCAGGAGGAGCAAGGCGAGCGTGACGACGGCCCGCTGCATCGAACGAATGGGCTCAGGGCGCATCGGTTACCACCAGACGTCGAGCATGTTGAGGTTGGACGTCGCGATTGCCCAGGCGGCTATCGCGTAGAAGGCCGTGAACCCGAGTAGCGCGAGGAGCGTCAGCCGCCGCGTCTCGGCCGGCACCACCGCGGCCAGGCTCGCGACCTTGCGCCAGGGTGCGACGACCGCGGCGCCGAGCGCGAAGGCGGTCGCCGCGAACAGCGGCACGTAGAGCCAGTAGCCGACGTGGTCGTGTCCGGGCTTGAGGATGCAGAACGGACAGTGGTGGTGGGGGTGCTCGTAGACGTAGAGCGCGACCAGCGACACGACGGCGGCCAGGGCGACGAGGAAAGCGAGTGCGCCCGCGCCCGCGAACGCGATGGCTCCGGTGCCGCGGCGATGCAGCCAGGCGCCGGACGCCATCAGCAGCACTCCGCTGCCTGCGAGGGCCAGCGCGGCGTCGCGTGGCGCGAGCCCCGCCACCTCGCCGGCGACGCCGGCCGAGTCGGGCGAAAACAGTGCCCCGCAGCAGGAGGTGATGACGTCGGGCTGGAGGCCCAGGAAGTACCGGGCCTGCACCAGCGCGCCGGCGCCGACCAGCGGCGCGATGCCGAGCAGGGCGCCGTACTTGAGCCGGATCAAGGGGTAGTCCCAGCCCTGGTTGTCCAGCCGGTTCAGGGTCAGCCAGACCGCGCCCGCGAAGAACGCGGCGATCTTGAGGAACAGGGCCGGCCAGCCCCAGGCGTTTGCGTTGAGCACGCCGGTCGCGCACATCGCGCCGACGAACTGGGTGTGCATCGCCTCGGCGTTGTAGACGAAGAGCAGCAGCGACACGATCTCGGCGACGAACGAGAACGCGACGAGGGTCGAGATCAGGTAGGTGCGGCGCTCCAGCCGCAGCTGGCGCTCGCTGCCGCTGCCGATGTCCCAGTGCCGCAGCACGTGCACGGCGAACACCGCGGCCATCGCCATGAGGAAGGCGACGACGGCAGAGACCGTCAGCAGGGCGAGGATCGCCGGGTTGAGCAGCACGTTCAGCCCCCCGCAACCCGCCCGTCGCGCATCTCGATCACGCGGTCGACCTGCGGCGCGTCGTAGACCTCCGGGTCGTGGCTGGTCAGCAGCACGGTCTTCCCGGCCGCCTTGAGCTCGCCGACGATCCGCATGAAGTCGCGCGACCGCGCGGTGTCGAGGTTGGCCGTCGGCTCGTCGGCGATGAGCACCCGCGGGCCGTTGATCAACGCCCGGCAGATCGCAGTGCGCTGCGCCTCGCCGCCCGACAGCCACTCCACGCGGTACTCCGCCTTGTCGCCCAGCCCGAACTGCGCCAGCAGCTCGTGCGCGTCGGCCTCGAGCGCACGGCGGGGCCCGCCGCGCGGGTAGGCCGGCAGCATCACGTTCTCGAGCACCGACAGGCCCTTGATCAGGTTGAACTGCTGGAAGATGAAGCCGAAGGTCTGGCGCCGGATCTCGGTTAGGAACCGTTCCGGCAGACCCGAAAGGAGACGGTCCTCTAGCAGAATGCGCCCCTCGGTGGGCCGCGCCAGGCAGCCGATCATCGACAGCAGGGTGGTCTTGCCCGAGCCGCTCGGACCCTTGAGCACCGTGATGCGGTTCGCCTCCAGCGACAGGCTGACGCCGCGGATCGCCCAGAACTCGTTGGGGCGTCCCTGGTTGAAGGCCTTGCGGACGTCGCGCAGCTCGATCACGTCAGCGCATCACCGTGTCGGGGTCGGTGATCGCGGCACGCCAGATCGGCACGATGGTCGCGACCGTGTAGGGAAACACCGTGAAGAAGAACAGCGTCGCGAGCTGCAGGCCGTCGATCGTGGGTGTCAGCTGAAAGTGCGGGTACAGCACGGCCCAGCCCTTGAGCACCGGCTCGAACAGCGCGGCGCTCGCGAAGAACACGTGCACGTAGGCGGCGACGTAGCCCAGCAGGAAGGCGGTCAGGGACACGAGTGCGCCCTCCCAGAACTTCATGCGGATGACGTCGCCCGTCTCCCAGCCGACCGCCTTGAGGATGCCGATCTCGCGCCGCTCCTCCGCGGACAGACCCGAGGCCTTGTCCCAGGCAAACACGACGAAGGCCAGCACGGCGCCGACCAGCAGCACGTACACGACGCCCTGGCGCCACGCAAAGATCGCGTCGTAGGTGCGCAGGATCTCCTCGCGCAGGATCGGCCGGGCGTCCGGCAGTAGCAGCGTGAGCTTTTCGGCGACCTTGCGGACCTCGCGCGGGTTGCGCACCGACAGGGCGAGGTCGGTGAAGCGCCCGGGCGGGACACCGAAGAAGCCGCGGAAAAAGTCCTCGCTGACGAGCACCAGGTCGCTGCTCACGAGCTCCGAGTCGCTGTCGAGCAGGCGCACGATGCGCAGGGTGTGGGGCTGGCCGTCGCTCCCGCGCCAGGTCACGAAGTCGCCGACCGAAAGGCCGCGGGCGCGTGCGATGCCCGCACCGATCACCGCCTCGCCGCTCGCCGGCGCATCGGTCGGCGGGACCATCAGGGTGTAGTTCGCCCTCACCGCCGGGTCGTAGAAGTAGCCCCAGAGCCGGCCGGCCTTCTTCTGCACCCCCCGCACCTCGCCGATCCGGTCGAGGTAGCTGGCGGGGACGAGGTCGTGGCGTCCGGCCACCATGCGCTGCAGCACGATCTCCGGCGCCTCGGCCAGCACGTGCACCGCCTCGTGGCGCAGGGCGTGCGTGAACAGCATCACCGAGGCGAGCACGAAGACGATCAGCGTGTAGACCAGCAGCAGGCCCGCGTTCTTGGCGCGCCGGCGCAGCAGCGACGACAGCGTGAAGTCAATCAGGTACTTCTGTCGTTGCAGCCAGATCGGCATGGCGCAGTCGCAGGTGGGGGGGCGGCACGTGCAGCGAGCCGCTCGGAAAGTGCTCGAAGGCCAACGGGTGGTCCTGGAAGGCGGTGTGCAGGTCGGCCTGGCTCAGGTGCCGCGTGTAGCGCGCCTCGGTGAAGAGCGCGAGGTCGGTCAGCCCGAGGTCGCGCACCAGCCCGGCGCTCGCCGCCAGGCGCGGCGACGCGTCGTGGGCGCGCAGGCCCGAGTGCGCGAACGTCAGCGCCGCGGCCAGGGTCAGCGCGCCGAAGAGCCAGAGGAAGCGGTCGGTCTTGCACATCGGTCTCAGGCGGGACAGAGTCGCCTCGGCTCGGACCAGGTGATTCTTGCCGCGACTGTGGCAGCCCACATTGACACATGACAAGGGCGGAAGAACCCATCTCGAGAGGGCAGGCTTTTGCGCCGGTGCGCCTCGACCGCTTCCTCAGCCACGCCGTCGGCCTGACCCGCTCGGAGGTGCAGCGCGCCGTCCGGGCCGGTCGCGTGGCGGTCGACGGGGCGACGGTGCGTGATCCCGCGGTCAAGGTGGCGGAGGGAGCGGCGGTCACGCTCGACGGCGCGCCGGTGGGTCCGCGCGGTCCGCGTTACCTGATGCTCCACAAGCCCGCGGGCTGCGTCTGCGCGACCAGCGACGGCCTGCACCCGACGGTGCTGGACCTGCTGCCGGCTGCGGAGCGCGACGGCCTTTGCGTCGTCGGGCGGCTCGACCTCGACGTCACCGGGCTCGTCCTGCTCACCGACGACGGCGACTGGTCGCATCGCGTCTCCGCGCCTCGTCGCAAGTGTCCGAAGACCTATCTGGCCGACCTCGCCTCCCCGATCGGCGAGGAGGCGCTCGGCGCCCTGCGCCGCGGGGTGCAGCTGCGCGGCGAGAGGCGGGACACGGCCCCGGCCGCGGTCGAGCGCATCGGTCCGGCGCGGGTTCGCATAACGGTCACGGAGGGCCGGTACCATCAGGTCAAACGCATGTTCGCGGCGGTCGGGAACCACGTGACCGCCCTGCACCGCGATCGGATCGGGCTGGTTGCCCTGGACCCCGAACTACTGCCGGGGGCCTGGCGGAACCTGACGGCCGACGAGGTCGCGGGTCTGGCCGACTGCGGGGCGCCCGCCGGGGCGTAGCAGGCCCGTTACATCCCCTGCGGTATCATGCCCGGCCGTTGCGCCCGCCGAACTGTCGAGGATCCGCCGTTGCACACCCCTGAGCTACGCCGCCCGCTGCGCCTGCTGCAGATAACCGACGCCCATTTCTGCGAGCGGCCGGGCGGAGACATCCTCGAGACCGGCGTCGACACCGACCTCAGCCTGAGGCGCGTCCTCGACGACCTCCACTACCACGAGCGCGGCGGCAGCGACGTCGTCGTCACGGGCGACCTGGCGCAGGACCCGGTGCCGGGGGCCTATGAGCGTCTGCGCCACGCGCTGAACGGTTTCCCCTTCAGCTTCCACTGCCTGCCCGGCAACCACGACGACGCGGCGACCCTGCGCGCCGCCCTGCCGGGTGGCAACGTCGCCTGCCCGAAGGTCCTGGTGCGCAAGGACTGGATCCTGCTGCTGCTCGACAGCTCCGTCCCCAACGAGCCCTGGGGGTGGCTGTCGGACACCGAGCTGGCGCTGGTCGACGCGACGCTGGCGAGCCACCCGGCCCCGCACGCGGTCGTGTTCCTGCATCACCACCCGGTGCCGGTCGGCAGCCCCTGGATCGACCGCATCGCGCTGCGCAATGCCGATGCGCTGTTCGCGACGCTCGACCGCCACCCGGCGAAGGTGCGCGGGGTGGTGTTCGGCCACATCCACCAGGACTTCCAGGCGCAGCGCAACGGCGTGCGGCTGATCGGCGCGCCGGCGACCTGCATCCAGTTCGCGCCCCGGACCGACCGGCTGATCGTGGACGACCTCCCGCCGGGCTACCGTTGGCTCGAGCTGCACGCCGACGGCCGGATCGAGACCGGCGTGCGATTCCTCGGCGACGAGGCCCTGCGCGCGACGGCCTGACGGCTCGCGCCCTACGCGGGGGTAACCGCCGGGCCGCCCGAGCGGTTACAGTGGCATTCCCATGACCGCGGTACTCCAATCCCGCAACTTTCAGGCCCGCGCCCTCCTGGTCGGCCACCGCCTCGACCTGCGCCGACTGCAGCAGGTCCAGCCCCTCGCCACCACGCCCCTGACCCTCGAGGTGGCGGGCGGGGGCCTCGCCGTCCTTTTCCGCTTCGGGGCGGTGGTGTTCTTCGACGTCAAGCCCATGCAGGAGGCGGCCTTCCTGGAGGATCTCGCGCCCTTCGTGGCCGAGCCCCTGGTGCAGCCCGAGACCGAGGCGCTGGACGTCGTCGTGGATCCCGCCCGGCCCGAAGGCCTCGATCAGACCGGCCTCGCCGTACCCGAGGCGGACCTGCCGCGCCTGCAGGTGGTCGCGGACATCCTCGCCAAGAGCGTGCTGCTGGCGGTGCAGGAGGCCCGGGTCGCCAGCGCGTTCGACCGCATCGAGCCCCTCGCCGAGCAACTGCAGCAGCGGGGTCGGGGCACCCGCTCGAACCAGGAGCTCACCCGCTACATCGGCGAGATGCTGCTCATCCAGCACCGCACCGTCGGTCGCGCCGAGGTGGGCGACAAGCCGGACATCCTCTGGGAGCGCACCGACCTCGAGCGCCTGTTCCAGCGTCTGGACGCGGAGTACGAGCTCGGCGAGCGGCGCCAGGCACTGCAGCTCAAGCTCGAGCTGATCGGCGACACCGCCCAGACCCTGCTGGACCTGCTGCAGAACCGGCGCAGCCTGCGGGTCGAGTGGTACATCGTCATCCTCATCGTCGTGGAGATTGCGCTCACCCTCTATGAGCTCTTCTTCCGCGTCCAGTGACCGGCACTCGGCGCCGACCCGGATCCGCAGCGCGGAGCTGGCCGACCTCGACGCACTCGTCGAGATCGAGAACCGCTGCTTCGACAGCGACCGCCTGTCGCGCCGCAGCTTCCGCCACCTGCTGACCCGCGGCCGTGCTGCCACCCTGGTGGCCGAGAGCGGCGGTGTCGTCGTCGGCTACGTGCTGGTGCTGTTCAGCCACGGCACCCTGCACGCGCGCATCTATTCGCTCGCCGTGGACCCCGCGGCCCGTGGGCTGGGCCTCGGTCGCGACCTGGTGGAGGCGGCGGAGGACGCGGCGAAGGACCAGGAGTGCAGCGAGATCCGGCTCGAGGTCCGCAAGGACAACGCGGAGGCCATCGGCCTCTACGAGTCGCTGGGCTACCGCCGCTTCGGCGTCCTGGCCGACTACTACGAGGACCACGAGGACGCGCTCCGGTACCGCAAGTCGCTCGCTTCCCAGCTCGGCCTCGACATGGTCCGTGTGCCCTATTACGCGCAGACCACGGACTTCACCTGCGGGCCGGCCGCGCTGATGATGGCGATGGGCGCCCTCGAGCACGACAGCCCCGTCGCACTGAACCGCAAGCTGGAGCTGAGGCTGTGGCGCGAGGCGACCACGATTTTCATGATGGCCGGGCACGGCGGCTGCGGCCCGCACGGCCTCGCCCTCTCGGCTTGGCACCGCGGCTTCGGCGTCGAGGTCTACGTCAACGACCGGCGGCCCATGCTGCTCGACTCGGTGCGCAGCCCGGAGAAGAAGGAGGTCATGCGGCTGGTGCAGGAGGACATGATCGAGGAGCTCGAGGCGCACGGTGTCCCGATTCACCACCGCGCCGTCCAGCCGGACGAGCTGGCGGCGTTTTTCGCTCGCGGCGGGATCCCCCTCGTGCTGATCAGCTCCTACCGCATCTACCGGGAGAAGTTCCCGCACTGGGTCGTCGTGACGGGCTTCGACACCCGCTACGTGTACGTGCACGACCCGTTCGTCGACGAGGAGGAGGGCGAGTCCATCGCCGACTGCATCAACATGCCGATCCCGCGCCGCGAGTTCGAGGCGATGTCGCGCTACGGGCGGGCCAACCAGCGGGCGGCGGTCGTGATCTACCCGCAACGCGAGGAGGAGACGGCCGGTGACTGACGTCGTCGTGCTGGTCGAGAAGGAGAGCGACTGGCGACCGGAGTTCCCGGAGGTCCGGCTCGCCACCGCGCGGCAGTACCTCACCGAGAGCACCTACGCCGGCGACAGCGGCCTGCTCGTGATCAACCTCTGCCGCAGCCAGCAGTACCAGAGCACCGGGTACTACTGCTCACTGCTCGCCGAGGCGCGTGGCCACCGCGTCATCCCTTCCGTGCGCACCGGACAGGACCTGCGCCGGCCGGCGGCGTTCACGCCCCGCTACGGCCTCGACGCCTCGGTCCGGCGTTTTCTGCGCGGCCTCGAGGGCGACCGGTTCAAGCTCGACGTGCTGTTCGGCGTGACGACGGAGCCGGCCTTCGAGGACCTGGCGCGCGAGGTGTTCGACACCTTCCGCACCCCGCTGCTGCGGATCGAGTTCCGGCGCGAGGGCCAGTGGCGGCTGCACCAGGTGACCATGCAGTCGTTGCAGCGGCTGGCGGCCGGCGACCGCGAGGCCTTCGCCGCGGCCCTCGAGGGCTATCTGGCGAGGCGCTGGCGTGCGCCCCGCAGCCCGCGGCGCTACCGCTACGACCTCGCCATCCTGCACGACCCCGAGGAGGCGATGCCGCCCTCGAACAAGCGGGCGATCCGCAAGTTCATCGAGGCGGGCAAGAAGCACGGCATCGACGCCGAGCTGATCACGCGTCGCGACTACGCGAAACTCGCCGAGTTCGACGCGCTCTTCATCCGCGTCACGACCCAGGTCAACCACTACAGCTATCGCTTCGCCCGGCGGGCGGAGCGGGAAGGCATGGTGGTCATCGACGACCCGCTGTCGATCCTGCGCTGCAGCAACAAGGTCTACCTGGCCGAGCTGCTGCGGCGCAGCCGGATCCCCACGCCGCCCTCGGTGGTGCTGGCGCCGGGCGGCCTGGACGCGGCGGAGCAGGTCTGCGGCTACCCGGTGGTGCTCAAGGTGCCCGACGGCTCGTTCTCGCGCGGCGTCTTCAAGGCGGAGAACCAGGCCCAGCTCGAGGCTCGCAGCCGCGAGATGTTCGATCACTCCGAGCTCATCCTCGCGCAGGCCTACACCTACACGGAGTTCGACTGGCGGGTCGGCGTGCTCAACCAGCAGCCGCTCTACGTGTCGCAGTACTTCATGGCGAAGAAGCACTGGCAGATCGTCAAGCACGGCTCGACCGGGACGCGGCTCGCGGGCGGGTCGACCACGATGCTGGTGGAGGATGCGCCGCGCGAGGTCGTCAAGACCGCGCTGCGCGCTGCCAACCTGATCGGCGACGGCTTCTACGGGGTCGATCTCAAGCAGGCGCCGAACGGCGACGTCGTGGTGATCGAGGTGAACGACAACCCGAGCGTCGATGCCGGGGTCGAGGACGAGGTGCTGGGTGACCAGCTCTACGAGCGCGTCATGCAGGAGTTCCTGCGGCGCCTCAGTGATATTTCTCCGTGATCACGTGACCCGGCTCGCGGCGCCGGTGGCGCCTGAGCCCGCGCTGCTCGAGCACCTTGAGCGTGTCGCCGATCATGCCGGAGTTGCCGCAGATCATCACCGTCGAGTCGTCCGGGCTCAGCCGCAGCCCGGCGTGCGCCTCCAGCCGGCCGTCCGCGATCGCCTCCGGGATCCGGCCGGTCAGCGCGAACCCGGTGCTCTCACGGCTGACGAAGGGCACGAACTGCAGCTGCCCGGGGTGACGGTCCAGCAGCTCGTCCACCAGGCCGCGGTAGCCCAGGTCGGCCACGCGGCGAACGGCGTGCACCAGCACGATCCGCTCGTAGCGCTGCCAGGGCGCCTCGGTCTTGAGAATCGACAGGAACGGGCCGATCGCGGTGCCCGTGGCCAGCAGCCACAGATGCGACCGGTCCGGGGCCTCCGCGAGGGTGAGGTAGCCGTTCGGCTCGGCCGTCACCCAGACCCGGTCACCCGTCTGCATGGTGGCGAGCCTCGGGCTCAGCGGCCCCTCGGGCACCGTGTTGAAGTGGATCTCGATCGGCCGCTCGTGCGGGGCGTTCACGTAGGAATAGGCGCGCCCGACCCGTTCACCGCCGATGTCCAGACCGATCTTGGTGAACTGGCCGGCCTCGAAGCCCTGCACCGGCGCGTCGATGCGCACCGAGTAGAGCTCGTCGTTCCAGCGGATCGTCTCGACGACCGTCCCTTCGACCCAGGTCTGCATTGCCGTGTCCTCGTCTTCCCGCGAAGGCGGGAGATGGTGGCCCGCGGGGGCCCGTACAACCCGATCAACCTTGGGGTTTGCTCGCGCCCGTCGCGCTGATCTGCCGCAGCGCCCATTGCAGCGCCTGGCGCAGGCGGGGGTTGAGGAGGGCGTTGGCGCGGGGTCCGCTGACCCAGCGGTACTCGTGGTGCTCGGGTCGTCCGATCTCGGGGTTGATCCCGAGCACGACGTCCGGCGCTTCCGCCCGCGCGAGGTAGTAGCGCGCGACCTTGCCGCGGGCGTACGGCTCGGTCTCGAAGTAGCCCTCGCCCCAGTCGAAGCTCAGGTCGCCGATCCCGGTCTCCTCGCGGGTCTCGCGTCGGGCCGCGTCGAGCGGGGTCTCGCCGGCCTCGACCTGGCCCTTGGGGAAGTCCCAGTAGCGGAAGCTGCGCAGCAGCAGTAAGCGCGGGCCCTGGGGCGTGCACCGCACCACGATCACGCCGGCTGACAGGCGGGGGTGCAGCTGGGCGGCGTCGTTCACGGCTTGCGGAAGCGCAGGAAGAAGTTGCCGCGCAGAATCGGCTCCTCGCGCGTGAACCGGAACCCCGCCAGCTCGACCTCCGCGATCACCTGCCCGCGCCCGGCCCGCACGTGATGCATGACCCAGGGCGACGACGTCCCCGGCTCGCGCTGGAAGTCGATCACGACCAGCTCGCCCCCGGGCCGAAGCGCGCCATGGATCGAGCGCAGCATGTCGGCGGGCTGCTCGAAGTGGTGGTAGGTGTCCGCCAGGAAGACCAGGTCCAGGGACTCCGGCGGCAGCAGTGTCGAGTGCTGGTTGTTGACGATGCCGACGACGTTCCCCAGGCCCTGCTCCCGGACCCGCCGCTCGATGTTGTCGACGAACTCCGCGGCGACGTCGACCGCGTAGACGCGGCCCTCGGGTCCCACCGCCTGCGCGAACGGCACGGTGAAGAGCCCGGTGCCGGCACCGACGTCCGCGACCATCATGCCGGGCTTCAGTCCGAGGGCAGCGACGATCGCCTGGCGGCGGTCGAACAGCTCCCGGCCGGGCTGCTCGAGGATCCGGTTCCAGCGCTCGGGATCGGGCTGGTGGAAGGGGGTGTTGACGCCCGGATCTGCGCCGGGCGTCATCGCCGCTGCCTGGGCGGCGACGAGCAGGATCGTCAGCAGGAAGGGCCTACGCATCGACGCCGGTCGGCTCGTGTGGCGGTGTGGTCACCGCTGTGGCTGCTTCTATACGACGTGGCGCCGCGCGAGGCAACGTGGCAGGGCGGTCGGGCCGGCGACGGTCGTCGGCGCGCAGCTCGCGGGGTTCGCGCGCGAGGCGCGGCGGCTGGGTGCGCCGCACCATCGGGCCCCGCCGATCGCGGTCAACCGAACGTGCGGACGATGGCGGCGAAGCGGGTCATCAAAGAGGCGCTCTCCGGGGTCGGCCGGAGGCCGGCGACCAGGTCGGCCGGATCCCGCCCCTCGGCCTGGAGGACCGGCCGGAAGCCCTCGATGTAGGCAGGCATGACCGTCGGCGAGAACTCCGGGTGGAACTGGAGCCCCCAGGCATTCCCCAGGCGGAAGGCGTGATGGGCCTCGAGCGCGCTGCGCGCCAGCAGGGTCGCCCGCGGCGGCAGCTTCAGCGCCGACTGGCGATGGCTCACGCAGGCCGGGAAGCGGGCGGGCAGTCCGCCGAGCAGCAGGTCGATCTCCGCCGCTGGCAGCGCCTCGATGTCCACCACCCCGACCTCGACCCCGGCAGGGTTCCAGCCGGCTGCCCCGCCCAGGGCGTGCGCGAGCAGCTGGTGCCCGTAGCAGATGCCGAGGATCGGGCGGTCGACCGCCACGGCTGCCCGCAGCCACGCACCCGCCTTCTCCACCCAGGGCTGGCGGTCCGTGACCATGGCGGCCGAGCCGGTGATCACCGCACCGCTGATGTGCGACGGCGGCGGGGGCGCCTCGCCGAGGTGCAGGGCGACGACCAGCGCGTCGGCCGCGGGCCAGCCCATCGCGTCGAGGATCCAGTCCTCGTAGTCGCCGGCCTGGCCGGCGAGCAGGGCCGGTTTGGTCCCTGTCTTCAGGATGATGAGAGGGCGCATGGGCGTCGGCGGGGTCTCGCAGGCGCGGCAGGGTCTTCCCTTCCGGGTGTGGCAGCGGGTGCGTCAGCACAGGGGCCGCCGGGGGAACGGGGACCCGCATGCGGTCTCCAGGTTGAAATGCCGTCGTACGGAGGGCATGTTACGTGCCAAACCCGGCAGGCGGTGCCGTCGTTGTGGCGGCCCCTGGGCCCGCACTGCACGCCCGGTTCGGCACTTACCACTATTCGCTGACTCATCGCGGAGCAACCTCGCCATGAAACGCATCCTGCTCTTCGTCGCGACCAACCTGGCCGTGCTCGTCGTCATCAGCATCACCTTCCGGCTGCTCGGCCTGGACCGCGTGGTGATGACCAGCGGCAACATCGACATGGGGACCCTGTTGGTCTTCTCGGCGGTGATCGGCTTCAGCGGCTCGCTGATCTCGCTGTTCCTCTCGAAGACGATGGCCAAGCACGGCATGGGCGTGCAGATCATCGAGCAGCCGGCCGACGCCCACGAGCACTGGCTGGTCGAGACCGTGCGCCGGCAGGCCGAAGCGGCGGGCATCGGCATGCCCGAGGTCGGCATCTTCGACTCGCCCGATCCCAACGCCTTCGCGACCGGGTGGAACCGCAACAGCGCGCTCGTGGCGGTGAGCACCGGCCTGCTGCGGAGCATGGATCGCGACGAGGTAGAGGCCGTGCTCGGTCACGAGGTGAGCCACGTCGCCAACGGCGACATGGTGACTCTCGCGCTCATCCAGGGCGTGGTGAACACCTTCGTCGTCTTCCTCGCGCGCATCGTGGGCATGTTCGTGGACAGCCTGCTGCGGCGCGGCGAGGAGAGCTCCGGCCCCGGAATCGGCTACTTCGTCACCTCGATCGTGGCGGAGCTGGTCCTCGGCGTGCTGGCCTCGGTCATCGTGATGTGGTTCTCGCGCCAGCGCGAGTTCCGCGCCGACGCGGGCGGTGCCCAGCTCGCCGGCCGCCAGAAGATGATCGACGCGCTGCGCGCGCTGCAGCGGGCGCACGACCCGCAGGGCCTGCCCTCGGAGCAGTTCGCGGCCTTCGGCATCTCGGGCGGGATGGGCCGGTTCGGCAAGCTGTTCATGACGCACCCGCCGCTGGAGGAGCGGATCGCGGCGCTGGAGGCGGCGGGCTGAGCCGCGGTTGCCCTGCGTCACGCAGAGAACGCCGGCCTCGCGCCGGCGTTTTCACGAGGGGCTCACATGCCCATCAGCAGCACCATCGCCTCCTTGGCGATGAAGCCGATCATGCCGACGGCGAGCACGACGAACAGCATCAGCGTGCCGAACCGGCCTGCCTTCGAGTCCCGTGCCAGGCGCCAGATGATGAACATCATGTAGCCCATCAGCACCGAACAGCCGACGTAGAACGAGATAGCCTCGAATTGCTCGACGTCCATGGCGGTTCTCTGGTGGGGCCGCGGTCGGCCGGCTGCAGGGGCGGCGGACTATAGCCTCGGGTCAGCGGGGTGTCATTGCTTCGGGTCGTGGCGGTTCCGGGCCGCTTCGGGCGGGTCGGGGACGGGGTCGTAGCCGCCCTCGTGCCACGGGTGGCAGCGGCCCACGCGCCGGATGCCGAGCCAGAGCCCGCGCCAGGCCCCGTGTCGCTCGATCGCCTCCAGAGTGTACGCCGAGCAGCTCGGGTAATACCGGCAGTTGTGGCCGAGGAACGGGCTGACCAGCAGGCTGTAGCCGCGGACCAGCAGCATCAGCAGGCGCTTCACGGCAAGCCACCGGAGCACCGGGCGCACCGGCCGCTGATCTCGACCACCGGGCGCTCGGTCCGGAACCCGGTCGCGGCGGCAGCGGCCTGCACCGACCGGCTCACCAACGCGTCTTCGAGCTCGCTCACCGCACCGCACGTCCGGCAGATCAGGAACTGGCCCGCGTGGGGCTCGTCCGGGTGGGCGCAGCCGACGAAGGCGTGGAGCGTCTCGAGGCGGTGCACCAGGCCCTGCTGGACCAGGAACTCCAGGGCACGGTAGACCGTCGGCGGCGCGGCGCCCGGCACCAGGGCACGCAGGGCGGCGAGGATCTCGTAGGCCCCGATCGGCCGCTGCGCGTCACAGACGATGGCGAGCACCTGCCTGCGCTGCGGCGTGAGGCGCGCGCCGCGCTTCCGGCACAGGGCCTCGGCGCGGTCGAGGAGGGGCGGGGGCGATGACGTCACGTGCCGCCCCCCGTCGTCGCGGGGACGTGCGTGCGCCGCCGCTGGAGCCAGCGCTGCAGCACGGTCGACACCAGGTAGGCGACGCCGGCGAGCAGGATCATCGTCGCGCCGGCAGGCAGGTCAGGGCCGTAGGACAGAGCCAGCCCGCCGGTGGTGAACAGGCTCCCCAGGACGACGGCCAGGACCATGATCCGCCCGAGCGTGGTCGCGTGCTGGGCCGCGATGGCCGCGGGGAGCGTCAGCAGGGCGATCACCAGGATCAGGCCGACCACCCGGATCAGCAGGACCACGGTCAGGGCGACCAGGCAGAGCAGCAGCAGATAGAGCAGCGTCACCGGCAGGCCGCGCAGCCGGGCGAACTCCTCGTCGAAGGCGACCGCGAGCAGCGGCCGGCGCAGGACGGCGACGGTGAGCAGCAGCACGGCGTCGAGGCCCGCCATCAGCCAGAGGTCCTCGCGCGGCACCAGCAGGATGTTGCCGAACAGGTAGCTCATCAGGTCGACGGCGTAGCCCGGCGTGCGGGCGATGAACAGCACGCCGATGGCCATGCCGACCGCCCAGAACGCCGAGATCAGGGTGTCCTCGTGCTCGCGGAAGCGCAGGGTGATCCAGCCGACGACCAGTGCGGCGGCCAGCGCCGCGACGAGCGCGCCGCGCATCGGGTCGACGCCGAAGTACAGGGCGGCGCCCATCCCGCCCAGCACCGCGTGGGCGATGCCGCCGGCGAGGAACCCGATGCGCTTGACGACCACGTAGGTGCCGGCGATGCCGCAGCCCACGCTCGCCAGCAGGCCGGCCAGCAGCGCCGCCTGGAGGAAGCCGTGGGTGAGCAGTGCGGTGCCGAACTCGCCCATCGAGCCCTCAGTGCGCGTGCGCCACGCGGCGCACGTCGCCGCCGTAGAGGTCGTGGATCACCTGGCCGTCTATCGCCTCGGTGGCGTGGCAGAGCAGCGTGCGATTCACGCAGGCGACGCGCTGCACGTAGGCGGAGATGAAGGCGACGTCGTGCGAGACGACGAGGATCGTCATGTGCCGGTTGAGCGCGCGCAGCAGGTCGAAGATGTCGCTCTCCACCCGCAGGTCGATGTTCGCGGTGGGCTCGTCCAGGATGAGGATCTGCGGCTCGCAGGCCAGTGCCCGCGCCACCAGCACGCGCTGCAGCTGGCCGCCCGACAGGGTGGCGATGCGTCGTTGCGCGAGGTCGGCGATCTCGGTCTGCGTCATCACCCAGCGCGCCATCTCGCGGTCCTCGGCGCGGTATCCGCCGAGCAGTCGGCCGCGGCCGAGCCGGCCGGTCAGCACGACCTGCTCGACCGTGAGGGGGAAGTCGCGGGCGAAGGCGGGGTACTGCGGCACGTAGCCGATCTCCCGGCTGGCAGCACGCGCACCGCGCCCGAGCACCCGGATCGTGCCGGCGGTCGGCTCGAGCAGCCCGAGGATCAGCTTGAGCAGCGTGCTCTTGCCGCCGGCATTGGGGCCGACGATGCCGAGGAACTCGCCGGGCGGGACGGCGAGGTCGACGTGCTCGAGCACCGGCACGGCGCCGTAGGCGAACGAGACGCCGCGCAGCTCGATCACCGTCCCGCTGCTCAAGGCGCGGCCTCGACGAGGGCCAGCGCGAGGGTACGCAGCGTCGCGGCGTAATCGCGCGCCAGCGGGTCGACGGTGACGACCCGGGCGCCGAGCTCGCGCGCCAGCACCTGGGCGCTGCGCGGGCTGGACTGCGGCTGCACGAAGATGACCCGGATGCCGGCTTCCCCGGCCAAGGTCGCGACCCCGGCCAGGCTGCGCGCGCCGGGCTCCTTGCCGTCGCGCTCGATCGCGACCTGCTCGAGGCCGTAGGTCGCCGCGAACTCGCCCCACGCGGGGTGATAGACCAGGAACCGCCGGTTTCTGAGCGGCGCGAGGATCTGCCGGAGCTCAGCGTCCAGCGCCTCCAGCTCGGCGACGTAGGCCGCGGCGTTCGCGTGGTAGACCGCCGCACCCGCGGGGTCGAGCGCGGCGAGCGCATCGGCCAGCCTCGGCACCATGGCGCCGACCAGCGTCGGGCTGGTCCAGACGTGCGGGTCGTGGTCGTGGCCGTCGTCGCGCGGGTGAGGGCTCGCGGCAGCCCTGGCGCTGTCCGGCGGCAGCTGCAGTCCGGCGCGGGCGTCGAGGATGTTCAGGCCGCTGTTCTGGCTGCGCAGCCGCGCGATCCAGGCCTCCTCGAAAGGCATGCCGACCCGCCAGAACAGCTCGGCGCTCGTCAGCTCCTCGATCTGCCGGGCCGTGGGCTCGAAGCTGTGCGGGTTCTGGCCCGGGCCGACCAGGGTCTGCACCCTCACGCGGTCCCCGCCCACTCTTTCGGCGAACGCGGCGAGCGGCAGCACGCTCACGGCCACGCGCACGGCCGCGTTGCCCGTGGCTGCGGCCAGCAGCAACGGGACGCTGCAGAGCAGGGCGATCAGACGACGGGTCGGCTCCATTGGAAATGCAATCTTATAACGTTGCCCGGACCTGGCGACACCCGGCCCGGTGGTGTCTGTGGGCCGGTGGGGTTACCGTTTCGCCACCGTGACCACTGGCAGCCTGTTGCTCCATCCCGCCGATCCGGGCGCGCCGGCGCCCGACGTGGCGACCGTCGTGCGGGCGCTTGCCGGGCTCGGGCTGGTGGGCGATCCGCTGGGTCCGCCGGAGACGTTCCGGGCGGGGCCCGAGTTCCTTCGCCACGTCACCTTTCTCGGCTGCGCACCCCATCTCGTCCTCGAGCCCCCGGCCGACGGCGGGGACGCCTTCAGCCACGTCGTGATCGCCGGGCCGTTCGCCGCGCCCCGCCTGGTGGTGGGCGCCAACACCGCCGCCCCGCGCTGTCCTGCCTGTCGTGCGCGCTTCGAGGACTGGCGGGCCGCCCTCGCCGGCTGGGTGGCGACGCCGCTGGCAGGCTGTGCCCGCTGTGCAGCCTGTGGGGCGGTGCAGCGGCCGGCCGATCTCGACTGGCGCGAGACTGCGGCGACGGGCCGGCTGTTCGTGGAGGTCCGGAACGTGTTCCCGGGCGAGGCCGTTCCCGGCGAAGCGCTGCTGCGCACCCTCGGCCGGCTGGGCGCCGGGCCGTGGCGGCACGCCTGGGTCAGCGGGTTGCCGGCTACTTGGTGACGCAGCAGTTCTTGCCGCTGCGCTTGGCCTCGTAGAGGGCCGTGTCGGCGCGCTCGAACACCGCCTCTGCGCTGTCGTCGGCCTGGAATTCGCTGATACCGCAGGAGATCGTCACCTCGACCGGCCGCGCCCGGGTGTGCAGGCCGGCACGTGAGACGGCGAGCCGCATCTCCTCGGCGACCTTCAACGCGCCGGCCTTGGTGGCGCCGATCAGGAGGACGGCGAACTCCTCGCCACCGTAGCGCGCGACGAAGTCGCTCTGCCGCAGCCGGCTGCGCAGGGCGTTGGCGATGATCCGCAGCGCCTTGTCGCCGGCCGCGTGGCCGAAGCGGTCGTTGATCGACTTGAAGTTGTCGACGTCGAACACGGCGAGGCACAGCGGGGCCCCGAAGCGACGCCAGCGCGCGTGCTCCTGGCGCAGGCGGTCGTCCCAGGCGGCGCGGTTCGGAAGATCGGTGACGGGGTCCATGAGGGCGTGCTCCCGGACCAGTGCGATCTCCTGCCGCAGCTCGTCGGCCTCCTGCTCCACGTGCCCGAGCCGCTCCCGCAGCGTCTGCTCGGTTGCGCTCGCCTCCCGGTGGCGCTGCTCCTCGTTCGCGAGGTGCTCGGCCATGCGCGTCTCGATCACGGCGAGGTGCCGGCCGACGTCCAGCCGCAGCTGGTCGAGCTCGGTGGCCTCCTGCACGGTGACCTCGATGTCGCGCACCTGGCTGCGGACGACCCGGTCCAGCTCGCGCCCGCCCGCGAGCGACTCGTCGCGCAGGGCGCTGCCGCGCTGCATGTGCGCTTCCAGCTCGCGCAGACGATCGGTGAGGCCGGCGAGAAACTGCTCGGCAGCGCGAATCTGCTCGTGGGACTCGCTGACCGTCTTGGCGACCAGCGCGGTCAGCTCCTCGACCACCCCCAGCCAGGCATCGGGGGGCGCGTCCTCGGCCAGCCGTCCGCGCAGGGCGTCGATCTCGCCGGCGATGGCGTCCGGCCAGTCGGTCTGGCTCAGCATGTTGCGCAGGCGCTGGTTCGCGGACTCGGCAACCGCCGGGGCGGTCGTCTCGGCCCGCATTCCGGCGGTCAGCAGCTCGGCGAGGGCTTCGACGCCCCCTCCGCCCTTGCCGCTGGCCGCATCGTTCCACAGCTCCCGGGCGCGCCGCAGCTGCGCAGCCGGCAGCTGCAGGCGGCCGAGCAGGCGGTGTATCAGCTCCACGGGGCGAGCCTCGCCACCGTGCAGTACGGCGTCGGCGAGGCGGTTGAGCTCGGTCTCGAGGGCTGCGAGGTCGCCGCCTTTGCGCGCCGCGTCCCGCACCTGGTTGAGCCGCCCGTCCAGCGCCGGGTCGAGGCCGGTGACGGCGACGCACAGCCGCGAGATGGCCTGGCGCAGGACCTGGTCGGTCTCGCGCGCGCGCCGCCCGACCTCGTTCAGCTCGTCGGTCAGGGATTGGACTCTCGCCTTCCAGTCGGTCTCCATGCCGAATTCGTCCTAGGCAGCGACCTCGAGGCCCCCGGGCAGCTCGACCTCGAGGCTGATGGGCAGGTGGTCGGACAAAGGGTAATCGAGCACGCGCGCGTTGCGAATCGCAAGCCCCTCCGAGACGAGGATGTGATCGATCCGGCGCATCGGCCGCCAGCTCGGAAACGTCTTCTGGTCGCAGGCAGGCTCGTGCAGTCCGGCCCGGTCCATCAGGCGTCGCGCCTCGCGCGACTCGCAACCGCAGTTCATGTCGCCCATGAGGACGACGTGCGGGTGGTTGCCCAGGAGCTCACCGAGGAAGCGCATCTGCACTGCCCGCGAACGGCGGCCGAGCGCGAGGTGCACGATGCAGACGCGAAGGTCTGCCCCCGACGGCCCGAAATCGGCCACGATCGCGCCGCGTCCCGGCAGCCCCGGCAGGCGGTACTCCTCGAGCCGGTTGGGGCGGATCCGGCTGAGCAGCCCGTTCGAGTGCTGCGCGAACGCGCCGATGTTGCGGTTGACCTGGTGGTGCCAGTAGGCAAAGCCGGCGCGGTGCGCCAGGTATTCGGTCTGGCCGATGAAGCCGCTGCGCAGGCTGCCGGCGTCGACCTCCTGCAGCCCGACCAGGTCGTACTGGGCGAGGACCTGGGCGATGCGGTTCAGGTTCGTCATGCGCTCCCGATGCGGCAGGACGTGCTTCCAGCTCTGCGTCAGGTAGTGCCGGAACGTGCGGGTGTCGATGCCCCCCTGGATGTTGTAGCTCAGCAGGCTGAGCCGCCGCAGCGGAGCGACGATCGGGTCGATCGGGGCGTGTCGCAGCGCCGGCATGGTCTAGCGGGTCGCCGCCCCCGCCTGGCGCAGCTTGCGCGCGTCCTCGATGAGGAAGTCCGTCACGTCGAGCACCTGCTGGTAGCTCCCCAGGCCGTCACCCGTCTTGTTGCGCCCGTCGACCACGATCTTGGGAACGGCGTTGATCTTGAACCGCTCCGCCAGCTGCTCCGCGCGGCGCACCTTGGCGTTGACGGCAAACGAGTTGAAGGCCTCGCGGAACTTCGTCTCGTCGACGCCGAACTGCTTCACGAAGCCCGCGATCGCGGCCTCGCTGTCCAGCCGCCGCCGATCGTTGACCAGGGCGTTGAAGAAGTCGTCGCTGAGGCGCTGCTCCTCGCCCAGGGCCTCGAGCGCGTAGAACGCACGGGCGAGCAGGCCAGCCGCAGGGTTGAAGGCGGCGGGGACCTTCGCGAAGGTCACGTCTTCGGGCTTGCGCTCGAGCCATTTGCGCAGGTGGGGCTCGAACTGCATGCAGTGCGGGCAGGTCCACATGAAGAACTCGTAGACCTCGATCTTGCTGTCCGCCGCGGGTGGCGGTGCGCCGGCGATCGGGACGTAGTGCGTGAGCTCCTCGAAGGGAGCCGCCCTGACGGGGCTGGCGATGGTCGCCAGCAGCAGGAGGGAAAGGATCAGCTTGTTCATCGGCGGTCTGCTCCGTTGCGGCTCCGCGGCCAGGCCCAAAGCATACCCACTGTGCGGACCGCGTGCTCGCCGCACCCCAAACACAAAGGGGTGGCGGCGGCCACCCCTTCGGCGACGCCGGGTGTCGGCGGCGACTACTTCATACCCTGCACATAGGCCGCAACGGCAGCGATCTCGGCGTCCGTCAGCTTGGCGGCGACGCCCCGCATCATCTGGTTGGGATCGCTCGCGCGGGTCCCGGCCTTGTAGTCCTTGAGGGCTTTCTCGACGTACGGGGCGTGCTGTCCGGCGATCCGCGGGAAGTTGGCCGGCGCGACGCCGAGGCCCTGCGGTCCGTGGCAGGCCGAGCAGGCTGCGACCCCGGTCGTCGGGTTGCCGCCGCGGAAGAGCTGCTGCCCGACCAGGGTCTGCTCGATCGAGGCCGGCTCGCCGGGCTGCAGGGTCTGGGCGGCGAAGTGGGCGGTCAGGTCGGCGAGGTCCTCGTCGGTGGCGATGATCATCGCCATCGGCGACATGGCGTCGTCCTTGCGGTCGCCGGCCTTGAACGCGGCGATCTGCCGCGCGAGATAGGTGGGGTGCTGGCTGGCGAGCTTGGGCCAGATGGGGTTCGGACTATTCCCGTCCTCGCCGTGGCAGGCGATGCAGCCCAGCGTCGTCGCCTTCTCCTTCCCGGTCGCGGGGTTGCCAGCGGCGTGGACGGCTCCCGCCGCGAGCGCGAGGGACACCGACAGAGTCAGCAACGAGTTCTTCATAAGTAGCCTCTCCAGGACCCGGTATGGACTGGGCCGGGGCAGTCAGGGCGCTGCCGCGCGACCGGTTGGCAAGAAAGGGCGCCTGGCTGCACGGACCGTGCGGCGCCGGGCAAGTTCCGAAATTAACCGCATTTTTATATACGAATCGCAGGGTTTGGGTCAAACCGCCGGCTTGCGCGCCTTGCCGCCTCGGAGCCCCGCTTGCTGTAATGCCGCGGGCCGCCTCGGTCCCGCCACGCTCGGCTGTCCGCCACCCATGAACCTCCAGCCCGTGATCCTGTCCGGCGGCGCCGGGACCCGTCTGTGGCCGCTGTCGCGCGAGGCCCACCCCAAGCAGTTTCTTCCACTGGTGGGCGACCGCTCGCTCCTGCAGGCGACCGTACGCCGTCTGGACGGCCTCGCCGACCGCCAGGCGGGGCAGGCGATCCCGGTCGCTGCGCCGATCGTGGTCTGCAACGAGCAGCACCGCTTCCTGGTGATCGACCAGCTGGCGGCCGAGGGGTGTCGCGCGGCTTCGATCATCCTCGAGCCGGTCGGCCGCAACACGGCTCCGGCACTGACGCTCGCCGCGCTGACCGCTACCGCCGACGGTGGTGACGCGGTGCTGATCGCGATGCCGGCGGACCACGTGATCGCCGACGCCGCGGCCTTCCGGGCCGCCGCCGCCCTGGGCTATCGGCTGGCCCGCGAGGGCGCGGTGGTGACCTTCGGCATCGTGCCTGACGTGCCGGCGACCGGGTTCGGCTATCTGCGCAAGGGCGAGGCCCTGGGCGATGCCTTCCGGCTGGCGGCGTTCGTCGAGAAGCCCGACGAGCCGACCGCGCGCCAGTACCTCGAGAGCGGCGCGTACCTGTGGAACAGCGGGATCTTCGTGTTGCGGGCGCAGCGCTGGCTGGAGCTGATCGGCCAGTACCGTGCCGACATCCTCGACGCCTGCCAGCGGGCGCACGCGGCAGGGACGCGCGACCTCGACTTCTTCCGCGCCGGCGTCGAGGCCTTCCGCGCCTGCCCGAGCGACTCCATCGACTACGCCGTCATGGAGCCCTACGCCGCGGAGCCGCAGGCGGCTGCCCGCGTGATCCCACTCGACGCCGGCTGGTCCGACGTCGGTGCCTGGGCCTCGCTCTGGGCGGTGAGTCAGAGGGACAGCGCCGGCAATGCGGTGCGCGGCGACGTGTTCACCCACGACGCCACGGGCAACCTGATCAACGCCCAGCACCGCATGGTCGCCGCGGTCGGCGTGCAGGATCTGGTGGTGGTGGAGACCGCCGACGCCGTGCTCGTTGCGGACAAGGCGCGGGCGCAGGACGTCAATGTGGTCACCGACTTCCTCAAGCTCGCCGGGCGCAGCGAGAGCCGCTACCACCGCCGTGTGCACCGGCCCTGGGG
>Ga0208980_10000169_pt1 | contig 33316 bp, 28 predicted proteins | sample WetSurMetagenome_3_FD_187993 | JGI IMG/M metagenome (GOLD analysis project Ga0208980, IMG submission 187993) | Wetland microbial communities from Twitchell Island in the Sacramento Delta, sample from surface sediment Aug2011 Site A1 Bulk (version 2) | ecosystem: Environmental > Aquatic > Marine...
GACCCTTCCGGATTCCCTGGCTTTTTAAAAACGGGGTTCGCTTTCACATGGGCCATAATATGAAAACCTTCATGAAAAAGGGTCACTCTCTGCTCTACCAGGCTATCTTTAGAGTTAAGATAGATCTCCCAGCTGTTACCGGTTTTCCAGACCGCTCCATGACAGGCTTTCAAAGGCAACTTACGTACATTAATTTCCCGGGATTGGTCAAACATCTGCACCAGGTCTCCTGGGATGGGGGCCTTATTGATGCCACCTTTCTTCAACCAGCTCTGGGCTAACATTTCAACCAGTTCATTAATTCTTTCATCATCGTATATATTTCCTGTTCTGGATTTTATTTCTCCTTTAAGGTTTTCAGCAGTCGTCAGCGTTATTAAATCCGCTTCGTTCCATTTGATGTCGATATTTCTTGGATTTGAATAATTGTATATATCCCTGTAAAGCTCCGCATAATAACCGTTTTCATCTTTATCTACGGAGAATGTTTTATAAACTATCCTCACGGGAAATCTGTCTATGCTGTCGAAATCATAAGTCATGCTTCTTTTGCTGTCCATCCATGAACTCAAATCTTTAGACTTTATAACTCTTTTAATAAGAAATTCCTTCATCCTGGCAATATTATCGTTATAATTCCTTACGCATCCGTGTGAAAGGCTTCTGTTTTCGTCATCAAGCAGATACTCTTTATTTGTGCCATGAAAATACCTCAGTGAATTTTCATCATAATGAACCACGAATAAACCCAATGGATTTTTGGGGCCTGGCGGTGTTGCAGGTAATTCTTCTTTTCCCGGCTCTGGATCTTTCCATGACGGCCAGTTCCTTACTCTGTATGCTTCAAATCTTCCTGTGTACGTTTTGTCCTTTGCCGTACCTACTACATTATTCCAGGTATCAATATATAAAGTATCTTTTTCATAAATTTGATAAAGGTGCGAACGGAATTCAGGTATATTCAGCTCCCACAGGATTTTCATTGTATCAAGAAGAAAATTCTGAGGTATCAGATATTTTATCCTGAAGAAAGTGGCAGCGCTTTCACCTTCAGACTTTTCCGCAATATCAATTGCTTTATTTTTAAGAATTTTTTCGATCAGAATATCCGGAAGTATCGGGAAATGATCTGTAAGATAATCTGAAACGGATTTATCCGCTTCTTCAATGGATGCCGCTTCTACTTTTACCGTGTCAAATCCTTCTGCGCGCAATACTGCCGCCGAAAAAATTATAAACAGAGTTAAACAATAAATTAATTTTTTCAATATTTTCTCCGGGAAATTTAAAATATAGTTACTTTTTATGTTAATTATTTAAACCAATTATCCGCCGAAATCGTTTCGGCCGGTTCTGAAATTGCATTATGTATTATAATATTTGCAGTATTTTTATGAGAATCCTGTTCATTTCTGCCTGTGCAGTCTTTCTGAATTTTAACTGTACTTTTTCGAGTTCTGCAATTGTTCTTTTATCTTCTAGCATTTTATCTGCAATCAGTTCTCTTGTAATAAGTCCTATTGCTGCGAATTTTATTCCGCAGTGCACAGATGAAATATTTTCAGGAGCGAGTGAATATCCAAGAACATCAGAGCTTATTTCACGGTAAAACCTTACTTCTGCTTCTGTTTCAGTCTGGGGTCCTATAATACCGAGATAAACTGATTCATTAATTTTAACTTTATTATCCTGAAACACTTTATACAATCTGCTGTAAAAATCCCTGTCGTATGCATTGCTCATATCCGGGAATCTTACTCCCAGGGAATCATCATTTTCCCCGATTAGCGGATTATCACCCATAAGATTTATGTGATCATAAATCAGAGCAAGTTCGCCGCAGCTAAATCTTGGATTCAGGTGCGCGACTTCTTCGATTGACAGAATTTTTTTAATTCCCAGCAAACGCAGTGTATAAATGACATGTCCGATATCCCTCATGGAATACCCCTCGAAATAATGATGCTTGCCATTAAGAATCAGTATATCGGTTTTGTCCACCTTAGCGAAACAAAAACTTCCCTCCTCTGCAGTATCTGCATAATCAAATTTCGGGGGAATATTTTTATATGATATATTTTTCAGAATTCTAATTCCGCGGGGTACTTCATAATTTGTTTCGGTAATTACAGCCGTTCGGGGCTGAAATCCCGGAGGCATTTTTTCCCGTATTGCACTGACGGATTCAAGAATTCTTCTTTTTTGTTCGGTCATTATTATTTCAATTTAAATTTGGGACTAAGTTTTTAATAAGGGATATCAGATTTGGTTCAGCGATTGCTGCTGCTTTCAGAATTTCCGATAATTTTGCTACCTCAAGGGTGTCCGGAAATCCAAGGTCCGTAACTATTGAAAGCCCGAGTGATTTAATTCCAAGCTTTCCTGCTACAATCAGTTCGGGAACCGTTGACATTCCCACGACGTCTGCACCTATTTTCTGCATCAGTTTATATTCCGACCTTGTCTCAAGATTGGGACCCTGAACGGTTGCGTATGACCCTTTTTTGATTTTTATGCTATTCATAATAGCAGTTCTATAAGCAAGCTCTATCAGGTCATTGTTGTAAATTCTTTTTTCATTATTAATACTGTTATTCCTGCCGATAAGCGGAGTTGTGAAATGCAGATTTATATGGGAAGTCATAATTATCAGGTCTGTTTTCTGAAACATAGGGTTAATCGCTCCGCAGGCGTTTGATACTATCAGGTAGTTTATACCGAGAAGCTTAAGAACATAAACGGGAAATGTCACTTTATCATGGTTATATCCTTCATAGTAATGGAATCTTCCCGACATTGCAACGATATTTCTCCCGGCTAATTTACCGAATATTAATTTCCCCGCATGAGATTCAACTGTTGATACAGGAAAGTCAGGTATATCATTATAATTTACAGAATGCTTGACATCAATCAGGTTTACCAGACCCCCAAGCCCGGTTCCGAGTATAACTCCTATCGGATATTCCTCTTTAACGGTTTTCCTGATATAGCTGCATGCAATTATATGCTTCTCTTCAAACAAATTAAAAGATATTATTTCATTTCAAAATTTTCATCAAAGGGTTTGTTCGAATCTCCTCCGTTCTGTTTCGGAAGATTTATTTCCCTGTAAACATGTTCATCGTCCTTCATATCCGCAGTGGGGTCAAAAGAAGAAGATACTGAACTGAGGTTCCTGAAGTTCGTCAGTTCCATCTTGATAATTTTTCTGTTTTTATAAAACTCTTCGAGCTCGTTCAGCTTATCCGATAGGTAATTTTTCAGGTCTTCGAATGTTTTTTCGTTCCTCTGCTTAATTTCCTCAAGTTCCTGTTTTTTTGCGAGAATTTCGTCTTCGATATTCTGTTTGATATTTCTTGATTCGAGTTCGGCTTCACGGATTATCACATCAGACTGCCTTTTCGCATTGGCAATTATTTCTTCGCCCAGGTCATGTGATTTGACAATAGCTTTCTGAAGGTTCAGTTCATTCTCCCTGTAAATTTCTATGTCCTGAAGGAGTGATTTTATCTTTTCTGCCTGGTTCCTGTTTTCAATTAACAGTTTTTCATAGTGGCTGCTGACAGTTTCGAGGAAAGCATCCACTTCGTCAGTATCGTATCCCCTGAGGGATTTCCTGAAATCCCTTTTCTTTATGTCGTTAGATGATATAATCATGATATATAGTTTTAAGTTTTTAAGTCTTTTTTAAGTAATTTCTTTGACCAAATATTGCACTTCCAATCCTCAGCATGTTAGTTCCTTCTTCAATTGCAATCCTGTAATCTGATGTCATTCCCATTGACAGGTATTCGAAGGTTTTTATATTTCCTTTTAGTTTATCGTATAAATTTCTCAGGCAAACAAAATTCTTTCTTATTATTTCTTCGTCATCTGTAAACATTCCAATCGTCATCAGCCCTTTTAATCTTATATTTGGCAGTAATGATATCCCGGAGCAAACCTGTTCGGCATCATCAGGTTCTACGCCGGATTTCTGGTCCTCTCCTGTTGTATTAACCTGAACAAGTATATCAATAATCCTGTTATGCCTTGCTGCGTGTTCGTTAATAATGCCCGCGAGATGCACGCTGTCAACGGAATGAATCAAATCGATAAATTCAGCAATGTACTTGACTTTGTTCGACTGAAGGTGCCCTACAAGATGCCATTTGATTTTTTCGTTTTTAAGTTCATCGTGCTTGCTCCTTAATTCCTGAACTTTATTCTCGCCGAATACTTCCTGTCCGAGCCTGTTTACAGCAAGGATTTCTCCTGCTGAAAAAGTCTTGCTGACGGCAACCAGCGTAATATCTTCAAGTGTCTTTCCGGATTCAGCACAGGCATTGCTGATGTCATTCAGCAAATATGTATAATTCTCATTTAAATATTCATAATCCATCAATAAAAAATATGGTTTAATAATTGAAAATTCAATCATATTAGTTAGTAAACGAACGAAGGAGGTTCCGCTGACTACAATTCATACCAGCAGGGTTATAATGTAAATTACGCGTTTAGAAATTAATATAATACCGGTATTATTCCTGATTAAACAAATTAAATCATAGATTTGAGTACTTTAAAAATACTTTATTATTAACAATAAAAACAATAAATTAGATAAATTTTTATTCCCGGGATGCTCAAAAAATTCGGTGCAGATTTAAGAAAAATAAGAGAGAATAAAAAGATAACTCTCCGCGATATTGCCGGTAAAACGCGTCTTCACATATCCCATTTTGACAAAATGGAAAACGGGGATTTTCAGTTTTTTGACTCCACATACATCAGAGCAATTCTAAGGCAATATGCAAAAGCCATAGGGATTGACCCTGAAAATATTCTTTTCAATTACGAACTCGCAAAAAACGGAAAATATAATTCGGGGTTTTTATCAGAATATCTGTCTGATGCAAAAACCGGTCTGAAAGAAAAATCCGATGATAAATCTGATGTTCCGGACATTTTATTATCTCATGAACAGGATACAAAAACAAGTAGTAAGGGTTTTTCAGTAGAAAAGGAAACTTCTGAAACAGAGCAGATTATAAAAACTGACAGCATTGAACCGCATGATGTTTTTTCTGTGCCTGAATCCGGAAAAGATAATAATTCCGAAATATCCGATATGACAACTTTTAGGGACGGTATTAGACCTGAAAAAAGAAAATTTTCAACATCGAAACGGGTTAAGATTGAAGGTGAAAAAGGTGATTTTAACGGGGATTATTACAAACGGGACGGTATAAGAATACCTTATTCATTTCTGAAATCGGCAGGCGTTGTTGCACTGGTCATTCTGATGCTGGCTGGAATTTATCTTCTGATAGACATAGTTTTTCTGCAGAAAAGGGAAGTGAAAACAGATCTGATAAGACCAAATTTTGATGAGATTGTAAAAGAAAACGAGAAAAAGATATTAGGGAAAAAAACTGATGAAGAAATCAGGGATTCCATAGCAAGGGAAACTGCCAAGATTGATTCAGTCAAAAAATCCCTGAGTGATTCTATTGCATTTTCTGTAAAGGCTTACGAAAGAGGATTTATCGTTGTTGTACTTGACTCGCTTATTGAAGATAATGTTGTTAGAGAAACGTTTAAACCGGGTGACAGCCTGATATTCAGGGCAAAAAAATCATTCTGGGTAACCTCAAAAAACACCGGAAATTTCAAAGCATATCTTAACGGAACCCGTTTGGAATTCGGTGACCAGAACATTAAAGCGGTACGGATAACCAAAAAAGGTATCCAGAAAAGGACCACGCAATCAAATGGAAACCAGCCCGGAAAAGAGGATTAAAGAACTCCGCAGGAAAATTTCCGAAGCGGATTATAAATATTATGTTCTCGATTCACCTGAGATTGACGACTATCTGTATGATATGATGATGAAAGAACTTGCCGGGCTTGAAATTAAATATCCCCATCTGGTTACAGCAGATTCGCCCACCCAAAGGGTATCCGGAGAACCGACAAAGAGGTTTAATGTAGTATCACATTCAATTCCCATGCTTTCACTGACTAATACCTATAGCATGGATGAACTTAATGATTTTGATAAAAGAATTGCATCACTGCTTTCAGGCCGGAAATACGAGTATGTATGCGAACTGAAATTTGACGGTCTTGCAGTTTCTCTTATTTATGAAAACGGATATCTTATTAGAGGTGCAACGCGGGGTGACGGTATAAACGGTGATGATGTCACAGCAAATCTGAAAACAATACGATCTATTCCATTGCGTGTCGAATCGGATGAATTCCTTAATTTTGAAGTACGCGGTGAAGTATATATCAGAAAAGATGATTTTAAAAAGTTAAACGATGAACAGGTTACAAGAGGGGATAAGCTGTTCTCAAATCCGAGAAACACTGCTGCGGGAACACTGAAACTGAAAGACAGCAGGGCTGTTGCCTCAAGACCGCTGAACATTTTCACATATTCATTTTATTCACCGGATAAAAAACTGAATTCACATTTTGAAAACCTGAATATTCTGAAAAAATTGAAATTTCCGGTAAGCAAATATTCCAGGAAAATAAGTAACATAGATGAAGTTAAGAAATTCTGCGACGAAATAGAAAATCTCAGGGATTCACTTTCATATGAAATTGACGGAATTGTTGTGAAGGTGAACTCGCTTTCTCAGCAGGACATAATCGGGAATGTTGCGAGGTCTCCGCGATGGGCAGCAGCATACAAATTCAAAGCAAAAGAAAAAGTCACAAAAATTAACAGCATCACTCTTCAGGTTGGAAGAACGGGAACCATAACCCCGGTAGCAGAACTTGAACCTGTTTTCCTTTCAGGTTCGACTATATCGAGAGCGACGCTTCATAATTTCGATGAAATCAGGCGTAAAGATATTCGTGTGTCAGATACAGTAAAAATAGAAAAAGGGGGTGATGTCATACCGAAAGTTACAGAAGTCATTTTAGAAGAACGCAGTAAAAATTCCAGACCATATCCTGAACCGGTAAACTGTCCTGACTGCGGCACAAGACTTGAAAAACCGGCTAAAGAAGTGTATATATACTGTCCTAATTATTTCTGCCCGTCACAGGTACAGGGCAGGATAGAGCATTTCGTGCAGAGGGATGCGATGGACATAGAAGGGCTTGGTGAAAGTATAGTGTCTGTGTTGATAGAGAAAAAATTAATCAAAGATTACGGTGATTTATACGGACTGAAAGATAAAAGAAAAGAACTGCTCGCTTTGGAAAGGTTTGGTGCGAAGAGCGTTGATAATTTGCTGGCAGCAATAGAAAAATCAAAGGAAAAACCATTTGAAAGAGTTCTCTTTGCAATAGGGATAAAGCACATCGGAGTGAGGACAGCAAAATTAATTTCAAAACATTTCGGTTCCATGGATAAGTTAAGCAGTGCATCCGAAGCGGAAATAATTGCTATCCATGAGATTGGTCCGGCAATCGCACGGAGCATTGCCGGGTTCTTTAAAGATATGAAGAGCAAAGAACTGATAAGTAAACTGAAGATAGCCGGCCTTAAATTTGAAACGGAAACAAAAACCGCAACGGTGAAGCCGGAAAAATTCCAAAACAAAATATTTGTATTAACAGGCACGCTTGAAAAATTTACGCGCACCGAAGCAAGCGAAATAATAGAAAGACTCGGCGGCAGGGTTACATCGTCAGTAAGTAAAAAAACCGATTTTGTTGTTGCAGGCTCGGAAGCCGGCAGTAAACTTGAAAAAGCAAAGACATTAGGAGTAAATATACTTACTGAAGATGAATTTATTTCAATGACAGAAAAATAATTTCTTTAATAAATCGCAAAATTGTATTTGAAAAACAGCCAGCGGTTTCATCCTCAATATTTTATAATTCCGGATTATACAATCAATTCATAATTTACAGAGAACCGGCAATAATTTTCTCCGATATTAAGCGTAAAATGAATTTACAAATTCCGGTAAATCCAAAATAGCAAAACTACCACAGAAATTACTGTTGCCAGTAATGGTGTAAGAGTAAATTTAGGCATATCAACTCTGAATAGTAGATACATCACATAATATACTATTACATAGATGATTAAGGGAGTCGAGACATATACAAGTGGATTATAGAAAAACGCTTCCCTGAAATTAAAATGCAGAAGGTTGTGTGTTCCCCTGAGCCCGCCGCATCCCGGGCATTGAAGCCCTGTCACGGTATTAAAAATACAGTCCGGATAATATTTATGTTCGGAAGGATTCCACAGAAACATGACAATAATAAAAAAAACTGCGGCTGTTAAGACCGCAGTCTGATAAAACTTTGTATTTGTAAAAAGCTTGTTTAGATCCAAATTACTTAACGAGGTTGAACTTCTCTCCGAATTGACCTATTAACGGCAGTGGAGCTACTTTCCCGCCGAATGCATTGATTATGCCGATAATGTAATAAACTATAACAGCGATGAAAAGAATATATCCTATCCCGCAGGTTATAATACCGATTACATTGACGAGCAAATTGACAATCAGCAGAACGATAGATTGTTCCGTATGATACATGACGAACTTATTTTTCTTGTATTCATCCATTAGAAGAGGAATAAAGAAAACCAGATAAGCCACAAATGCCATTGTTTTGCCTGATTCGATTTCTTCAGGAGTGATATTAAGATTCCTTGTAGATTCTGCCATTAATTTCTCCTTTTATTTATTTTTAGAGTTAATATGAAAACCCGAGATTTAGCGGAAAATAGCTTTAATGCTACCCCAAGTATTTTTAATTCCCGATACTGTATGAACGACAGTTATAGTATTCGTATAAGAATAAGAGCTGTTTGAGTTTATACATTTTAGCCTGTAATAATAAACAGAAGAATTATTGTCTTTGAACCCTACACCGTTATCCTGATAAGAATAATATGAATTATTGCCGGTAGCATAAATTGTTTTTACGAAAATGAAATTATTGGGAGTAGAGGCACTTCTCTCAACTTCAAATTTGGCAGTTCCGCTCTCATCTCCCGTTTTCCATTCGAGCAATATTCCGTCGGAGTTTGTTTTACCCGTAAAATACTCAAAGGTTAAATTGGCCAAAGCTGCCCCGGCAGTAATTAAAATTACCAGTAATATTTTGGCAGATATTTTAGTCATAACTAAGTAAAGATAAAATCATTATTTAATTAATGCAAGTATAAAATTTATTAAACGTGTCTCTTGCTGACAGTATGGTAAACGTAAAAAAACAATCCCGGAAGTGCGGTTTTATTTTCAGTTTACTGTTAATTGGAATTTTTATAATTTGTAAAATGACTGACAGCGATTATTTTATCTTAATAGATTCGGGCGGGACAAACTGCAGGATAGCTTCAAGTTTTGATTCGCAAAATATAAAAAATGCCTCGGTTTATCCTTCCGTTCATTTTACTTCAAACGGTCTGAACGGATTTTCCGCCCACCTATCACACCTTATCGAAAAGTACACCGCCGAAAATGCACTGCAGACAAATGAATGTGCCGGAATCTGTATTGGCGCTGCAGGTGCAAGAAATATCAGCCAGAGGAATGAAATATCTGCGGAAATAAGCCGGATTACTGGTATTAGAAATGTAATAACCGAATCTGATTCGGCAATAGCTTACGAAACATATTTTGGAACGGGTGACGGACTGTTAATAATATGCGGAACAGGTTCTGTACTTTACGGGAAACACGCAGGAACTGATGTAAGGATTGGCGGATGGGGAAAATTACTGGGAGATACGGGCAGCAGTTATTCACTTTCTCTTAAAATCCTGCGCAGATTAACAAAAGATTTCGATTTAAATGATGAATATTCTGAAACTGAAAAGCTCCTTGAAAAAGAATACGGTATTTCAAGATATACAATAATTAATGAAATATATCATAAAAATTTTGATATCGCGGGCCTTGCTCCTTTTTTTGTAAAACTCGCAGAGAAAGGCAACGAATTGTGCAGGAATGCAGTAGAAAATGAAATAAAAGGAATATCAGATATGGTTAAAATATTCCTGAACAAGTGTGACCCGGACGGTACGGTTGAAATAGCTTTTACCGGGGGTTTGTTTGAAGAGAAAAATTTTTTCTCTGAAAAGTTATTCAAATTACTGAAATATAATTTCAGCAGCCGGGTATATTTAAAAACGGAATTTAAAAATCCGCTCGAAGGGGCTTTAAAAATCGCAGCAAGGAGAATTATATGATGAAGACCGACTTGATTCTTATTCTGGATTTTGGTTCACAGTATACACAGCTTATCGCCAGAAGACTGAGAGAAATGTCGGTGTACTGCGAAATCCAGCCGTTTAATACAGACATTAGAAATTATATTGATTCCAAAAGCAAATATCACCTCCGCGGTGTTATATATTCGGGAGGCCCTGCAAGTGTACTTTCAAAAGATTCGCCCGATATCAGCGATACTGATTACGATATCATCAGAAGTTTAAATATTCCCGTTCTCGGTGTATGTTATGGTCTTCAGTTAATCGCGAAAAAATCAGGCGGCAAGATACACAGGGCGAAAGTCAGGGAATACGGCCTTACAAAAATTAAAGTAACCAATAAATCTGAATTATTTTCGGGATGCAAGGAAAAATTCAATGTGTGGATGAGCCACGGGGATTCGGTAGAATTCCTGCCGGGAAAATTCCGTAATACTTCGAAAAGTGTTAACGGAGTTATAAGCAGTTATGAATCTGCAAATGATAAAATATACGCGCTGCAGTTCCATCCGGAAGTAAATCACACAGAAAACGGGGAAAAAATACTGTACAACTTTGTTTTCAGAATCTGCGGAATAAAAAACCTTTTTCTTCCCGCATCATTTATAAAGGATAAGATAAATGAAATAAAACAGACTGCGGGTGATGACCATGTTATCTGCGCTTTAAGCGGGGGAGTTGATTCTTCTGTTGCCGCAGTGCTTGTTCATAAAGCCATCGGCAATAAACTGATATGTATTCATATTGACAACGGACTGATGAGGAAAGACGAAAGCAGGAAAGTAGTAGACCTGTTCAGGAAACATTTTCATTTCAAACTGATATTCGTCGATGCCTCGGAATTATTCCTGATCAGGCTGAAAGGAATAACCGATCCGGAACAAAAGAGAAAGATTATAGGCAAAACTTTTATTGATGTTTTCGAAAGAGAAGCAAAAAAACTTAAAAGCAAAGGAACGAAAATAAAATATCTCGTACAGGGAACATTATATCCGGATGTTATTGAATCTGTTTCTTTCAGAGGGCCGTCAGTGACAATCAAATCACATCACAATGTTGGAGGACTTCCTGATAAAATGAAACTTAAACTCATAGAACCTTTCCGTGAATTATTCAAAGACGAGGTAAGAGCAATCGGCATGAAACTGGGATTACCGGAGAGGTTCATAAAAAGGCATCCTTTTCCGGGACCGGGTCTGGCGGTCAGGATTCTGGGGGACCTGGACAAATACAAACTGAACTTGCTTAAGGAAGTTGACGATATATATATAAAAGGTTTATATGAATTCGGATTATACGATAAAATCTGGCAGGCTTTTTCCGTGTTGCTTCCCGTACAGAGCGTCGGTGTCATGGGCGATGAAAGGAGTTACGAAAATGTCATAACATTAAGGGCTGTAACCTCGACAGACGGTATGACAGCTGATTTTTATCCATTTGAAAAAGATTTTTTCTCTTATATATCCAACAAGATTATTAACAGTATAAAAGGTGTAAACAGGGTGGTATATGACATAAGTTCAAAACCCCCTGCTACTATTGAATGGGAATAATACCGATACAGTATAAAAACCATAAAAACTCATTAATTTCTCACTTTACCCCTGTCTATATTTTTGGACACCCGGATGTCCACTTTTTTAGAATTTGACTTGACAATCAATTATATCGCTTTTATATTTGCATGTACTTTTTAATCAACTTTTTATAAACAGCCTAAAAATACAGGGGGTATTAAATGGCAAAAATCAAAAACATGTTCTTCGTACTGCTTACCGTATTGTTCTTATCCGGTATCATTGCAGGATGCGGCGGCGTAAGTGAAGAGCAAATGAAACAATTAAATGACCTGAAAGCTGAAGTTGAATCACTTCAAAGTCAGGTAAATGCAAAAGAAAGCGAAAGAAATGCTTTACTGAAGCAAATTACTGAGAAAGACGCAAAGATAAAAGATTACATGAAACAGTGTGATCAGGCAAAACAAAACTGCAAGTAATCTTTGCGAAATTTTAAAACACTAAATTTTAAAAAACAATTTTAAAAGGAGATTTAATTAAATGAAGTTCCATAAATTATTAATCGCATTGCTCGTACTCTCCTTGACCCTGGGTGTAAAACTGTCAGTATTTGCTCAAGACGAAGAAGAAACTGAAGTCCCGGAAATGGACGAGGAAGAGTGGCAAAAACAAATGGACGAGTACACTGCAAAGAAGAATGAACTCGTCGGAAAGCTCGACCAAATGAACAAAGATATCGACCTTGCAAAGAAGAAAAACGTCGAAAAAGACGCTGAAGTGAAAAAAGCTGAAGACGATCTTTATGCATGCGTCGGTGCAACAAAAGAAAAAGTTGCGGATTACAGAAAAGTATTCGAAACTGCAGAAAAATACATCTGCCCGAATCAGAAAACTGCCAAGAAAGAAGATGCAGTGAAATTGTTTGAACCTCTTACACTTTCAAACATAAAGTGTCTGCCTGAATTCTTTGAAAGATACAAAAAGATGAAAAACTGTATCGATACATGGCCTGAGCAGAAAATCGCTGGTTACACTGTTGTAAAAGGCGATTGCCTCTACAAGATTGCCGGCAAGAAAGAAGTTTACAACAACGTAAAGATGTGGCCCGTACTGTGGGAAGCAAACGAAAATGGCGTTGCAAGTGCACCTCCGAAAGTAAAGACAACCATAAAGAACCCGAACTTAATTTATCCGGGTCAGGTCCTGAAAGTTCCCGCATTAACCGAAGAACTTAAGAAAAAAGCGGAACAAAAGGCAAAGAAATATAGATACCACAAGAAAACAAAAGTTGAGAAAACAGAAGGTGATGTAAAGAAAGATGAAAAGAAAGATGTAAAGAAAGACGTGAAGAAAGAAGAACCCAAGAAAGAAGTAAAGAAAGACGTGAAGAAAGAAGAACCTAAAAAAGAAACACCCAAGAAATAATTAGTTTTTCTTTAATACAAGCAAAGCCTTTATACGCGAGTATAAGGGCTTTGCCTTTAAAATTAAGAAACAATAATACGGAAAAAAACATACCTCTAATAGGATTGGATCTGTTATCGTTCAGTGGTGTCAATGAAGATAACATAAATTATATCAGGAATAAGTTTGCGTCTTCAAGTATCGTTTTAAGGGGTGAAAACCTTATTATCAAAACTGAAAACACAAAAGAATTTGCTTTACTTCAAAGAGTTATTGAAGAACTTGTCTACCTTTCCAAGCGCCAGGGTGAAATCCACACAGAGGATATAGACCTTGTGCTTCATTTACTTGATTCCGGAAGCGACGATACAGGCAGGAATATTCCCGTTTCAAGGGAAAGCAATAATATAATTCTTGTAAATAAGAATGATTCTATCAAGCCGAGGACTCCCACCCAGTTAGAGTATTTCAGGCAAAATAACGAGAATGACATTGTATTCGCTATAGGCCCCGCAGGTACTGGAAAAACATACCTTGCCGTTGCATTTGCAATAGCTGCATTAAAAAATAAACAGGTAAATAAAATTGTACTTGCAAGGCCTGCGGTAGAAGCAGGAGAAAGCCTGGGATTTCTTCCCGGTGATTTATCAGAAAAAATAGACCCTTATCTGAAACCATTATTCGACGCTCTTGAAGATATGCTGCCCTATGAAAAGCTCAAATCACATCTTGAAAAGAACATCATAGAAATAGTTCCTCTGGCTTATATGAGGGGAAGAACCCTCAGCAATTCATTTGTAATACTGGATGAGGCGCAAAATGCATCAACTATGCAGATGAAAATGTTTTTAACGAGGCTGGGTCCGAATTCCAAGGCAATAATAACAGGTGATGTTACGCAAACCGATTTACCGAGGAAAGAACTATCAGGATTGATTCAGGTCGAAAAAATTCTTAAAAAAATTGAAGGAGTATCATTCGTTTACTTCAATAAAAATGACGTCGTCAGGCACAGGCTTGTCAAGGATATCATTGACGCCTATGACAGGTTTGATAAAAGTGCGGATTGACCAAAACATAAAATTTATTTGATTTTCGAATTATTTCGTTGTAAGTAAAAAATATCTTATTTATATTTACTTAATATTAGTAGTTGAAATTTTACTTTAGAATTATTCATTAATAACTTTATTTTAAAAACCATTAAAATAAGTTTGACTTATGGCAGACAAAACCACCGGTGACACGTACACTGATTCTAAAACAGGTTTCAGTGAAAAAGGCGCAAAAATTGAAGCAAAGATCAAGCAGTTAAAAGAAGGCTTCTCTGAAATTATTGAGATTAAGAAATACCTGGTCGAGAAAAACCTGACCAGAATCTCAAAAGCGGGAACAAAAGACGTAATTCGTGCTCTTATTCCTTCACTGTTATTACTTATCGTTTCCTTATTTGTTGATGTGGCATACGTACCTATACTGGGCGACGTAGCCGCAGACTTTGCAAGGAAATTATTCCAGGTAGATATCACATTGAAAGTAGTTCCTATGCAGTTCTGGTGGTTACCATTCCTCGCATACATTTTGTTCCTGGTTTTTGCACTATCCTGTAATCACAGCCTGAAGAAACAAATTGCCCTGAAAGGGCCTGAACCTGAAATAATAACAAGAATCGTGGATAACTACAGCGGGCTTGTTGACTCGATATCAACGGCAATGCCGTTATTAGGTGCAGCAATTCTTTTACTATCAACGCAGCTGGGTGAAAAAGTATTTCTCGGTTTTTCGGTTCCATTTGAGATAAAAGCAATCGTTATTCTTGCAATAGGAAAGTTGTTCGGTTCAGTTTTTGAAACCCAGGGTCTTCAGTTCCAGAATATCACTGAAGAAGTTGCTAATGTCGAAGAGGAATATAATTTTTACAATCAGTACCAGCTTCAGAATAAAATGGTAGAAGGTATCAAGGAAAACTGGGAAAAAATGGTACTTACGGTAACCGGCGCAGGCGGAACGAAACCAGTGACCAAGGAAGAAGCGGAAGTAATTTACAAACAATTACTGATGGCCAAGAATATAAACGATGAACACGCGAAAAACCTTGCGGCTTTCAAGAAGATGGTTGATGATCTTGCAGCAATAAAACTTACAGATGCAGGAATGGTAAATCAGATGAATGAAGTTGTTAACAACCTGACGAATGCAGCTGCTATCGTTAAGAAAACATCGGAATATTCAGAAATTCTCAAGGCAAATTTTGACACGATGAAAGGCGTATCAGCTATGATTGCAAACATTAAAATGCCGGATACTTCCGCATTGAATGAACTGCAGAAAACGGCAGCCATGATTAATGATACAGTATCGAACTTAAAAGATACAAATGCACTCAAGAGTCTTGAAAATTTGGTTTATATTGCAGGTAAACGCTAATTTACGATTCTTAAAATTTTAAGTTTGCAAAAATGAGTAAAAATAACAGAGACGTAAAATTTATAATATATCAGGTCCTATATATTTTTGTCATCGTAGTCATAACCATGAAAGGTGCGGATTTGAACCTTATGAAGGTTATGACAGAAGAAGAAGCTGTCAAAAAGACGTATGCGGATTCTCTAAAAAAATATATCGATTCGATGCTCGCACTTGGGCTTGTTCCCAAGATTGAACTGGATTCATTAAGGAACCTTGCCGATTTGAGGAATTTCATTCCTCCTCAAATAACACCGAATATGATTACATTGCAGACAGGACAGGTAGTTGTATCGCAGACGGAACTTGAACGTTTAAGAGAGCAGAAAAAAGAAGAAGAAAAACAGCCTGAGAACATTGAGATGTCACAGCAGGAAATTGCACCTCTGAAAGCTGTTCCGTTAGTTCAATATACTGTAAATCAGGTTAGCAATCCTTATAACCAGGAAATGCAGATCATCGGAGATGATGGAGGCGTTATTGCATCTGTTCCTCCAAACGGAAGCAGGCAGTTTACAATGGGCGGTCAGAAGAGTGTTACTTATAAAGTAAGCGGACAGTCAAAAACCGCTTCAACAAAAGAAAACCAGAAACCGACAATTAATTTCCAGGCACTGAATTCCGGGAGTGAGGATGCCTCATTAAGAGCGCTTCAGAACACTGTTGGATTCAGGGTAACTATTGTCGATGATTTCGTCGGACAGCTTGATGTAACGTTCACAGGTCCTGTCAAAGTCGAAACTAAAGGAAACGGTGTTTATGATATCGTTTTAAAATATGCAGCATCCAAAGAACAGTTTGAAAGAATATCTGAAGGGAAAGATTCGCCCTTCAGAGCATCCTTTACGGTGACAGTAAAAGATAAAATAGCACCTCATAGTGTTACGAGGCAGGCTCAATATACATTTGGCGAGTGGTAAATTTATTAATACATTATAAACAATTTAAAACTATGAAGATTCCAAAAGCTTCAATCTTAGCATTTTTTGTACTGCTGGCGATTATTTTTCTTAACAGTGCAAAGTTTTCATTTGCTCAGGAAGTAAATGAAAACGATCCTAAAACTTTCAAGTATTTCAGAATTGATGCAGGAACAGATGATGACAGCGTTTTCGTCAAAGTCCAGGATGAAATGGGGGTTGACCCGAAATTTTCGAGATACGCTCTTATTGTTAACGTATCGGACGCTGACCCGAATAACCATTATATTGTTATCGGTGAAGAAACGGACGTTACCAAAATCCAGACTTCTTGGAGCAGTATTACGAAAGAGGTTCAGACGAAACTTCTGAACTGGTCTGCACCCAATAAAATCAACCTTGCAAAAAGGAAATACAACTATGTATCCGTTTTTGTCGACGCTTTAAGATTCATTAAAGTTAAGGAAATTATCGCACCGCCCAAGAAAGAGAGGGAGATTTTAAGCACGACAGCCTATATAAATCCTTATCTTAACTTCTTCGGCGCGGACCCGCTCGGTATTCCGCTTAAGAAAAGTTTTGGTTTCTCGTTCCAGTTAGGAACAAATTATTCCGGTCCTCTTGAAACTGACATTATTGGGGCAAATTTCCACCTTCTTGGCGCCAGGGTAGGTGTTGGCACCAGGATGAAAGAACTTGTCAGAAAAAGAGATGCAGGAGCAACCGGTAGCGAAAAAGAAAGTACCTTCGGAAATTATAACAACATATTCATGCCGAAACTCAGTATTCAGGCAAGTTATATTATTCCGTTCGGTAACTTCCTGGAATTCAGTTACTTTGCAGTACTTGACTCAGGCGATTATGACCCGCCTCTCAAAGTCAAAAATTATTATGATACCCTGGTTAACGGTTCGTACATGCCCAATATGTATATTAACAAAGGCGGCTGGTTTAACTGGGAATTAAGGTATCCTGTCAGAACATTCGGTTCAACAAGGGCAAAAATATATGTTGCGCAGCATCTCGGTAACTACCATGCAGGTTATATCGGAAGAGAACTTAGAATTGCGGGTTCAGTATTTGACCTGAGAATGGATTACATGTTCGAAAATGCAACAAGAAACTGGCAGTTCCTCTGGGAAGCGTATGTTTCAGGATTTGCCGAATCATTCGGTTTCGGCGCTTTTGCACTCGGACCATCTATAAGGATTTCACGAGGTCCGAACGGGCCGGTTGCAATCGTAACAGCGCTGATCAACGCCCGTCTGAAGGTCGGTGATTTCTATGACGAGAAGTAATAAATTTAATTTAACATAATAAACACGATGATAAGAGTAATTTTACTGTTTTTTTCAGTAACACTCATTGGGATTATTGTGTTTGGGGGAAATTCCTTTGCGCAGGATGACGATTGTTGTCCTGAAGAGGATAAATATGGCAGGGAAGAAGAACTGCTTGAATCCGAATGGGATCAACAGATGTATGAACTTAATGCACTGAAAGCTTCATTAATAGGTTCCTTGTCTCTTTTAGACAAAGATATAAATAATCTGAAAGCAAAGTCTTCGGAAATTGATAGACAGTTGATTGAAGCTGAAGATAACCTTTATTCCTGTGTCGGTGCTGACAGAAAAACCGTGGCTGACTTCAGGAAAAAATTTGACGAAACCGAGAAGAAAGTAAACAATAAGCTAGGGAACTGCGAAGATGCTAGGAAATATTATTTTGATGAAATTGAGGCATCCCGTATAAAGTGCCTGCCGGAATTTTACAACAGGTTCACCGCAATGAAAAGTAAAATTGAATCGTGGTGCGCCGAAACAGGAAAAGCCGGACAGTACACCGTCGTAAAAGGTGATTGCCTGTGGAGAATTGCGGGCAAGAATGAAATCTACGGAAACGGGAATTACTGGCCGAAACTCTGGGAAGCTAATGAGGAAGGTGTAATCTCGGCTCCGAGGAGCACGCCGAAAAAAATATCGAACCCTAACCTTATTTATCCGGGTCAGGTATTGAAGGTTCCCGCTCTCAGCCAGGAAGATTTACAGAAGCTTAACAGCCTGAGTTATATCATGAAAGTGCAGAAAGAATCCGATACTATGTATAAGGAAGCATTTAAAAAGAACAGGCCGGGTTCTGTAACGAAAGAACAGATTAAAAAGAAGGCTCCTACCATCAAGAAAGATGTCAGGATAGACATTAAGAAAGATGAGAAGAAACCCGAAATAAAGAAATAGACAATTATTAATTCATAAATAAAAAAGCCCTGAATTTTCAGGGCTTTTTTATTTGTGTAAACTGATAATTTTAATTGCTCTTAACGAGCCTTGCCCCAAATGCACCGTCTATGTTATGCCTGTGGGGAAAGACTTCGATGAATCCATTATCATTAACAACTTCTTTACACACATATTGTTCCGCACTGTCAATTTTAAATTCAGGGTGAATTCCGAGAAATTTCTCCACGACTTCTGAGTTTTCCTCAGGTTCTGTAGTGCAGGTACTGTAAACAAGGACTCCGCCCGGTTTAACGTACTGAGCTGCTTTTTCAAGTATTTCAATCTGGATATTCTGGAGTTTAATTATGTCTTCCGATTCTCTTTTCCATTTAATATCCGGTTTCTTTGTCAGTACTCCCAGTCCTGAACACGGAGCATCAACGAGGACTTTATCAACTCCGCCTATAATTTTTTCTTTGAGCATGTCCGTTTTTGGTTCGTTAATGTCTTCATTAAATGCAAGAATGTTAGTTATTCCGAGCCTCTGGAAATTCCCCTTCATTATTTCAGCTTTTTTCAGGTACTTGTCAATCGCGATAATCCTTCCTTTCCCGTTCATCAATTCGGATATATGTGAACTCTTACCGCCCGGGGCAGCGCAAACATCCAGTACCAGGTCTGTTTCAGAAGGATGCAACAACTGCGACATCAGTCCTGCGCTTTCATCCTGAATTGTGAAATACCCGTTTTTAAAAAATTCGTCTTCATAAATCCTGGACATCATGCGGATATGAACAAAGTAATCAAGATATTTTCCTCTTTTGTATTCTATTCCAAGTTCTTTAAGATGACTCTCGAGTTGTTCAGTAGTGATTTTCGTCCTGTTCACGCGTAATGTCAGTTTCGGCCTTATATTATTAGCTGCACAAAGTTTTTCCGCTTCATCGAATCCGAATCTTTGAACCCAACGCCTGACCAGCCAGTTGGGATGCGATTGAATTATTCCAAGATAATTTACCTCATCGATTTCCCTTGTCGGCCATACCAGGCTGTCAAGAGTTCTTATGAGGGTTCTCATGACGCCGTTGACAACACCGGCATGCTTATCGGTACGTACTTTCTTTATGTATTCGACCGATTCATTGACTGCGGCAGCATAGGGGATTTTATTCAGAAATAATATCTGGTAGAGTGCCACCCTCATTGCATTCTTGACGTCAGACATGCACTTTTCATACTGCCCCCTGTAAAATCCGTTAAGAAACCAGTCAAGTCTCCTAAGCCATCTTATGCAACCGTGGGTAATCTCATTCAGAAGTGCCTTGTCTTTGTCAATCAGTTCGTTCTGTCTGAGTTCAAAATCAATAATTTTATCAAGATACGCATCTGACCTTTCGCATCTCACAAGAATTTTTATTGCAAGTGCTCTTGCATTATTGTAGATACGTTTATCAACGTTAGTAAAATAAGGAAAATTTTTATCGGGATGCTCAAGGGGAATATAAACTTCTTCTTTCGGTTCTTCGAAGTTAACCGGTTCATCATCAATATTTGTAAGTTCACGGTTTTCAGGTTCGTTTATTTTTTCGCTGCTTAAATCAGTCGAGTCTTTCCCGCCGTTATTTCCCGGTTTTTCGTTTTTAATAATTTCGTTATCCATGGGTAAAGATAATCATTCACTAAATCATAAAAAATGAACTTAATTTGCTAAATCACTTCAACTGGGCATTCATCTATGGAATTTATAAAATGCCTGCCGTAAGGTTTGGAAATTATTCTATGGTCCAGAATTACAATTATTCCCTCATCGTTTTTATTTCTTATCAGCCTTCCTATTCCCTGTCTGAATTTAAGTATTGCTTCCGGCAGAGAATATTCCATAAAACTGTTTCCTCCTTTTTCTTCAATGTATTCAAGCCGGGCCTGAATAAGCGGATGATCAGGAACGACAAAAGGCAGTCTGGTAATTATAAGGTTGCTAAGAGATTCACCCGGAACGTCGACACCAAGCCAGAAGCTTTCAAGACCGAAAAGCACTGAATTTATTTCTTCCCTGAATGCATTCAGCAGATTTTTTCTTGACATTCCCTGACCCTGCATCAGAAGATTAATTCCATTGCCGCTTAATTTTTCCTTTAATTCGATCCCGATTGTTTTCAGTATTTTATTGTTGGTAAACAGTACAAGCGCTTTACCGCCGCTTAGAGTTATGAAATACTCAATCCAGTTCCGAAGGCTTTCAATGTACGTAGAATTGGTCTCTTTTTGTGGTGTTAACTTTTTATCACCGGGGATGTACATCTTCACCTGTCTGTAAAAGTCAAACTGAGTCGGTAATTTCAGCTCATCCGCAGATTCTCCGCCGAGGCGTTTTTTGTAATATCCGAAACTATCGTTAATTGACATGGTAGCACTTGTAAGTATTGCGGTATTTCCGGCTTTGAATATCCGTTCACGCAGAAATCCTGAAATATCTACCGGAGACGCACAAAGCCATATGTTCGTGTCCGGCGAATTTGACGAAAGTTCAACCCAGTAAACGCAATCATCCCTTCTCATTCCTATATAATCATCTATAATAAAGTTAAACTCTGAAAACTTCATGATAAAATCTGAAATTTCATTTTCATCTATTTCGGTTTTCGCAAACTTTTTTAACTCTTTAAGATTTTTTATAAGTTTGCTTATTTCTTCTTTCAGTCGATTCGTTATAAAGTCTTTCTCATATATTCGTTTTGTCAGTTTGTTGTATTTGTCGTTTTCACTCCTGAAAAATTTCTGTTTTATTTCACGAAAGAAATACTGATTTATATCGAGCAGATTTTGAACGATCGGGAGTGTCTGCAGGGCCGGGAAGTTAGTAAGAAATCCTCTCTTTTTTCTGTCATTATAAAGCCGCAGCAACTGGTACTTAATCATTTCTCTCGAGATTTTCGGTACCGCGAGTTCAGCTGCAGCATCTTCGAGAGTATGTCCTTCGTCAAATATCAAAAAATCATTCAGGAACAAATATCCTTCCTTTTCATCATCAGAAGAAATGTTAAGCAGGGAAAAAAACAGGTAATGGTTTAGAACCACCACATCAGATAATGCAATCTTATATTTTGCTTTCTGAAAAAAACATTCGGTTTCATCTATGTCGCCGCATGTTTTGTTTGTGCATACATTAACTTCAGCGCAAACGCTGTTCCATAAATCCGGATGAACGCTGAAATTCACATCCGAAAGAGTTCCGTCATTTGTATTTTTCGACCACTGGTACAATTTTTCCAGAGAAATTATCTGATCATCATCAAACATATTGTAAGCATTTTCATATGCTTTTTTCATCCTTTTAGGACAAAGATAGTTGTTCTTTCCTTTAAGCAGATTTGCTTCAAAATCGAACGGCAATAGTTTTTTCAATACAGGAATGTCTTTAAATATAATCTGTTCCTGCAGATTTATTGTGTGTGTCGATATTACAGCTTTTTTCCCGTATTTTTTCGCATAATAAATTGCGGGAACCAGATACGCGAAACTTTTTCCAATTCCGGTAGGCGCTTCAATAAAAATGTGAGATTTGTTATCCAGCGAATTGAGCACTGCCTCTGCCATCTTAAGCTGGGAATCCCTGAATTCAAAATTTTCGAAATGACCTGAAAGCAATCCATCAGGCGAAAAAAAGTTATGTACTTCTTTTCTAATATCAGTATTTTTATCAAATTCCATGAATGAATTTAATTAAATTAAGGAATGAATTAAGTTCAAAAGACCGGTAATTGAAAAGATTTGTCGGGATGACTGGACTCGAACCAGCGGCCCCCTCGTCCCAAGCGAGGTGCGCTACCAACTGCGCCACATCCCGATTTACTAATCATATAATTTACCCAAATTATTACTTAATATTTATGCAAAAAGTAATAATTATGATATAAAAATATAAAGAAAATTTAAAGAATTTCAATTTTGTGATAATATAAGATGAGATAATTTTTTGAATTTTAACTGAATATAGATATGGAATCCTTATAACTGTAATATCCGTTTTTTGATTTGATTACGTCCAGAATATATTTATAATTACCGGATTCTTTTATCACGGATTCATTACCAAGAATTATTACCTGTTCCTTTGCCCTTGAAAGAGCGACCAGCAGTTTTCTGTCTATCATGCCGGTGTTTAATGACTGCATACGCGATACCTGCATCGAATTATATACTGCCAGTGAGATTATTATTATATTCCTTTCAGAACCCTGGAATCTTTCGACGGTATCAACTGTAATTTTTTTTAAAATTCCGTCATGCGAAGTCAGACTTTTTATAAGTGCAATCTGCGCCCGCCATGGAGTAACCACTCCCACTTTCTCATCGTTAAAACTGTCTCCATATACGCAATTAAGAAGTTTTACTATTTTTGCAATTTTTACAGCTTCATCCCTGTTTGTTTTTGACGTTTTTTCGAAAGCCGAACCAATGAATACTGTTCGGGATACTGAAAGCGCTTTTTCAAGTTTATCCGTGGAATTAATGTTGTACAGACTGAATGGTTTTGTCTGCACTTCAAGAACCGCTTTAAGTTCTCCGTTGTATGCATTGTTAACAAGTTGAGCTATGTCAGCGTGCATTCTGTACTGGCTTTTCAGCATTCCAATACTTTCATGCCAGTTGTTTCTGACACAAATATTATACATTCTTTCGAAGTAGGAAACATTCAGATTATTCAGACCAATGCTGTTGAGTGAAGAATCATTAACCGAACTGCTTTTTTGTGACTGTACGACGACCGAGGGCAACTGATTCTGGTCTCCTATAAGTATAAACTTTTTAAATCTTGAGATAATGCCGCTTATATCTGCTTCTGTAATCTGCGAAGCTTCATCAATAATCACATTATCAAAGGTGAATATTTCTCCAAGGTCATCTATCCGGTTATTGAATGTTGTTACTGTTGATACAAAAATATCATGATTTTTATATTCATTATTTATGTAACATAAAATTTCTCTCAGTGTTTTGCCTGCATCGTTTGCATTCTCCGAATCAAATGTACTCCCTAATTTTTTGTACTTGATACCGTTTTCTTCAAGTTTACTGCAGATTTCGTTCACCGCTCTGTTTGTATAAGCAAGCATAAAAGTCTTTGTATCTTGGCTTCTGATATTTCTTACTATGTTAATAAGTGCTGTTGATGTCTTTCCTGTACCAGGCGGGCCCTGAAGGAGAAAATAATCTTTTGCATTGATTGCTTTCATGATATTTTCATTCTGGTCATCGCTTAAACCATTGATTCTTTTGAAATCTTTTTTCAGCAGTCCGGGTTTTCTCAAGCCCAGAATAAGTTCTTTCTTTTCCTCTGCAGCTTTGAGAAATCCGTGAAGGGACCGTGCCGTTGACCAGAAATTAGATTCAACAATATCATGCTCGAGATTCCATTTGGAATTCAGAATAAAAAAGTCGTTATAAATCTGTTTGTTTCTTAGGGTAAAAATTATATTATTATCAGTAATAATTGAAATATTGCCTCTCATTATCTCACCTCTCAAGGGATTATCGTTATCCGCATTCGCGGAATATATTATTGAATAATCACCTTCCCTGAAATTGTGATTACTCCCTTCATATCTGAAATGAATAACTCCGTTATTTTCCTCAAACTTTACCAGTTCAAGATTCCGGATTAAATTATATCCGTTTTCCTTATCAACTTCTGAATTTAGCCAGAATCCTGCAAACCCGTAATCTCCGTTTTCTGTGTAATTGTCAGTTCCTGTCTTTGAACATTTGTATTCCCTTAAAAGAAATGATAATAAATGCCTGTAATATTTCTGTCCGATGCCGGAAGTTTTTTTAAGCAGGTTCTTGTAATTATTCAGTTCATTAATATGATATACGGGTATATTGATATCAGTATTCATAAGCAGAAAAAGCACGTCAAATCTGTTTCCCGCAAGTTTTAAAAGTTCGGTTACGATTTTGTTTCTCATCATAATTACTTTTTTCTCGTCTCCCTGTGTGACAGAGATATTTCTGTACGGTGAATTTTCAGAACCTGAATAAAGAATGAATGACGAGCCTTTCCTTTCACTGCCAAATGCTGATTTTAAGAGCAGATTGTATGCTGTTATCTGCATCCTGTGGTTTATCCAGACTGAAGTTCTGTGCTCCCTGCCGCTTTTTAATTCTACTATATTCCGCTTACTCTCATCATCTGCCGGAACAGACAGGGCATCGAGCCGTCCGGTAAGTCCGTACTTCGGAGCAAAAAAAGTCGGTTCAATCCTGATATTGTTTGATGATTTTGAATTCAGAACTTTTTTCAGGTTATTAATATGCGGTGTATTTATGGACTCAATCATTTCAATAAACCTGTTCTCATCAAACCGCAGCGCTATCAGGGGATTCGACCGTATACTATTATAAATTACTTCTTCCGGGGATGCTTCCGGGTTTAATATCAGAGCATCAAATAATGTGTTTATCAGTGTTCCCTTGAATGCAGTAAGACTGGAATACGAAGGGAGAAGTTTTCTGACGAAATATGAATACGGATTAAGGTCCTTGTTATGGAAGCACTCCGCAACCTCAGATGCTTCAATCAGAAAATCCGGCTCAATTACAATTAATGTTTTGGGTGTTGATATAAAGAAGTTTCCATATATTCTTCCATATTCGATATTGTGTATTCCGATTACGGAAAACTTCTGAATATTATCGTGAAGGTAAAGGAAATCATCGAAATGATAACTTTGAATCCTGACTGAAAAGTTTTCCATCTCTTCTTCACCATAGCAATTAATGTAAAAATAATTGTATCCGCTCGTTCCGGTTTCTATCTTTGAAATATTATTTACCGTGCATCTGCAGTATTCTATAAAAGCAGGCTTCTCAGTTTTTTCGGGCTCATAGAAAACCGTTTTTGAAAGTTTTGAATATTTTTTAATTTCCGCCGGAATTACGGTTCCTGACAAAGATTTAATAATATTAATCAGTACAGACGTAATATCACAATATTCATTATCTTTAACGGATGCAGAGGATTTTAATAGTGATTTATAAATGGTTTTTTTCAGCCATGTAATGTATGATTTAGTATCTTCGGGTAAATCATAATTAGAGATAACATAATCTACACGTGACTGGTTGTTTACAAAATCGAAGTTTTCATTTAGCGTAATTTCCTTAAACAGCCCGTAAAAAATTGATTTAAGAACGGAAATTTTTGACCTGTAATTTTTATCAGATTTATCATTTTCCGCTATTGTATCATAAAAAGAAGTTGCAATTATTTCAGTCAGGAGATTCAATGACTTAAATTATAGGTTATATCCGAGAAATTCAAAGACTTTTGGAAGGCAATCACGGAATGTCAAAAATTCATGTCCTGATTTTTCTTCAAGTATCAGTTTGCTGATTCTATTTTTGAAATATTTCATTGTGTAAGTATAATCCAGCAGCGCATCGTCTTTCGCTGCCATTAAAATCAGATTGCCGTAATTCATTTTATCCGTGTCAATTTCATTATAATACTTTTCCAATTGATGCAGATATTCCTCCTTAAACTCAAAATTTGAACCTGTTGAGTAGTTTTTGTTTATCCCGGTAACACTTTTAAGCGCGATATGCGGTTCTACTGCCGGGTTTATAAGAACGGCAGGAAGTTTATATTTATGACATGCATAGACTGCATAAAATCCTCCAAGGCTGCTTCCGAAGACTATGATTTTCCCGCCCGATTTTTCAATTATTCCGCAAATTTTATCTATTGCCTTTTCAGGGACTTCCGGTAAGTCAGGTGATACTACTATATCCGGGATATTATCCCGGTTTAATTCTGTATATTCTTTTAAAATCCTTGCTTTTGTTGCATTTCCTGAACTCGCAAAACCGTGTAGATAAAGAAGCATATTGTGACCTCAATTCATTTTTTCATATAAATTTTGCATTATTTAAAGTAAATTCAATACTTAAATTAATTTCTATGCTCGAGAAGATTGAACAGTTAAAAGCTGAAATTTCGAAAATTATAGTTAAAAATTCTGAAGAACTTGAACAGTTCAGGCTCAGGTATTTAAGCAGAAAAGGGCTTATTAACGATTTATTTGAGGAATTTAAGAATGTTGACAAGTCAATTAAAGGACTTGTCGGAAAAAATCTCAATGAACTCAAGAATCTAGCACAAAACCTGTTTGATGATAAAAAGAAAGAGATTGAAGAGAGTGCAAAATCCGGTGAAGTAACCGACTATACACTGCCGGGAAGAACATATAATCTAGGAAGCAAACATTTGATTACACAAGCGCTTGAGGATATCACTAGAATTTTTGAAAAAATCGGATTTAAAGTTGCAGACGGATTTGAAATTGAAGATGAATACCATAATTTTGACGCTTTAAATACGCCTGATTATCATCCTTCGCGCGACATGCAGGATACTTTTTACCTTAACAGCGAGGGAAAGGATAAACAGTATCTGCTGAGAACTCATACATCTCCCGCACAGATACATATAATGTCATCTCAAAATCCTCCTGTGCGTGTGATTATTCCGGGTAAATGCTACAGAAATGAAGCAATAAGCGCAAGATCATTGTCAATGTTTCACCAGGTCGAAGGATTGTATGTTGATAAAAACGTGACATTCAAGGAATTAAAAGGAACACTGGATTACTTTGCAAAAGAATTTTTCGGCAAGGACTTAAAGACAAGGCTTCGTCCAAGTTTTTTCCCGTTCACTGAACCTTCGGGGGAAATGGATGTGGAATGCTATCTTTGCAAAGGCAAAGGATGCCGTATCTGCAAATACACCGGATGGCTGGAGATACTTGGCTGCGGAATGGTTGACCCGAATGTTTTTGATTTTGTGGGATACGACAAGGAAGAATATACGGGATATGCTTTCGGAATGGGTATAGAAAGAACACTTATGATTAGGCACGGAGTACCTGATATCAGGATGTTTTACGAAAACGACATTAGATTTTTAAAACAATTTTAATAAAATAATTTATTCAGGAGTAATTAAATGAAAAAACTTTTTGTATTCTTGACGGTTATGCTTTTTGCTTCGGTACTGGTAATGGGCTGCAATAAAAAGGAAGAACCGAAAAAGGAAGAGGTTAAAAAACCTGAAACAGAAACCAAACAAAACGTCCAGACTGAAGTGAAGAAAGACTCACTCAAGACGGAAGACAAAGAAAAGAAAGGAGATACAAAAAAATTGGATTATGTGCAGTTCGAAACAACGATGGGCAAGTTCAAAGTAAAATTGTACAGCGACAAAGCACCCGTAACAACTGATAATTTCAGAAGCCTCGTTGAGAAAAAATTCTATGACGGAATAATTTTCCACAGGGTTATTGATGGATTCATGATTCAGGGCGGCGATCCGACGGGAACAGGCAGAGGCGGTTCCGGAAAGACTATCCAGGATGAATTCGGACCGGGTCTGAAACACGGCAAAAAAGGTATTCTTTCGATGGCAAATGCAGGACCGAATACCGGAACCTCGCAGTTTTTCATAACACTGGCACCACAACCGCATCTTGACGGAAAGCATGCAGTGTTCGGAGAAGTTGTAGAAGGTATGGATGTCGTTGAAAAAATCGGTAAAACGAAAGTCGGTGCGCAGGACAGACCTGTTGAAGATGTCAAGATGACTAAAGTCTATATGGTAGAAGATTAAATAAAACAGAAAATATATTTAATAAATTATTATCAGGCCTGACTGTGTTATGCAGAAGGCCTGATTTATTTTAGGAGGTTATAATGACATTAATACTTAACAGGAACGATGTAATGTCCGTACTGCAGATGAACGAATGCATGAATGCAGTCGAGAAAGCATTTGCAGAACTATCTAACGGAACGGCAGTTCTTCCCCTCAGAACGGCAATAAAACCACCCGACGGTCTTTCTCTGTATATGCCTGCATACCTGAAGGAATCGGGTGTTCTTGCCTGCAAAGTCGTCACCGTTTATAAAGACAATCCTTCGAAATACAATATTCCGACAACTATCGGAAAAGTCCTTTTACAGGATATAAATACCGGAGACGTAATCTGCATAATGGACGGCGGATACCTGACTGCCGTGAGAACAGGCGCAGCAAGCGGAGTTGCAACAAAATATCTTGCGCGCAAAGATGATAACCAGGTTGCAGGAATATTCGGCGCAGGTGCCCAGGCAAAAATGCAGTTGTGGGCTGTCGCGTCAACGAGAATAATATCCAAAGCGATTCTTTATGATATTTCCGATGAAGCGATGAACATGTTTATCAAGGAGATGGGTGTTAAGTTAAATATTGAAATCGTAAAAGCAAAAAAACCGGAAGAGGTACTGCAGGCAGATATAATATGTACTGCTTCATCCTCTGCAGTTCCGTTATTCGACGGTAATCTGGTCAAAGAGGGTACACACATAAACGGTATCGGCAGTCATACTCCGAATGCAAGAGAACTTGATACAGAAACAATTAAACGTTCTTTGTTTGTCGGTGATTCACGCGATGCATGTTTCAGTGAAGCGGGGGACATTATGATACCGGTTAGCGAAGGCGCAATTACCGAAAATCATTTTTTTGCCGAACTGGGAGAGATAATTACGGGTAAGAAAAGAGGCAGAACGGACAATAAGATGATAACTCTGTTCAAATCAAACGGGCTTGCGATTCAGGATGCTGCTACCGCAAAGATTGTTTATGAAAAGGCAGTGGAAAAGGGTATTGGAGTCAGAGTAGAAATATGACAATTATCAAATAACAATTACCAATTAACATTTATTTTTAATTGAAAGACGAAAAACCCGGCAAGTTATTAAACCTGCCGGGTTTATTTTTTTATTTTTCGGCTGTTCTATATTTTCTATCTGACTATTTTCTATTTTCTATGTTATTATTTTCTATTTTCTATGTTACTGTTTTCTATGTTACTATTTTCTGTTTAACTGTTTTCTATCTTCTGTTTATCTGTTTTTCCCGATACGCTATGCTATCGGGACGCAAAGAACGCGCTATCTTCTGTTTAACTGTTTTCTGTTTAACTATTTTCTGATTAACCAATACACAAATCAGCATTTAGCCAGACCCTGCTCAAGGTCTTCAATCAAATCGCTCACATCTTCTATACCGACTGCATATCTTACCAGTCCGTCAGTGATGTTTGCTTTCTGTTTGCCTTCTTTCGATACTTTAGAATGAGTCATTGAAGCAGGATGTTCTATCAGCGTTTCGACTCCTCCCAGTGATACTGCCAGTGTTGCAACATGAACGTTGTTCATTAAAGTTTTACCTGCTTCGAACCCTCCTTTAAGTTCAAATGCAATCATGGAGCCGAATCCTTTCATCTGTTTCTTAGCGATTTCATGTCCGGGATGTGATTTCAGTCCCGGATATCTTACCCAGTCAATTTTTGGATGTTTCTCAAGCCATACAGCAATTTTTTCAGCGTTTTCCTGCGCGCGTTCTACCCTGATGCCAAGTGTCTTAATACCGCGTATGACAAGGTATGCCTGATGCGGGTCCATATTGCAACCGAGAGTAATCATCATCGGGCGTAGCTTTTTATAAAGCTCTTCGGTTTTAGCGATAACGATTCCTCCGACAACGTCTGCATGTCCGTTTATGTATTTTGTGATAGAATGAAACTCTACATCAGCGCCGAGTTCCAGAGGTTTTTGCAACACGGGTGACGCAAAAGTATTATCTACAACAAGAACAATATTATGTTCTTTTGCAATCTTTGAAGCTTCTGCTATATCAGTTATGTCAATTGTCGGATTTGCGGGCGTTTCAAGATATAGCATTTTTGTGTTCGGCTTAATAGCATTTCTGATATTATCGAGATTCGTTGTATCAATATATGTTGATTCGACTCCAAACCTTGACCAGTGGTCTTCCATAACGACTCTTGAAGGACCGTAAACTGCCGCAGTGCTTACCATATGGTCGCCTTTTGAAAGCAAAGCCATGTATATAGTATTGACTGCTGCCATGCCTGAGCTGACTGCAACGGCATCGAATCCTCCGCATATTTCTGCAACGCTGTGTTCAAGAGCTTTTATAGTCGGGTTTCCGAGTCTGGTGTAAATATATCCGCTTGATTCGCCGCTGAAACATTTTGCTCCATCTTCTGCGGAATCAAAAGAAAATGTTGACGTCTGGTAAATAGGTACGGTTGCAGATTTGAATTTATCCTTAATAGCACCTGCGTGTATAAGCTTTGTGTTGAATTTCTTATTTTTTGTATCCATAAAATAGTGTATAAAATTTATATTAGTTTTTTTGATTTCAATATCAGGTCTATCATTTCCCTGACGGCGCCTTCGCCTCCGTTATTTTTGCATACATAATGAACATGTTTCTTAACCTCGGCTACCGCGCTTTTTGGACAGCATGAAAAACCAACTGCTTTGAGAAGGGGAATATCGAATTCATCGTCTCCGATATAGGCGAATTCATCGCTATTAAGTTTGTATAATTTTTTAAGTTCTTCAAATGGCGCAAGTTTATCCTTAATATTTTCGAACAGGTGATGGATTTTCAGGCGGTCTGTCCTGCGTTTATTGACAACAGAATCCATCCCGCTGATTACGGCGAATTTCAGCCCCAGTTCTCTGCCGCGCGTCAGTCCGTAACCGTCGTGAGTGTGAAACATTTTAATATCTTCACCTGAACTGGAATAGACGATGTGGCCGGTCGTCAGGCATCCGTCCATATCCATCAGGATCATTTTTATTTTCGAGAGAGATTTTTTATTAAGTGTCATTTTATTTTATTTTTCCTGGATTCCGGCTTTTGCCGGAATGACAGATAGTATAATCTTTTTTCTGTTTTTCCCGATACACTATCGCTATCGGGACGCACAAAACGCGCTATTTTCTGTATTACGAATTTACAAATTCACGAATTACGATTTGACAAAATCACACAAATCACTCAGGAAACATTCATTGCATTTTGGCTTTTTTGCCTGGCACACCTGCCTGCCGTGTTCACCTATGCGCATTGAAAAGTGAAACTGTTCCTTTGCAGGGATAATTTCTTTCAGTTCTGCTTCGATTTTATCGGGATTTTCATTCTCAATTAGCCCGAGTCGGGCGGAAACCCTTTTCAGATGCGTATCTACAATGATGACATCCTGTTTACCGAAGCAATTTCCTAGTATTACCGACGCTGATTTCCTTCCGACACCGGGGAGTTCAGTCAATTCTTCCATCGAAGAAGGTATTTTTCCTTTATGCTTCGCTTCTACGGTTTCGCTTAATGCTAAAATTGATTTTGCCTTATTATTAAAAAAATTTATCGACTTTATATTATTCCTGAAATTATCAATTCCATCTTTCAGAATATCTTTCGGTGACATATATTTTGATTTGTAAAGCGGTGACATAGTCATGTTAACCCTGATATCAGTACACTGCGCAGCCAGGACTGTTGAAACCAAAAGTTCGAACGGACTTTTGAATTCCAGATGGCATTTTGCATCAGGATAATTTTCAGCGAGTCTTTTTACAATTATTTTTGATTTCTTAATTAGATCCTCTTTTGTCATAAATTCTATTTTATGAAATAATTCATCATTTTATAAATAAGTTTTGCAGTGAGAAAATCCGGATAAGGATTATCTCTTTTAGGTGCCAGTTCGACGACATCGAAACCAACAACATTCCTCTTCTGTCCTAATTTTCTCAGCAGGTGCATTGTCTCTTCCCAGTAAAAACCAAGCGGTTCGGGAGTACCCGTCGAAGGCATAACTGACGGGTCAAAATAATCAACGTCGAAAGTAAGATATACATTTTTCTTAAGTCCGTTAATAACTTTATCCATCCAGTTCTGCCCGTGAAGACCGTTTCTGATAGCATAAGCGTAATAAGTCTTAATTCCGTGCTTTTTTATGAAATTGCTTTCTTCGATACACTGCGCTCTTATACCAACCTGTGTGATATCTGTTGTGAACTCCGCAACACGCGCGCAGAAACTTGCATGAGAATACTTTGTACCTTCGTATTCTTCGCGCAGGTCCGAATGAGCATCAAAATGAAGTACAGAAAGGTTCTTATAGTTATCGAAATGAGCTTTTATGGGCGCAGTGGATATTGAATGCTCTCCTCCGACCGTAACTACAAATTTTTTATCCTTAATTAGTTTTACAACATGCTTATATATAAAATCTATTGCCTTTTTATCTTTTAAGCCATTCATGTTCATGGGAGGAAGCGAGGCTATACCCTTTTCAAAGCAAAACTCGCGCTCAAGTTCCTCATCAAAGAATTCAACATAATGGGAAGCTTCGTAAATTGCTTCGGGCCCTTTTGCAGTGCCTTTGCCGTATGAAGTAGTTGCTTCGTAAGGAACAGGAAGAATTGCGACGCGGGAATTCCTGTAATCAGAGTATTCCTCTTCAATCATCAGAAAATTCTTTTTTAGTCCGAGTGTTTTCAATTATATATTTGGGTCGTAATCTACTGCTCCGAACAGTTCTTTTAATGTTTTCACAAATTCATTTTCAGTTTCCGCATTCAAAACCGGGTTTACGAGCGGAATTATACCCCGCCATTCGTAATTCAGCTCAAAGTTTTTTTTTTAAGGGATTCCAGGCCTGATATAAGTTCTGAAATATCAAC
>Ga0208980_10000171_pt1 | contig 33282 bp, 32 predicted proteins | sample WetSurMetagenome_3_FD_187993 | JGI IMG/M metagenome (GOLD analysis project Ga0208980, IMG submission 187993) | Wetland microbial communities from Twitchell Island in the Sacramento Delta, sample from surface sediment Aug2011 Site A1 Bulk (version 2) | ecosystem: Environmental > Aquatic > Marine...
CCCCGACGAAAAACAAAACCAGTAGGAAACCAATGATCAATCGGACATTTGTTTGCCTGGCATATTTTCGCAGATCGCGGTTCATATTATTCAATTCTAAAAATAAGTATTTCTAGACCGTTTCTGTCTTTAGCGATTTTACCAGTTGATTATCTTTTGTTGTACCTTAAATCAACTTTATCCAACCTTGGTAATCGAATCCTAAGCGATATGGATCCTTGTCCATATTCAAAGAGAACAAAAACCAATGTATATTAGGTGTTTATGATTACAACTACCCAGTATTAATGGAACCTTCATCTTACATTCAACATCAAGGAGGTGCGATTTGGTTAAGGGATGGTAAAATTTTGCCATGGAATCTGAGGTAAAGTGGAAAATGGCTTATCAGAATGAGATCAATCATGCTCTATTAGCTCGCAAGGCCGGTAATGAAGGAATGGCTCGCGTATGTGCTCGTCGTGCTGCTGGAATCGTTATCGGTGAATATCTGAGCAGACAGGGCTACAAAAATCTAAGTAAAAGCGCCGTTGAGCGTATGTCAATATTCTTGTCTTTACCTACCATGGATGAGCACACCCGTAAAATAACAAGCCACTTCATGGTTAAGGTAAACCCAGACCATAATTTACCGGAAGATGTAGATCTAATCAGTGATGTCCAATGGTTGATTACTAATTTATTATAGGAGAATTTTGATTGGCTATGCGCATTCTCGCCATCCTCAATAGCGATTACGGTTCCAGACATGTGGCAAATATCATTCAATTTGCCCCTCCAGAATGGGTGATCAACCAGTGGAGAGCCCCTGTTTTCTTTCCACTGGTCATTGATTATCCAGAAGAGTTCCTGCCTAGCGAATTACCGTCCGCTGATCTTATCCTATCCTTTGCTGAGCATAAAAGCGTGGCCGAGCTCATCCCCGATATTGCCAAAATGACCGGAGCACAAGCGGTGATCGCTGCTGTTGATAACGAGAATTGTCTCCCCAGAGGTTTAGCCCGGCAACTTCGCGGTTGGTTGGAAAAAATGAATGTTGCCTGTGCAACTCCCAAACCATTATGTTCATTAACAGAAACCGATTACTGGGTTACCCGGCGGCAACGACTCGAACATAAAAGCCTTCAGATCGCTGAATTTGCTAGGTATTTCGGTAAACCAGAATTCTTAATCCAGGTCGACCCTCTCAAGCGAACAATTACATCCGTTGAAGTCAAAAGAGATGCAGTATGTGGCTGTGCTCGCTATGTCGCTCAAAAATTAATTGGTGTTCATGTTAACAATGCTGAATATGAAGCGGGGATGGCACACCATCATTTTCCCTGTCTGGCAAGTATGGGGATCGATATCGATTATAGTGACACCTTATTACATATATCCGGTAATATCATGAAGGAAAACGTCGGTGAGCAGCTAAAACCATTCAAACCTGTTCAATATTTAACTCCAGGTTTTCTAAGTGAAGAATAATTAATCGAAGAAAAAACCTGGGCGCTATCAATAATGATATCGTCCAGGTCCATTGAATTATAGATCAGAATAATTACCTTTACATATTGTTAATTTACTACCTTTTTCTTGTTGGATGATTGGATCATCCCTAAAGTACTGATAATAACTACAATAAGCCGCACCCAGAGAGAAAGTACTAACACCAAACCAGTAAATCCAATTACAGCAAACATAACAACCTTTTTTAGGTCAATTTCTGATGATTCGGTTTGTGGGAAAGAATAATCCATCAATCCTTTTTGTAAATTACGGATGAATTCAGGCCGGGGAGATACTGGCTTGAGACTCGATTGTAATATTGATTCAATATCGAGTATATCTCTTCTATGTTGTTTGCGTTTGGATCCCATAGAATTGAACTTTATCTCTACTTTCTAATTATTTTTACACGGCATATGCCACAATTCCTATCGTGCCAGGTCCTAAATTTGCGGCTATTCCAATCGATAAATCTGTTATTATCAATTCATGGATATGAAATTTCTCCCGGGCTTTCTGCATTAACATCTTGGCAGCTTCGAATGATTGTGAATGAACGATAGCCACATTAACTAGTTGATCATCGACTCGTTCATAAATTATTTCTAAAATTCTTTCAATCGACCGCTGACGGGTCCGAACCCTTTCCCGCATATCCAATCTACCATCTTTCAATATAATCACGGGTTTTATCTTCACCAGGGCTGCAAGCGCAGCTTGTAGTGCCTTTACTCGTCCACTTCGCTGTGCATATTCCAGGGTGTCCAAGGTCAGAACAATGTATACATTTCGCCGGATTTCTTCCAACCGGGCAAGTATTGCTTGCAATGTTGCACCCGCTTTTTCAAGCTGACGTATTTCCTTACACATGAAACCCATTGCTGCAGACCCTGATCCCGTATCAAAGGGAATTACATTTATTTTGTTTTTTAATTCTTGGGCAGCCAATACCGCTGAGTTGTAGGTGCCAGATAGTTTACTGGTCACATGCAAAGATATAATCGTATCACTCACCCTGGCAATCCGATTATAAAATTCCACAAATTGTTGAGGCGTCGGTTGTGACGTCTTTGGAATGACGCCAGATGAATCAGCTATATGATAAAAATCCTCATTACTTAGATCAACCCCTTGGCGGAACATCTTATTCTCAAAATGAATATTAATCGGAATAATCTGAACATCATAGTCTGCTATCCAATCTTCCGGGATATCTCCCGCTCCATCCATTACAATTTTTAACATTAGATCATTCCTTGATTGTCCACCTTATCATCGTTAGTATTCGTATCCATTTCAACTCGCAATGATAGAAGTGTACGGTGGTATAAGCTTTTTACAGCTCCTTCAGTTCTACCCATTATTTGTCCAATTTCTGCATTTGACATATGCTCGACAAACTTAAGGATGATCAGCTGTTGTCTTTCAGGAGGTAAATCACGAATGAGCCCTAATAGATAATCTTGCTCCTCTAGTTGCAGTAAAGTAATTTCTGGATGTTCAGAATGATGGCCTGTCGTAAATCCTTCATCCAAAGAAATTTCAGGACGCCTACCGCGATCGCGATGCCAATTTGCTACCAGGTTATGAGCAATCCTGTATAACCACGCAGAAATAGGTAGACCACGTTCCTGATATTGAGGAATCCTTCGCATTGCACGGAAGAAAACCCTCGCAGTCAGATCTTCTGCATCGTGCTGATTCCCTGTACGATAATATACGTAGTTAAAGATCCGTTCGACATAGTCTTCATACAACTTGCCGAATGCTTCATGATCTCCCTGAATTGCCCGGTTAAGATTTACTTCTTCACTATTGTTAGCCAATACAGTCACTCATTACCGGTGGGAGCTCTTTAAAAAAGAACCCCAACCACCGAAAATAGTTACATGAGTATAACATAACGATTATACGGTTTTCATTGTCAACTTATCAATCAATTTTGTTCATATCTCAATGCATTTATTTTGATGATGGATTAACCCTAAAGTCCTTTTCGTGTGAACGAGCAACTATTGATTTTTGATTTCAGATCAAATTGATCTAAAGAAAAACGAAGACACAACAGATCAATTTCCTTATAAATTATTTTGACTCATTACTGCATACTGATAAATCTGTTCAAGACCTTCTGTTAAAATCCGTTCAAGTAGGCGAGCTGTCTCTTCATAATCCGCAATCTGGCCCCGAATCGGATCAGGAATATCCATCAATCGTCCTATCATCTCGCTTAACATGAAGATTCGGTTACTATATTGCCCGAATTCAGCGATCATTCCTTCCTTATGGTTATTCTCCATTGTTAGTATCAAATCAAATCGTTTGATCAGTTCTAAGGTGACCGGCTGGGATTGATGCGAGCTAATATCCAGCCCCATGGATTGCATCACATATTGTGATAATTCAGCAGCGGAATGTCCACTAATCGCCCAGGTGCCGGCCGATTCGATATGCCATTGATTGGCATCCTCTCTTTGCGAAACCAGTCTTTTTAATATTGCTTCTGCCATTGGTGAGCGGCAGATATTTGCACTACATACAAGTAAAATTGATGGCATATCTCGCTATTATAAAGCTTCCTTCTGCTTCGTAGCCCTGTTTAGAAAAAATCAGTAGTGAAGATTTGTTTTCATATCCGTCTAAACACAAAAAAATAGGGATAAGGTTCAGAATCATAATGTCACTAAAGGATCGACTTGATATTTTTGATATTATTTTTTTGTTTGCAAGTGGCTAACTTCCAGTTCAATAGGAACATAACGATTGCTTAAAAACTGCAAAAGCACCCGTACTCGTTCTGTCCCTGGGAGGCGTACATCAAAAATCGCTTCATACCCTTCAAATGGACCATAATTGATTCGAACGATGTCCCCTTTATGCAACGAATCGAAAACCTCACCACCAGCTTTTGCAATTTCATCAACCCGTTGACGGATAGCATAGATCAAATTATCAGGCACAGGTGAAGGTTCTCCACCATAACTAACCAATCCTGTCGAATGAGGGATCCATTGGAAGGTGGACAGACCTACAGCATCAATATCTGCTCGAATAAAGAGATAGCCAGGGAAATATGGTCTGAACTTGCGTGAGCGGGGATTGACGGGATTAACGCGTAATCGTGGATAAAACACCTCAAATCCACGCTCATTCACTTGTTTCCAAACTATATCTTCTTTGCGTGGCTTACTTCGTAGCGCGTACCAGTGCAATGCCATAATTCCAAAACTCTCCCAATATTAAACACAAAAGATTTCAATGAATAATCCGTGTCAATTTTATCCAAACTTTAAAGAGCCTAAAAGAAGCTGTAAATCATACCTTTAAATTTATATAATATCATACTACCTGATAGCCAGATATATGTGAAAGAAGCTTCCGTATCAGCCAGGCAGGGGGAAATAATAAAAAATGAATTATTACTGTGATACCAAAAATGATTGCGATCGCATCTAAAGCGGATTTAATAGCTGTTCCAAGATGAGAAAATATCCATGGACCTGCTCCGAATAGCAGGATTAATCCTGAAAAGACTCCGATAACTATTATCAGTGGCAACCATGCCCTCCGGTCGGAAGAGGAGGGCATCATTGTACTGCTAATTGTAAATACGAGATAAAACCACAACCAAAAATCTGGCTGGTCCACCATAGATCTTACCGCCAGACGAAATAAATCAATTTTCCATTGAACCAGGCTCAGCCACAATGCATTGAATTCCAACCGGGAAACACCAATAAATCCAATAAACAAACTCCCTGCGATCAATGGTGCTGCTCCAATCAAAGCATCTCTGACAAAATCAGTAGATGCTGTTTCTACATAACCAAGCTGAAGGTGTCCATCAGCTAACTTTTTTGGAATAAGCGAAAATCTGCCAGTTTTGACGCCTAACAAACGTGCCACGAAAAAATGACTTGATTCATGGATTAAGACACCCGGTAAAAACATCAATGAAAATAGCACTAAAGAAATTTCAGGTTGGCGAGTAATTAATAAAAAAATGGATTGAATTTCACGTTGCAGGAATCGTGGAAGGTAAAGTAGTGGTACAAATAGTAATAACAGGTAAACCAAACTCTCGATAACGGCTCTATCCATTAACCAACAGCAGCCTTAACGATAGGTATAAACTCAAATGGCTTGAGGCTTGCCCCGCCAACCAATGCACCATCAATATCTACTTGACTGAAAAATTCCCCTGCATTGGTGGCTTTTACAGAGCCTCCGTATAAAATACGAACTTCTTGAGCCAAATTATCACCAAATATTTGGCCCAACTCACGCCTGATAATGTCGCCAATCACATGATTAGCATCTTCAGACGTGGCAGCACGTCCTGTTCCGATCGCCCACACAGGCTCATAAGCAATTATGGGGGAAGCAATCGATGTAAAATCAATTCCATCCAATCCTTCTTTTAACTGCTGAATTACGATTTCCTGTGTCAGACCTGCCTCATTTTCTGAAAGCGTCTCGCCCACACACAAGATGGGATTGAGACCATAGGTTATTGCTGCTCTTACTTTGCGATTAACCGTAAGGTTTGTTTCTCCAAAATATGCCCGTCGCTCGGAATGTCCAATAATCACATACTTACAGAATTCTGCAATCATGGTAGGAGAAATCTCTCCGGTGTAAGCTCCTGATTCCTCCCAATGCATATTCTGAGCACCTACACAAATGCTGGTCCCCTCTAATGCAGCAGCAACGGGTAATATCGAAGTAAAAGGTGGACAAACAACGATTTCCACACCTTGAATGGCCATCAAGCCTGGTAATAATTCCACCATTAAAGCTCTGGCTTCTGCAACTGTTTTAAACATTTTCCAATTACCTGCAACGAACGGACGACGCATATTTACCTCATAAATAATGATTTATATAAAGAATGATTATTATGGATATCTCATGATGATCGGCTGTAAATGATGTATTGTCATAAAACAACAAATTGTCTGATCACATTCTGAGATTGATAAAGTAAAACACCAAGTTATATATACCAGTGAGAGAGCACCCAGTGAAAAAATGTCTCCCTCCAGACCGGCAAATTGGTTGGAGGGAGGCGTAGAATATCAAATTATTTATCTTGTAATGCTACCAGACCGGGTAATTCAAGCCCCTCCAACATTTCTAGCGAAGCGCCACCTCCCGTTGAAATATGGGTGATTTTATCTGCTAGTCCAGCCTGATTGATTGCAGCCACTGAATCGCCTCCACCGATAATGGATACTGCCTTGCTAGCAGCAACAGCTTTTGCAACACCGACCGTGCCTTCAGCAAAACGCGGAAACTCGAAGACGCCCATTGGCCCATTCCAAACTATCGTCCCAGCTCCAGCAAGAGTTTTTCCAAAGCTCTCCACAGTTTTTGGACCAATATCAAGAATACGCCATCCATCCGGAATTGATGCAATCGCCATCGTTTTCTTCTCGGCCTCAGCATCAAATCGATCACCGATTACCACATCAACGGGTAGACACAAATTTGAGCTTCCTGATTGCAACAACTGAGATGCTGTTTCCAGAGCTTCAACTTCACAAAGTGAATCCCCCACCGAATAACCTTGGGCTTTAAAAAAAGTGTTTGCCATCCCGCCACCAATCAAGACTTTATCAGCCTTGGTCAACAAATTTCGGATGACTCCAATTTTGTCACTTATTTTTGCCCCACCCAAAATTGCGACGAAAGGTCGCTTTGGATCGGCAATTGCCTGGCCAAGATATTGAATTTCTTTTTCCATCAAAAATCCTGCAACTGCCGGTAGATAATGGGTAACACCTTCAGTGGAAGCATGGGCTCGATGGGCAGATCCAAAGGCATCATTTACATATATTTCTGCCAATGAAGCCATCTTTTTTGCTAATTCGGGATCGTTTTTCTCTTCTTCAGGATGAAACCTGGTATTTTCCAATACAAGCACATCACCTGGCTTAAGTGCCTTGGAAGCTGCTTCAGCTACCGGCCCAACACAATCATCAACAAATGCAACTGGCTTACCCAACAAACCACTGAGATGAGCAGCAACAGGTCTTAGTGAGTATTTTGGATCTGGTCCTCCTTTCGGACGCCCAAGATGAGAAAAAAGGATCACGGCAGCATCATGGTTTAGCAAATACTCCAATGTAGGCATAGCTGCAACGATTCGCGTATCGTCAGTTATCTTATCGTCTTTAATTGGGACGTTATAATCCACCCGAACCAAGACTCGTTTTCCCCGTACATCAATATCTGTAATTGATTTCTTATTGAACATTTTCACTCCAAATATCTATACATAAAAATGCGGATAGTTTTGCACCTATCCGCATTCTATTTCTATATCACAAAGATTTAGCTAGTAACGCGGCCAAATCTGCTGTACGAACCGAATAACCCCATTCATTATCATACCAGGCTACGATCTTGGCAAAATTGTTCTTTTCTTTGCCCAAAACCTGGGTGAATGGTAAATCCACCGAAGAGCTGTGTGGATCACCCTTAAAATCTATACTGACCAGAGGCTCATCAACAGCTTGTAAAATACCTTTTAATGAACCAGCAGCAGCATCTCGGAATGACTGGCGTAATTCCTCGGTGGTAGTACTAATTTCCAGTTCAACGGTTAGGTCAATCACCGATACGGTTGAAGTTGGGACGCGTAATGCATAACCATCCATCTTACCTTTGAGATCAGGAATTACCAGGCTGATCGCTTTGGCAGCACCGGTCGTTGTTGGAATGATGTTCATTGCAGCTGCTCGAGCTCGCCGAAGATCACTATGAGGAAGATCCAAAATTTTCTGGTCATTCGTGTATGCGTGAATTGTGGTCATGAATCCACGCACGACCTTATACTTATCATGGACCACTTTCACTGCTGGTGCAAGTCCATTTGTCGTACAGGATGCATTTGAAAGGACATGGTGAATCTTGGGATCATACATCTGGTCATTTACACCCAAAACCACGGTTAAATCCTCTCCTTCTGCAGGTGAGGAAATGATGACCTTTTTTGCGCCTCCCTTGGTGATGTGGTTTTCTGCGCCTTTCACGAGCTTGCCTTTTTTATTGACACCATCACTTTTGATAGTAAATAATCCCGTGCTTTCGACTACGATATCAACCCCCAGTGATCCCCAGGGAATATTGGAGGGGTCAGTTTCCTTGAAAACCTTTACTGGTTTCCCATCAACAAAGAGAACACCATCTTTAATCTCGACCGTTCCGTCAAATCGCCCGTAATTGCTATCATATTTTAATAAATGCGCCATGGTTGGCAGGTCGCCTATATCATTAAAAGCGACAACTTCCAAATCATTGGGATAATAATCCCGAATAGCTTTGAGTACCTGCCTACCAATCCGTCCAAATCCATTAATACCAACTTTGACTGTCATTTTTACCTCCGTACAAGATTATATTCAGTAGGACAATATACTTGTCGATCTACTGTGAATGACGATATATTGATGTGCCAATCGATTATTCTACCAGAGGTCCTGTTCGTTCTTGGTACAAATCGATGATTGCCTTGGCTAATTTCGTTGAATCGTGTCTCCAGGGTTGGACTTTATCAATCAAATCTGCCCAGTAAATTGGGTAACCGATCTCGTCTTCTGGTACTGATTTTACCCAATCGACACCTGGGGACAACTCTCCTTCATATAAGTTATTTATAACAACGACGTCGAATAACGACTCGCCGCCATGATTATTGATTACTTTGATATGCTGCTCGCAGCTGTATCCTTCAGTTTCACCTATTTGTGTTGCCACATTGCATATGTATAATTTTAATGCTCGGCTAGCTCGTATTGCCGCAACAATATCAGGAACGAGTAAATTTGGTAGAACACTGGTAAATAAACTACCAGGTCCAACCACAATTAAATCAGCAGCTAAAATTGCTTGAATGACCTGCGGAAATGCAGAAGGATTACTGGGTTCTAACCATACTCTCTGAACATCACCAGGAAATTTAGGGATAGTGCTCTCGCCTTCGATGCGGACTTCACTAACGATTTGAGGCAGCTGTATATCTGCCACTAGGCGGACATCATGCAATGTTGCTGGAAGAACCCGTCCATGGACTGCTAACACTCGACCAGACTCGACTACAGCTTCTTCGAAGCTGCCAGTGATTTCAGATAGCGCGCTAATGAATAAATTTCCAAATGGATGCCCATCCAGCTCCTGATTACCATTAGAGAACCTATATTGGAATAGCTGGGTCATTAAAGCTTCATCATTGGATAAGGCAGCCAGGCAATTCCGAATATCGCCGGGAGGGGGAATTCCTTGTGAACGGCGTAACCGACCGGAAGAACCACCATCATCAGCAACAGTGACTACCGCAGTAATATTATAGCTATAGGTTTTTAACCCTCGTAACAGGGTGGCAAGTCCGTGCCCTCCCCCGATGGTCACAATCCGTGGTCCACGATCTCTCTTACGATGTTCTTCCAGATCATCGATGACAGCTTTTCCTGCGCGGCGATATGGTGCTAACAACGAGCGGTTGATACCCCAAATTCCAGTCAGGATCAATCCAATACCTATTCCCCCAAAGATCAAAAAACGCACAGGACGACTTAAGACTCTCAGCGATGCAAATGATAGAACCGGTAACCACCAGGTATTGGGGGCAGTGCGATAAATGTCAAGTAATAAAATCGCGAAACCAACACCTAATAAGGTGGTGCCCAAAAGGAATAGTAAAACCCACCGTTTAATACCTATTCCAGGAACTAACCACCGGAGTTGGTTTGACAGCTGTTTCCAGTTTTTTTTTGATCGGGGAGTAATGTTCATTCCCATTCCAACCCTTGATGATAGCAGTCTTTAGATATCTCGTCAACAATAAATTATGCTATACTTCGCAGCATGGCTAAAAACTACATCGTCGCTGATGTTGGGGGCACTCACATCCGAGTTGCTTGTTTTCCGATACAAAGCCAGAAACCCACAATCGTAAAAAGGATCCCAACGAAAGGGCAGGATTCCCCTCACCTACGGCTAATAAATCTGATTGGATCGATGAATTCTTCGGTTGATGAAATCGCAGCAATTACCGTTGCTGTGCCCGGCCCTTGCGATCCCTATGAAGGGATTATATATAAAGCTCCTAATATCCCTAGCTGGGTAAACCTACCTCTAAAAAAAATGATCCAGGAGCAATTCAATGTTCCTGTTGCAATTGGCAATGATGCCAACCTGGCTGCCCTTGGCGAGTGGCGATATGGCGCTGGGATTGGTCATCACTACCTGATCTATATTACGGTAAGCACTGGAATCGGAGCTGGAGTTATTATCAACGATCAATTATTACTTGGGGTACGTGGATTAGCTGCTGAGCTCGGACACATCACCGTGCTCCCTGATGGACCGCTCTGTAGTTGTGGAAAACAAGGTCATTTGGAAGCAGTAACCTCGGGTCCAGCGATCGCCCATTGGGTGGAGCAAAAATTAGGGCAAGGTGCTTCGTCTTCATTAACTATGGATAAGCCATTAACTGCTAAAGATGTTTCTGCTGCAGCCTGTCAGGGTGATAAACTAGCTCGAGAAGCTCTCGCCCGAGCAGGTACATACCTTGGGATTGCGATTATGGATTTTCTCCATATTTTCAATCCAAGCCTGGTGATTATCGGAGGGGGAGTCTCGCGAAGTGGAGAATCATTATTTGAACCGATGCGTACTGCAATGAGCGATCATGCCCTTTCCAAGAAGTATCTCGAAGATGTAGTCATCACCACTTGTGCCCTGGGGGATGAGGTGGGACTGATGGGTGGTTTAGCTCTTGCTCAATCATTGGACACTCTTTCACCATGCCAGTGATGCTAAAACAGTGGGATGTGGCACCTCTCATCCCGTCTGATGTTGATAATGAGTTGCATTCTTACCCAGCAATAATCCGGCAGCTGCTCTTTAACCGCGGTATCACATCAGATGAACAAGCAAGTCAATTCCTGGACGCCAAGGTCCCGATAAGTATAGATACCCACAAGCTACGCAATATATCCAAAGCAGTAAATCGTATCCGCAAGGCCATTAACCTCCATGAAAAAATCATAGTATATGGAGATTATGATGCGGATGGCGTAACAGCCACAGCTTTATTGGTGCTAGCGTTAAAAAAGCTCGATGCCGATGTAAAAGAGCATATTCCAAATCGTTTAGATGAGGGTTATGGATTAAATCTTGAGGCATTACGCACAATGCATGATGATGGGGTAAGTTTAATCATCACTGTGGATTGCGGTATCCGTTCTTTCATTGAAGCAGATTATGCACAGAGAGAGGGAATGGATTTAATTATCACTGATCATCATTATCCTCTCGAGGCACTACCTGCTGCTTTTGCAGTTATCAATCCCAAACAACTAAAAGATAATTATCCAGAAAAAGAACTGGCTGGCGTAGGTTTGGCATATAAACTTGCTGTAGCTTTAGCGAATTCATATCGGAGGGAACCCTTTGATCCAAATGCTTTTCTAGATCTAGTTGCTATCGGAACGATTGCTGATATGGTTCCTCTAACGGGTGAGAACCGATCATTAGTTCGTTCAGGCATGGAATGGATTAGAAAAAAACAAAATCAAGGATTATTTTCGCTAATTAATGGTTCGGGGTTAAATCCAGATAGGATTTCAGCAACTGATATTGGTTATATGGTGGCTCCGAGGTTAAATGCAGCCGGAAGACTTGAAACCGCGTTAACTGCTTTCAACCTGCTTACGACACAAGACGTATATCAGGCTGGACGTCTGGCACAAGAGTTAGAAGTACAAAACAATAAACGCCAAAAGATAATGCAAGATATCCAGGAGAAAGCAGAGAATTTAGTGTTTATCACTAATAAAGATCCACTTTTACTATATGCAGGCGACCCTGGATTTAATATTGGGGTTGTCGGTCTTGCTGCATCAAGGTTAACCGAGAAATATTACCGACCTTCGATCATTGCTAACATCGGAGAAAGTTTAACCCGTGCTTCCTGTCGAAGCATCCCAGAATTCCACATCACCCAGGCCTTGGACCAGTGCAAAGATCTACTAGAGCATCATGGAGGTCACGCAGCAGCAGCAGGATTTACGGTTCGGAATGAATTATTGCCTGCTTTATTAGAAAAAATGAACGAAATTGCTAAAGATCAACTTATGGATATCGATCTTCAACCAAAAATCCGGGTAGAGGCAGAGATACCCCTATCTGACCTGAAACCTGGTCTGCTTAAATATCTCGAACAGCTGCAGCCCACAGGGATGGGCAACCCGGCACCAATATTTATGTCCAGAGGATTGAAAGTCACCCGCCAAAAAGCGATTGGCACCGATGGATCCCATTTAAAAATTTCTGTGACTGACGGGAAGATAACCTATGATGCGATTGCTTTTCGTCAAGGTCATTGGATTGCCCATCTCCCCCCAGAAATTGATTTAGTGTACACTTTTGAGCTTAATCAGTTCAATGGACAGGTTAATCTCCAGCTAAATGTCAAAGATATAAGGCCATCGACATAATATTTTTCCCCTGCTCAGTCAACAAATCGATATTTAAATAATGTCCACATAGCGATAAACGCATCCCTCATTTTAATTTTCTTCCCCTCCGAGTAATCGCGTGGATTAAATGTTATCGGAACTTCGAAAATTCGGACCTTGCGTTTAAGGATTTTTGCTGTAAATTCAGGTTCAAACTCAAAACCATGTGCATGTAAGGTCATATTCTGGACAATCTCGCGTTTAAATAATTTATAGCCTGTCTCCATATCAGTAAGTATATTGTTATAAAGGATATTCGTGACCAGGGTCAAGATTTTATTGGCAACCATATTCCAAAATAATACTGGTCTGCGAGCAGCGCCTAGAAATCTTGAACCGTATACAACGTCCGCAATGCCCTCCTGTATGGGTCGTAATAACACTGGATATTCACGTGGGTCATATTCCAGGTCAGCATCTTGAATGAGTAACAAATCTCCACTTGCGTTTTGAATACCTGTCCGAACAGCTTTTCCCTTCCCTTGATTAGCCTCATGAAAAATGACTTTGATAGATTCTTTATTCGAGTATTCTGTCAATAATTCTCGACTACCATCCGTCGATCCATCGTCAACAACCAGGATTTCATCGACCAAACCAGTTGCTTTTACCCGTCGGATTATCTCGTTGATTGTTTTTACCTCATTATATACAGGGATAATAACGGTAAATGTCATAGGCATTTTTCTCCTTTTCAATTTTATCTCATAATTGTAATTGGTTATTCGATAAAAACACCTTGCCATGCTATAATCATTTAACTACCTTGGACTAGATAATAATAAAAGGAGGTTGAGCGATGGATGCATCTGCACGGGCAAAACCAATAATGGGGACTGGAAGTGGTGTGTTTACCCCTCCTATATTGCAAAGTATTGAAGATACAGGTTTATCAGCTCTCTGGCTACAAGATCTTGCTTTAAAAATCCTTTACTTCGAGGGATATCTTACCGGTTTTAAGATTGCAGAGGAAATTGCATTACCATTCACAGGAATTGTGGACCAGCTCCTTGAGGCTTTAAAACGCGATAAATTTGTCGAAGTTAAAACTTCCCAGATGGGTTTAGGCGAGGGAGCTTATTTATATGCTATCACTGGAGCGGGAAGTGAACGGGCGCGTGAAGCTTTGGAACGCAGCCAATACGCAGGACCCACTCCTGTGCCAATCCAGGTATATAACGAGTCAGTTCTCCGTCAGGCTCAAGGTCGTCCAACCGTAACTAATCGCTCAATCCATCAAGGACTTTCACACCTGGTTCTGGATGAACCGACATTTCAGCGGATTGGTCCTGCGGTTAACTCTGGCACATCTATCTTCCTTTATGGCCCTCCTGGGAATGGAAAAACAAGTGTCGCAAGGGCGATCGGAAATATGATACTGCATGAAAGTATGTACATCCCATATGCAATCTTTATTGATGGACAAGTCATAAAAATGTATGACTCGGTCAATCACCAGCTATCAACTGAAGAACCTTCAGGATCTGGAGGCGCTGGTGGTGCACGAACCAATGGAAGAAGAGACTTACGCTGGGTGCGAATCAGACGTCCCTTCATCATCGTTGGAGGAGAATTAACATTAGCCGGGTTGGACTTAGTTTTTGACGACGTGCATAAGTTTTATGAAGCACCATTCCAGGTGAAAGCAAATGGTGGGATCCTGCTTATCGACGATTTTGGTAGACAGCTCGTTCGCCCTCGTGATTTACTAAATCGTTGGATTGTCCCTCTTGAAAATAGGATCGATTTCATGACCTTACATACGGGTCGAAAGATCGAGATACCCTTTGATGTTCTAGTCGTTTTCTCCACAAATTTACCTCCCCGTGATCTTGTGGATGAAGCTTTCTTAAGGCGATTGAGGCATAAAATCGAACTTGGTGATCCATCATTTGATGATTATCGCGAGATATTTAAAAGGGTCTCGGCAGCAAAAGGAGTCCAGTATATTGATGAAGGTTTGGCATATCTGCTCCAGGAATGGTACATCAAACGAGGCCGAAAATTGCGTGCTTCGCACCCTCGTGATTTATGTGATCAAATATTGGATATTGCCCGTTACCTGTCGGTTGAACCAGCCATGACCCATGATTTGATCGATCGGGCTGCAAGTGCATACTTTGTTGAGTTATAGTTCAGAATTATGGTTGACGAGAAGAAATCCCTTAATTATGGAGATCTGAGAAGACCAACAATTTTTGCGCACCGCGGCTCAAGTGCATACGCCCCTGAAAATACCTTAGCAGCGTTCAAGCTAGCCGTTGAACAACATGCTGATGGCATTGAGTTGGATGCAACACTCTCTGCAGATAATCAAGTGGTTGTGATCCATGATGACACGGTTAACCGCACAACAAATGGGGTGGGATATATTAAAGCAATGAACTTGCCTGAATTGAAAAATTTAGATGCAGGTTCAAAATTCGATCCAGCGTATCATTCAGAAAAAATTCCAACGCTTGCGGAAGTATTTGAAACCGTTGGGCAAAAAATATATATTGATGTAGAGTTGAAAAACTACTCTTCCCCAACGGATGATCTACCAGATAGAGTTATCGAACTCGTGAAGGAATATGGCTTACAATCATGTGTAATGCTATCATCATTTAATATTATTGCATTGATACGAGCCCGTTCAATCTTTCCAGATATCCCGCTAGGGATGATAACAGTCCCAGGATTAGCAAATCTAACCGTCCGCTCAAGGTTAGTGCGATTAGGTCCGCTTTTTGCCTTGCATTCCAATTATGTAGATGTCACGCCAAAATTGATCCATTCTGTTCATCGTGCCAACTCCAGAATTCATGTATACACAGTTAATCAAGCTGATAGTATGCAGCAGCTTTTTACCACAGGCGTGGATGGTATTTTCACCGCTGACCCACTCTTGGCAAATAAAGTTTTATCAGAAATTAATTGAGTAATCCTATGATCCCTTATGTTTGGCTTGAACAGGCGAAAGAGCGTATAACACCATTTATAAAAAGGACCCCTCTCACCTATGACCCACAAACCGACCTATATCTAAAGTGGGAGAATCATCAGGTAACCGGTTCATTTAAAATCCGTGGTGCATTAAATAAAGTATTATCTCTTCAAGAATGGGAGCTTGAACAAGGATTAGTGACTGCCTCAGCTGGTAACCACGGACAGGGGGTAGCATTGGCGGGGAAACTAAAAAATGCTCGAGTTATCGTGTTTGCATCGGATCATGCATCGATAAATAAAATTCAGGCGATGCGTGATCTTGGGGCAGATGTCCGATTGATCGATGGAGGTTACGGAGAAGCCGAACGCGCGGGAATAGATTTTGCCAGAATTTCCAATGCCACCTGGATTTCACCTTATAATGATGGAATGGTTATTGCCGGTCAGGGAACAATCGGTATGGAAGTTTTGGAAACTCTTCCAGCTCCAACACCAATTGTCTGGCTGGTTCCAGCAGGTGGTGGAGGTCTAATTTCAGGGATTGGGTGTACCTTACAAAGATTAGTGTCCCGGCCGAGTTTAGTTGCTGTCCAATCTGAGGCATCTCCTTTTCTGCACGCAATTTTCCATCACGGTACACAAGATGGGGTGGTCGAGCTCGATAGCCTTGCTGATGGCCTGGCTGGACCTGTCGAAGCAGGTTCTGTTACCATCCCACTGGTGATGAGCTATGTGAATGACTTTATCCTGGTTTCGGAAGACGACATACAAAGAGCAATTAAATATGCCTGGAATGTATACCATGAATGTATCGAAGGTTCAGCTGCGGCACCTCTTGCTGCGGTGTTATCTGGACGGGTTTCGGCTAGACCAGCTTTGGTCATTTTAACGGGTGGTAACATCAATCCGGAAGAGCATAAACAAATTCTTGATAATGAAGCGATTGGACCTTTCAGGATAGCTTGAGCAAATGGATATTACCCCAGATGAATTCATGGTTATTTGTATGTCACACCAAATTCGGGATGGTGAATTGGTCGCTCAAGGCATTGCTACACCGCTGGTAGCCGCAGCATATTTGCTTGCCCGACATACACACGCTCCAAATATTTATTTCTCATCAGCCATCGGGCAGGGAATTTGCCGACATCCAGCACCATTAAGCCTAAGTCATATCGAAAGCTTATGGTTGGATCGCTCACTCGTTAATATTGGTTTTGCCCGGGCAGTCAGTGAAGTATTACCATCTTTACGTCCATTGGAATTCTTCCGCCCTGCCCAGATCGATTCCAATGGAAATTTTAATAATATTGCATTTGGAAGAGACTACAACCACCCGCGATTAAGGTTGCCAGGGACTGGCGGCATACCTGATGTGACAACGTACCTGGATAAAATAATGTTATATGTTCCCAGGCATTCAAGGGTTACTTTCGTGCCTCAGCTTGACTTTTGTGCTGGACTCGGGCATAATTCCGCGCGCAAGCGTGGAACTGGACCTCGATATCTCATTACTGATCTGGGACAATTCGACTTCATTCATGGAAAAATGAGATTAACCTCATATCATCCCGGAGTATCGATCGAAAAAATCCAAACTCATACAGGATTCCAACTTGAGATATCTTCAACCATCGCGGAGACTGAGTATCCAACTGGCGATGAGATCAACCTGCTTCGCAATGTTATCGATCCGATGAATATACGAAGGCTCGAAATGCTTAGTGGTGCAGCGCGGCGCGAGCAAATGCATAAAATTATTAATAGAGAAAAACAAGATATCTTGGTGAATTGACTGTGTAAATATTGTTTCAAATGAAATCCAACTTAAATAAAATTCTCATTTTGGTCCAAATCTTTATAATCCTCCTGCCAGCATCAGTTGGGCAGGCTGCCCCATTTGCTCAGACAGCCGCAAATAATGAAAGGGCTCAAGTATTATTGGATTCTTTAACTCCTGAGGAACGTGTGGGACAACTCTTTTTGATAACTTTCTATGGTCCAGAAGCAGGGGTAGGTTCAACTACTGGGTCACAAATCTATGACTTGATTGTCAATTATCATGTCGGTGGGGTGGTACTCAGATCAGTAAACGATAATTTTGTGGGTTCCGACCGAACCCTGGCAATTGCCCAAAGCCTGACCGGGCAATTACAGCGGGATGAATATTCCGCTTCTCAAGAGCAACAGACTAACCCTGAAACTCTAGAAGCCTTCACGCCTGCATATATCCCGTTATTTATAGGCATCTCTCAAGAGGGAGATGGGTATCCTTATGACCAAATCCTTAATGGGGTGACAACTCTACCAAGTGAAATGGCGCTTGGAGCAACATGGAGTACGGAATTCAGCCACGAAGTCGGTGGTGTTCTTGGCAGCGAGCTAACTACATTGGGTTTTAACTTGCTGCTCGGACCTTCATTAGACGTATTAGAAGTCCCAGCTTCAGAAAGTGGGGGAGATCTAGGTGTAAGGACTTTCGGAGGAGATCCCTTCTGGGTAGGAGCACTGGGACAGGCATATATTTCAGGCGTCCACCAAGGAAGTAACGGCAAGATGGTAGTGGCAGCAAAGCACTTCCCCGGATTCGGTGGTTCTGATCGATTACCAGAAGAAGAAGTCGCCACGGTTCGCTCATCCATGGAACAGTTAAAGCAAATTGATCTGGCTCCTTTTTTTTCGGTAACTGGTAATGCAACAGACCCTACATCTGTGACCGATGCGTTACTCGTGTCACATATCCGCTATCAAGGATTTCAAGGAAATATACGTGCGACTACCCGCCCGGTAAGTTTTGACCCACAGGCTTTTTCCCAATTGATATCCTTGCCTTCTTTTGACACGTGGAGGCAAAATGGCGGAGTTATGATCAGTGATGATCTCGGAAGCAGGGCTGTACGTCGATTTTATGATCCAAGTGGTCAGACCTTCAATGGACCGCTTGTTGCTCGTGATGCTTTCCTTGCCGGTAATGATTTACTTTATTTGGATAATTTTCTTTCCAGCGGAGATCCAGATGTGTACACGACATATATTCGCACACTGCTCTTTTTCGCCCAAAAATATCGTGAGGATCCAGCATTCGCTCAGCGTGTTGATCAATCCGTACTACGCATCCTTTCCTTAAAATATCGGATTTACAACAATACCTTTTCTGTATCAGCCACCCTGCCAAATGAGGATAGCTTAAATTCGATCGGGTTGTCTTCCCGGGTAACTTTTAATATAGCTAAAGAGTCAGCGACGCTCATTAGCCCTTCGATTGATGAGCTTAACATCGCAATCCCCTCACCACCCGCGCGTGAGGAACGTATCGCCTTTATAAGTGACTCCAGAGTATTTCAACAATGTAGTACTTGCCGGCAACAGTTTACGTTTGAAGTGGATGCTCTCGAAAATGCAGTAATTCGTCTTTACAGTGGTAGTGGACAGGTTCTACCTAACAATCTTATCTCGTATTCGTTTCAAGATCTGTCAGATATGCTCAATGCTGGAACTGGTGTTCTGCAGATAGAAAACGACCTGCGCCAGGCGGAATGGATTGTTTTTACAATGGATTCCGTTTCCAGTGCTATTCCAAATTCACAAGCATTGTTACAATTCCTCGACCAACGACCTGATCTGATCCAAGGAAAGCGTCTGATCGTTTTTGCTTTAAGCGAGCCCTATGCGTTGGATGCAACGGATATATCAAAACTATCAGCCTATTATGCACTCTATAGCCGCTCGAGCTCTTTTATCGAAATTGCTGCAAGAATTCTATTCCACGAAATCCTACCAGACGGTCATTTGCCTGTATCGGTTCCAGGTATTGGGTATGAAATTCTTGAGGCAACCTCTCCGGATCCAAACCAGGTGATCCATCTCTCACTTGAAACCCCCGATATTAGCCAAGCAGAAACCACTCAAACACCTGGGCAAACCCCGACAGCAAATGCGCTTCGAGTTGGAGATACGATATCAGTGGTAACTGATCTCATTTTAGACCACAATGGCAATCAAGTACCAGATGGCACAATTGTCCAATTTATGCTTTATCATGATGCTGAAAGCGTTCCAACACAATTAGTCGAATCACAAACATCGCAGGGTATTGCAAATGGAAATTTGGTGATCGACCAGTCCGGTGAAATTAATATCCTAGCAGAGAGTGGTCAGGCTGTTTCGGATGTTCTAAATATTGAAATCCCCCCAGAATCGGTGACATCGACGCCTTTGCCACCAACACAGACATCTACCCATACATATACACCAACGGTAAATCCCACAAATACAACCACGCCGACTCCGTCACCAACGCCCATACCGGTAAATGTATCGAACCAGGGAGGTGTAGATTTTGGGGATTGGGTGTCTGCATTACTTATTATCGCAGCAGTCAGTGGCGGTAATTATTGGCTGATGTATTCCAAACGTGGATTACGCTGGGGGATTAGGGCTGCCTTATTACCAATTATTGGTGGCTTGTTTACATACACATATTTGGCAATCAATATGCCAGGTAGCGATACCATGACCCAAACTATGGGAACTTGGGGCGTTGTGTTAATTGCATTACTTGGTGCCTCGATAGGGGTCGCGTGTTATTTTATTTGGCAACTTATGGAAGACAAAAAAATTAAAACGGCTTGAGCTTAACGAGCAAGTGTGATAATTAAGCTTAAAAATAAGAGTATTGCAGCCGCCCAAAGTAAGATTCTCTCGTAGGTGGCTGAAAAAATCATCCTTAATGTTGGGGGCGAGGATTTTCCTACTTGTCGAATCGGTGGAATCCAATTCCCAATTAATGCTTGACGGAATGATTCGATATCTTGAGGTCGCTCATCTGGATGTAAATTCATCGCCCATAAAATCGCTTTTTCTGTTCGAACACTGATCTCCGGATTGAGCTGTCGCAGTGTTAATAAATTTTCAGGGTGTAAAAATCGTTCGCGCGCTTCAATGGGTGGCTGGTTAGTGAGAAGGTGATATAATGTTGCCCCGAACGCATATATATCGCTTCGACGATCAGTATGACCACTATCACCCCCGTATTGCTCAAGCGGTGTATAGAGAGCCGTTCCACGACCCTGAAGGATCGTAATGGTCATTTCTTCAGATGCCAACAACTTCACCAAGCCAAAATCAACCAATTTAATTAAACCGCTCGGAGTAACCTTGAGGTTACTCGGTTTTATGTCACGATGTAATATCGGGGGTGTCTGTCCGTGTAAGTAGGATAATGCATCTGCAAGTTGACTTGCCCAAGAAAGCACCTCAGTTTCTTGCAAAAACTTTCCATGCTGTCGCACTTCCATCATTAATGTCCGCAAATCATCTCCCGGGACAAAATCCATTACCAAATAATCCCGAGGTCCAATTGAAAAGAAATCGGACACTTTAGGCAGGTTGGGATGATCTAGGCGCGCTAAAACAGTCGCTTCACGGAGGAATTGGTCACGAGCTTGATTGACAACCTCCAGTGGCAATGTTCGGTCATGTTCAACTTCTTTGAGCGCACATTGCCGTCCTTCCAGGCGAAGGTCATCAGCGAGGTAGATGCTACCCATACCCCCATGGCCGATAATCCTCCGTATTTTATAGCGATTTCTCAGGACTTCTCCAGTTTTTAAGGGCGTAGGCATATTCTTTTTACCCGTTGGCGTTACGGATAGAGATATTATACCTTTGGTTTATTGGAGAATAGAGATTGTGTGAATCAATATTCGTAACTATAATTGTTAGCCGATACAATAATGATTATGCTTCCTGCCCACTCCTATTTGGAAACCTTAAATATCCCATATACGAAAATAACATTTCCGACATCTACTCCGAAGGGAGCTGCAAATGTGGCGATTACACTCGGTCTATCAGAACACCAAGCAGTGAAAACACTCATATTTTCAACTGACAATGGAGAACAAGTGCTCGTTATGGTTGGTGGTGATAAGAATGTCATCTCTGGTCACCTTAAAAAAGTCGTTGGCTCCAGAAATGTGCAACTTGCCAACCAAGATCTCGTGATAAAAACTACTGGATATCAAGTCGGCTCGATACCTCCATTTTCATGGCAACCCGAGGGTTTTCGTTCGTTTTTAGATCTCGCATTAGTCAATGAGTCCATTCTAGCTGTAGGCGCTGGAGTTTGGGGGAATGAAATATTGATTACCCCCGAAAATTTACTAAAAGCAAGTTCAGCAATAGCGGTAAACCTCTCCACCCGGGAGTTGCCAATCTATTTAATTAAATAAAAGCTGTGGTATATTTATTAATCTCAAATAGATGAATGAATTCCAGCACAATTGAAAGAGGTTAATGAAGATGGCTCGGGACAGTGAAGAATACCCTTCATTAGTTGCTCAAACAGGACCGTTAAGTGGTCAACGCTGGATATTAAAAGGTGAAATTTTTGTGGGGCGGGATGATGCATGCCAGGTGGTCATCCAAAATCGTCAGGTATCACGTTATCATGCGAGGTTTGTGAGCCTTCCCCATGGTGTCCAATTGGAAGACTTGGGGAGTAAAAATGGAACTCATGTAAACGGGCATGATGTGATCGAACCGATGATTCTCCAAGATGGGGATGTGATTCAAATTGCATTTGCTCAGCAATTTATTTTTTTGAGTTCAGATTCAACTTTACCTTTAGAAGTTGCTCCTTCAGAAACCAATACAGCAATTTATGGGCCTAGAATGCTCCGACTGGACAAACGCTCTCGTAGAGTTTGGATTGGTAACGATGAGCTACTTCCACCCTTATCGGTATCCCAATATCAGCTTTTAGAGTTGTTATATGACAATCCGGGAAGAGTAGTGTCACGAGCAGAGTTAATCCAAGCAGTGTGGGGAAAAGAAGATGCAGTAGGAATCTCTGAGCAAGCACTAGATGCATTGGTACGACGCTTGCGTGACCGCTTAACCACAATAAACTCAAAGCATCAATTCCTGATTACTGTACGTGGTCATGGTTTACGCCTGGATAATCCACCCTTTAAATAGAATAATAAAAAATCGGAGCTGAATTAGAGCTCCGGTTTTTTTTAACTGAGATTTGCAGACATCGTAATTCGTAAAGCTGAGCTGAATATTTTGCTCAGACGGTTCTTCAATTCAACATCCCCTCCTGATTCCGTTCTAACCAGTAGATTAGACAATATATCCATAAACTCTGGCGTTATCTCTGCTTTATGCGCATCGAGTTTTTTATTCAGCTCAGGTTCTGAGTCAGCCACTTCTAATAACTCCTGAATCAATGCGACCTCAGGTGGAGGAGCGCTTGCCTTATCTACCACTTCTTCAATTTGCCTGAGTTTACTTATCCTTTCAAGATCACCAGCTTTTCGAGCTGTTTCCATTTCTTCATTAAATGCCTGAACAAATATTTCATCCACCAATGCTAGGTTTTGTAACATGGTTTGTTTTATATCAGTCGACTGCAAGAGCACGGAAATATTTTTCTTAGCCTGCAGCAATCTTTCTTCCTTTTGCTTATCAATCGCTTGTGTCATCTCAAGCAACTGATCCCGCAATTTGATTAGACGCTCTCTGCCATCACCACGAGCCCGGTCAATCCGTTCGCTAAGCAATGTGAAAAACTCATAATCCATTCCAGGTCTCGCCAGGCTAACCAACACACTCAGCTGAGTATCATTAGGAGCTTTAATGATTATCTCAAGAAGTTTTTCACGAGTTAATGAGGAACCAGCCGCCTGCAATGTTTGTATTGCAGCCTCCACATCCTTTGATTGCTCTTGAATCTGGCGACCAAAAGTTGTTTTTGGTAATAATTTCTTTTGCAATTCAGTCAACCGATTGGCGGATTCCTGGTCTCCATTAACAGCAGAAGCTTCTATCAACCGATTTAAAAGATTATAAAAATCACTATCAAATAAGGCGTCTTCATTAACTGTGATCTCATCAATACTCTCATCGGATGAATTCATTAATTTCTGCAGTAAATTCATCCGGTCTTGTTGTGCCTGGATCATCTCTTTCGTTATTCCATCTGCTGCCAGGATGCGTTCCACCATCGTTTGCATCGTCAACATGGACATGGGTTGAAGAAGATAGGCCTTTCTCTTTTCTTGAGGTAGGCTATTCGTAACCCTGGTAATTAATGGTCCTATGATACGTTCCTGTTCATTGATTGGCAATCCAAGCTCAGGTGGAAAATAGGTCAATAATAGATCCTTAGCCGGGTCATGGTAAACCAGCGGGGTTGCAATCATCCCTTGATAGCCACAGTTTGGGCATGAGGCAAGATTGAAAGCACCTGCCAGGATTTTTTGTTTGACTGTCGGATCCTGACCTACATCAAATAATTGGTCAATATCTGCCATGATTGGTTGGCGGCAGTTTGGACAATTTATACGCGTCTTTGGCATGAATCTCTCCTAATTAACAAACCCTGGTTTTTTTGGGTATTGTTTCAATTTAAATAATAATAATAAAATGGTGGTCAATTTCTGGGAATCGAAAAACAAATCCGTGCACCATTACCGGGACGCGGGTCCACCCATATCCGACCACCATGGGCTTCAATAACTGCCCGAGCCAAGTATAAACCCAATCCCGCACCTTTCGTAGTTCTTTTCGCGTTCGAGGAACGGTAAAATCGATCGAATATATGTGGGATATCTTCTGGGGCAACACCGGGCCCTTCATCACTAACGCAAATAATCACTTGGCTTGGACGGAACTGTCCACTTATCCGTATCTCGCCACCCTGGGGTGAATATTTTATTCCGTTGGAAACAAGATTCGAAAGCACCTGTTCAAGGCGAGTCTCATCGCCTGTAACAATTGGAAAATTATCCGGGAAATCTACACTTATCGTATGTTGTGAGGATTGGATTTGGAATCGTTTGGAAATCCGATCCGCTATTCCATCCAATGCAACATCCGATGAATTGATAGAAAGACCTCCAGCTTGTAATCGGGATGCTTCGAGCAGATTCTCAATCAATTCTGTCAACCGATCTGCCTCCTCCTCAATGACTTCAAGGCTATCTTTCACGATCTCTCGATCCCAGTTTGCATCCTCACGTCGCAGAGTACCAACATATCCTTTGATTAGAGCAACAGGTGTCTTCAGCTCATGGCTGATTACAGAAATAAATGTACTTTTAAGTTCCTCTGCTTCACGAAATCTGGTGATATCCCGCACAGTAGCGATGATATTAAGCAAGTTTCCATCATCAGATACAAGAGGCGCATAAGTTATTCCAACCGGTAAGGATACTCCAGATGCTCTTTGTAAGTCTCCCTCCACATACAAAGCAGCATTTGGGGTTAAAGGCCACCCTCCTGCTTCTGCTTGTTCCAGCGTGAGCATATCTTCATGGCAAGACCACTCAATCACTTCTTCATGTGATTTTCCGGTAATATTCTCAATTGGTTTTTCCAGCATTCGTGCAAATGCAGGATTTGACCGGGTAATAATGTGCGTAGGTGAAATGATCAAGATTCCATCTGCGGCAGAATCCAACAGGGCGTCCATGCGTTGTTTTTCCTGACTTACCTGTTGGTAAAGCTGGGCATTGTCGACTGCAATAGCGGCCTGGTTGGCAAAATCTTGCAACAGAGCGCGATCATTTGAGGAAAAAATTCCCACATAATTTCGAAATATGAAAATCACTCCAATCACTTTTTCTCGGGTGATTAATGGTAGCCCTACACCTGAAAACAACCCCAGGCCAACCGTCCTGGCTAAATTTTGAAATAACCTGTTCACCTCCGGTAGCTCAAACCGGGCTGGATTCTCATTATCAGGGATTTCAGCAAGGAGTGGTTCCAGATGTCGTGCCAGGCTTGCGGGTATACCAAGACTGGTTGCCACCTTCCATCCCCCTTTTTCCGCACGTAATGCGATTAATCCTCCTTGTCCGGCGAGCATTTCTGCAGAAATATATAGAATGCGCCCCAGGAGCTTATCTAAATCAAGCTCCTGGGTCAATGCACGGCTAATTTCCAATAAATAATCGCGCTGGCGGACGCGAAAATCAGGCAACATGAGAAATTTGGAATTCCTTCTCAGCTAACGTGATGGATTCCTCAAAAATCTCCAAACCATCGTCCAGCTCATTCTTGGTGATACTAAGTGGAGGGGAAATCCTTATCGTGCTTTTTCCACATCCTAAACTCAATAATCCTCGTTCAAATGATCGTTGAACTACCCGTTCACTCAGGTCATGCGCCGGTTCTTTGCTTTGCTTGTTCTTAACGAATTCAACCCCAATCATCAATCCGATCCCACGGACCTGCCCAATCGATGGATGCCTTGCTGCAATCTCATTCAAGGCATCGATCGCATATACACCAACTTCTGTGGCATTCTGTAGATATTCATCCTGAATCAGATCCAATGTAGCTAAAGCAGCTGCACAAGCAATCGGATTGCCTCCATAGGTGTTCCCATGTGAACCGAGTGGCCAGGTAACAATGCTTTTTCGAGCAATGATTGCGCCAAGTGGGATGCCAGAAGCAATACCCTTCCCAACACAGACGATATCCGGTTCGATCCCAAAGTGTTCGATCGCCCACCATTTGCCTGTTCGTCCCATCCCTGATTGAACTTCATCAACAATGAGTAAAATATCATGCCGGTCACATAGATCACGTAGAGCGGGATAAAATCCAGCAGGTGGGATAATATAGCCTCCCTCTCCTTGGATGGATTCCACCAGGAGCCCTGCCACATCCTCAGCAGGTAATAATTTCCCAAGCACTTGTTCTTCAATATACCTCACAACCGTTTCCCCATAATCCTCACCAGGTCTTTGGTTAAAAACCGGACGGTAGGAATCAGGATAGGGAACATGAACGACTCCATTCATTAGTGGATAAAAACCTTCATGATATAACGGTTTACTGGCAGTAAAGCTTAATGATCCCAGGGTTCGACCGTGAAAAGCTCCGAGGAATCCGATGAACTGACTTGCACCAGTATGATAACGAGCTAGTTTAATAGCTGCCTCAACACTTTCAGTGCCAGAATTGGTCATAAATGAGACTGCATCTTCTTTAAATGGCGCAATCTGATCCAGTCGCTCACCAAGGGTGACCCAGGTATCATGATAGAAATCTGCAGAAATGTGAAGAAATTTTTCGGATTGATCTTTGATGGCCTGTACAACTTTTGGATGACTATGGCCAGTGGCAGTTACCGCAATTCCTGCTGCAAAGTCTAAAAAATGGTGCCCATCCACATCCCAGACTTCCGTACCTTTACCATGATCCATTACAAATGGATAGGCACGAGCATAGGAGGGTGAGATTACTGCAGAATCCCGTTCGATAATCGCTTTTGCTTTCGGACCCGGTAGATCATAGATTTGCATATTTTTCTCCTGTTTTATTCCTATAAACACCGTGATAGACACGCAATTCACCCACCGCGGGAACGGCACCAGCGATAAAGTGTTTACAGGTTGATAGGTGGTTCACATTTCGCCTGATGGCAAAATTATAACACTACCCGCATGGGTTATAATCATGCTTCGTGATAAGTAACAGCTTTCATTTCAATATTATCTCCCAAGAAGGTCGTGCACGAGCTGGTGTGTTTTCCACCCCGCATGGTGATCTTCTCACACCTATCTTTGCTCCTGTTGGAACACAAGGCACGGTAAAATCTATCTCACCCGAGCAATTGGAAGCGGTAAATGCCAGTTTGATTTTGGCAAATACATACCATCTTTACCTGAGGCCTGGTGATGAGTTAATTGCAAGGTTAGGAGGATTGCACAATTTTATGCATTGGAATCGTCCAATCTTGACAGATTCAGGCGGTTTTCAGGTTTTCTCATTGGCTGATAACAGGAAAATTGATGCAGACGGTGTCACATTTAAAAGCCATATTGATGGTTCCACTCACAGAATAACACCAGAAAAATCTATATCCATTCAAGAAAACCTGGGTGCTGATATCATCATGGCTTTTGATGAGTGCACTTCACCATACGATCTTTATCAAAACGAAATCGCGCTTGACCATACGCATGCCTGGGCAGAGAGATGCGTAAAAGCTAAAACTCGCAAAGACCAGGCTTTATTTGGCATAATCCAAGGTGGGATTCACCCTGATCTGCGTGCGCGTTCTGCTGAGTATATATCTTCATTGGACTTTCCCGGTTATGCCATCGGTGGATTATCTGTAGGTGAATCGAAATCAGAAACCCACGCCATGCTCGAGCTGGTTGATGGACAACTTCCGGAAAATAAACCTCGCTATTTGATGGGCGTTGGCTCACCGGAAGATTTGGTAAATGGTGTCTTACGGGGAGTGGATATTTTCGACTGCGTTTTACCAACCCGCCTGGCTCGGCATCATGTCGCCATCACACGCAACAGACGATTGAATATCGCCAATGCAAAATATTCAGCCGATGCATTACCGATTGATGAGAGCTGTTCTTGTTATGCTTGTCAGAATTTTTCCCGCGCGTATCTCCGACATTTAGTAATAGCTAAGGAACAGCTGGGTGCCACCTTATTAACCATTCATAATCTATTTACGCTGGTATCATTGATGGGTGACATTCGCCTGGCTATCACTCAAAAACATTATGGACGGTTTGCTGTTGAATTCTTGAACAACTGGGAAAATACAAAATGACACTTTTACAATCCGTTCTATTGGGAATTATTCAGGGGCTGACAGAATTTTTACCTATCTCCAGCTCTGCGCATCTCGTGATCACACCCTATTTATTGGGTTGGCAGATTCCGGTACAGGCCGCATTTACCTTCGATGTCCTTGTCCAACTTGGAACCCTTTTGGCAGTAATTGTATATTTTAGAAAAGACCTATATCAAATTATTGTTGGTGTGATTAATGGACTGATCCACAAGGACCCATTTTCCGAGCCTTCCTCTCGCCTGGGCTGGTTGTTAATCCTGGCTACTATCCCGGCGGTGATTGCAGGTTTAGCCTTCAAAGATCCGATTGAGCGGGTCTTCGGTAGCCCAATGGCTACTGCAATCTTATTGTTCGGTACCGCCGCATTATTGGTAATCGCTGAATTAGTAGGAAAGCGAATTCAACAAATAGAAACCGTTTCCTGGTTGGATGCTTTGATCATCGGTATCTTCCAGATAATCTCTCTTTTACCAGGAATATCGCGATCTGGAGCTACCATAAGTGGAGGGATGATTCGAAATCTGGAACGGCGAGATGCCGCACGTTTTTCATTTTTGATGTCAATTCCGGTTATGCTTGGTGCTGGTACGGTCGCAATTGTTGATCTCATCCAATTACCAAATTTTTCTGTTCAACTCCCTACCCTGTTTGCTGGTTTCATTACCTCGGCGGTTGTTGGTTATCTCACAATTCGCTGGTTATTAGCTTATCTGGTTAATCGACGGTTGTATCCATTCGCCATTTATTGCATTGTAGTATCCACTATTATCATACTTCGTTCATTAATTCGGTTTTGATAATGAAGCGATTGTTCTTATTAGGACTGATGGCATTGTTAATTTCTTGTGGTTCGCCTGAGTTAAGCACACCTGCTCCAACTCCAGAGGCAATCCAGGTTATCTTTCCATCAGCGCTCAATTCTTGGGCAGATAAATTTTCCGGATGTGCATCCAGCAATCCTCTGGTGGGACTCTATTTCTATCAATCCCCTATGGCGGATAAAGTTTTCGACTCGAATAACATGGTCTTGGAATTGGGTGAACCTTTGCAGAATGAGCCTGGTTCATATATGTCGCAGATTGGTTGGGATCAAATCGTTGTAATTGTCAACCAGGACAATAATATTTCTCAACTAACAACCAACGAACTTCAAGGAATTTTTTCAGGCATTACTTCGATCTGGGATAATGATAATAATCAGCCAATCCAGGTGTGGGTTTTACCGACTGATGATACTGTCCGAAAATACTTCGACCGTGGAGTCCTGCAATCCCACGCGTTGACATCTGAAGCAAAGTTGGCTCCAGACTCTGACGCGATGCTTCAAGCGATTTCAAATGATACCAATGCCATTGGTTACCTGCCTGAATCTATAATATCTTCAAGTGATCCAGATGTGGTATCCAAAGTAAAAATTGTTCAACTAGAGAAGTCTCTAAACGATGATTTTTACCAACCTGTCATTGCCATTACGCAAAGTGAACCTGAGGGCTTGTTGCGCGAATTATTAGTTTGTGTCCAGACTTCTATTCCTTAGTTACTATCGCTTTTGATCATCATTTCTGAAAGATATGTAAAACAAGGTCCAACTTGCGACACTGTAATAAACCAAACGGCTATACGCAGTTTTCATATCGGGATATGGTTGGTTAATTCAGTCATATTATTTTATTGTTTTGTGATAAAGGGTGGCAATTTCCCATAGAGAAACCAATAATCCTTCTCAGGAAATCCGCTTTGAATATCTATATCCCATATGAATCCACTGTACACTAAAATGCTTTTCAAATACCCATCCAAACTTATCAGCAAGCCTGTTTCCGTTATGGATGGTTGCATAATTTCTGGTTTTAATAACTCAAGCATGACCCGTAAGCGTACTTCATAATGATAGCGGTCGGCGTTTTCCTGTTGATTGTCCTGGTATTCCTGAATAAAATTATTCCACATTCGTGCTCGGGTTTGATAACACTTACTTGCTTTATCTTCCCAGGCAACTTTCCACTGTAAACGGCTAAGGTCAAATTTTGTAATTACCTCTCGCACTTTATATTCCTGGTCTGGAGTAATGGATCGGCTTGTTATTTTAGCACGTGCCAGGAGCAACCCATCGAGTGTCAAACGGGGATAATCGGGTTCACCCTTTGGAGGGCTTACACTTGTTGGCCAAAAAACCTCGTCCGAGATCAAATATTGCTCCAGGATTTCTATGCCCGAATTAAGATACCGAAGGTCGTAATCAAGTGATTTCATCGCTTTTTTTCTTATAGGGCAATATATTTATTCGAACAATTAACCTTGGTTTATGTATATATATAATTCCAAATTACAAACCTTGAATAACCGCGAATTAATATTATGATAATGACACCAATAATCGAATTGGTTCTTCGATGTATTTCGTCAATGCCTGTAAAAATCTTGCTCCCTCGGCTCCATCACTTATCCGGTGATCCACTGAAAGGGTTGCTTTCATGCGGGTGCCAATATTAACTTCATTGTTCTTCACTACCGGAACTTGCTTTACGGAGGCTATTGCCAAAATTGCGGCTTCAGGTGGATTGATGATTGCGCTGAACTCGTCCACATCGAACATTCCCAGATTACTGACAGTGAATGTAGAACCCTCGATATCCTCGGGTCGTACTTTCCCTTCTCTTGCGCGTTTGACAAGGCTCTTTAATTCAGAGGAAATTTGAAAGATAGTTTTTTGGTCTGGATCACGACAAACAATTGTGAGCAAGCCATTCTCTACTGCAACTGCAACTCCAATATTGATCATACTGTGGTAAATTACCGAAGAATTTTTTAAATCAAGGGAGGCGTTTAAATTGGGGAATTCCAGCAACGTAAGCGCCACTGCGCGGATGATAAAATCATTTACAGATAATTTTTCTTCCTCTGCAAGCAGGGTATTGATCTCTTTTCTCCGGTCAATCAATGCAGCCACATCATATTCATGGGTTACATAAAAATGTGGTGCCTGCTGTTTCGACTCGGTCATCCTGCGTCCGATGGCGGCTCTTAACCTCGGTAATGGCATACTGCGGGTTTCGCTGACACCGGTTATAGATGCTGGTTCAGATTTCACCCGTGCTGTGCCTGGAATTTTCACGGTCTCAGGCACGGATTTCATCTGTAGGAATGATTCAATGTCTTTCTTGGTGATCCTGCCTCCTGGTCCTGTCCCTTGAACCAGGCGAAGGTCAATCCCCATATCTGCTGCCATCGATCGTGCCAGTGGGGATGCATGGGGAGCCTCATTAGAAATTGAAGGCACCTGGACATTAAGCTCACGGATGGCCTCGATGCCAGATTCCTGCTGTCGTACATCTTCAGATGGTTCTTCGGTCCCTTTCAGTTTGTCAGCGACCTCCGGTTTCTTCATCGCTGCATCCAGGTTCACTTCCTCTCCCGGATAACCAATCACTGCAATCGGGTCATTAATCGGCACAATCGTCCCTTGTGGAACAAGCTGTCGAAGCAATACGCCATCATAGGTGGTTTCTACTTCAACGGTTGCTTTGTCTGTTTCAATCTCAGCCAGCACTGCACCTTTTATGACATGATCACCTTCATTAACTACCCACCTTACAAGAGTACCTTCTGCCATATCGAATCCAAGTTTCGGCATTTTAACAATTTCTGCCATTAAAGCACCTCCCTGACTGCTTTGACTACATCTTCCACCTGAGGTAGTGCAAGCTGTTCTAGGGTCTTGTTGTAGGGAAGTGGAACTTCCTTCTGTGCCACACGCTGTATGGGAGCATCTACGAAATCGAATGCTTCTTCATATATCCTGGATGCCACCTCGGCACCAACACCGTATGACTTCCACCCTTCTTCAACGATTACTGCCCGGTTGGTTTTTTTGAATGATTCGAGAACAGGTTCCATGTCTAAAGGTCGTAATGTGCGCAGGTCGACGATCTCAGCCTCAATCCCTTCTTGGGCAAGCTGGTCAGCTGATTTCAAGGAAATCTCCAGCATTTTGCTATAGGTCACAATCGTAACATCTGTGCCAGGCCGTTGAATTTTAGAGCTTCCAATTGGAATTAAATGATCACCCTCTGGAACTTCTCCGCGAACCTGGTAAAGCGTGGCTGATTCAATGAATAGGACCGGATCATTGACCCGGATAGCTGATTTCAACAAGCCCTTAGCATCCTCTGGTGTTCCCGGAGCAACAACTTTCAATCCTGGAAAGTGTGCAAAAATCGCATCTGGTGTCTGGGAATGGGTAGCCGCTAATTGACGTCCACCTCCGCTGACAGTGCGGATGACCAGTGGAACGGTCATCTGACCGGCAAACATATAGTGCAGCTTAGCAGCCTGGTTCACAATGTGATCGAATGCTGAGAATGCAAAGTTGATTGTCATAAGTTCAGCGACAGGTCGCAGCCCAGTCAGGGCTGCCCCAACAGCAGCACCAATGATGGCTGCTTCAGCGATGGGTGTATCTTTCACCCTTTCAGGACCAAAATGGTCATAGAACCCTTTGGTTACAGCATAACTTCCACCCCACACTCCTACTTCTTCTCCCATGATAAAAACACTCGGGTCACGTTCCATTTCTTCCCATAATGCTTGCGATATTGCTTCACGCATTGTGATCCTTGGCATATTTACCTCGTTTTATTCTACTTCCATATAGATATGCTTATAAAGATCTGCTGCTAGTGGCTCAGGGCTGCTTTCTGCAAATTGCACCGCTTC
>Ga0208980_10000172_pt1 | contig 33254 bp, 30 predicted proteins | sample WetSurMetagenome_3_FD_187993 | JGI IMG/M metagenome (GOLD analysis project Ga0208980, IMG submission 187993) | Wetland microbial communities from Twitchell Island in the Sacramento Delta, sample from surface sediment Aug2011 Site A1 Bulk (version 2) | ecosystem: Environmental > Aquatic > Marine...
GAGAAAGATATACAGGATCTTGAATTCGGGCTCAAGCACGACATTGATTACGTTGCGCTTTCGTTCGTGCGTACGGCGGACGATATCAAAGAGCTGCGTAAGGTCATTATCAGCCGTGTTGAGAAAGGACGGTTTCTTCCCATCATCGCGAAGATCGAGAAACCTCAGGCTGTTGCCAACATCGACCAGATTATCGCGGAGGCGGATGGGATCATGATTGCTCGTGGTGACCTTGGGGTTGAGCTTCCCCCCGAAGACGTACCAATCCTGCAAAAGATGATCGTGAAGAAGTGCAACGAGGCAGGGAAGCCCGTCATCATCGCCACGCAGATGTTGGAATCCATGATCAATAGTCCAACACCTACCCGGGCCGAAGCAAGCGATGTTGCTAATGCGGTAGTAGATGGCGGAGATGCCGTGATGCTCAGTGGTGAAACCTCTGTGGGCAAGTATCCGCTCGAAGCCGTGCACATCATGGATCGGATTATCAAGAAGGTTGAATCGGAGCATGTTGGGGAGGTGCACATCCTCGACAGAGCACACGGTGAAATTGAAAGCAAGCTTGACGCTCTCGGGCGTGCAGCGTGCGTGCTTGCAGAACAAATGAGTGCGGCAGCCATAGTCACGGTCACCCATTCCGGACAGACAGCGAAAGTGATTTCTCACTATCGTCCCAGGCCGAGAATTATTGCCATCACGGATCGGCCGAAGATTCTCCGCCGCCTCAATCTTTTCTGGGGGGTTCGGGGGATGGTGATTGACGAGCTCGCGGGGGATTCGGATAAAGCGCTGCAGAGTATCCAGGAAAAGCTTGTGTCGACCGGCCTGCTGAAGCGAGGAGAATACATGGTTATTCTTGCGGGTCAACCCCTCCTTGCTCGCGGCTCAACCAACTTCATCAAAGTGGAGAAGGTGATCTGAGTTGTGGGATTGAACCACTTTTACTGCTGATCCACGCTCTTGACGAAATACCAACGTAGGAAGAACAACCCGTTCGTAGTAATGATGTGCTGCTTGCGTTCTGTTGTTGAGGAGGATGAGGACGCCGGGGTTCTTGTAACCTCTGGATTTCCGAATGAGACATAATTGCCAGCCACCTCAGCTCCGATGCTAAATTCAGATATCGGATAGTACTCTGCACCAAAGCTCACACCGACGGAGAAATCCGTTTCCTTGGATTCCACCTTCTGTTGTTCGTACGAACTGCCGTTGTAGTAGGGATAATTCGACAGCGATGTGATCAGGTTCACCCCTATCCGCGGACCAACGTACATCTGGAAGCTATTGCTTGTTGGGATAAGGTAGAAACCACCGAGACCCAAATGTGTGAGTGTTGCTTCGGTCTTGCTCGTTGACGTTGGCGGCGTGTATCCTGGAGTTGTTGTCGTCTGCTCGTTTTTGAAGGAGTATATTCCAAAGACCGGCTCTATCCTGAATGACGGAGTGGCATTGATTGATAGATACAAATTGATAGGGGTTGTCGCATATGCTGATTGACTCAGGTAATACCCACCCGGCCCATAAGAAGAGGTGTAGTTAACCATAGATGCCCCAAACAACGCCGGTTCAATGCTCATGCCGACACCTAGTATGTTTCGCTTCTGTTCTTGGGCATTGCAAAACTGAACCAGAGAAACCATTACGAACGTTATGCTGAAGACGACGCTGATTCGTTTCATGGATAACTCCTTTCGAATCTGTTTCGTTAGGGGAACCGAACACCAGATAGACGGGCGGGATTGCCTGATCGACGCGCCTGCGTTGAGTAGCAAAGAACGGTAAAGATCGGAAATCGAACGCGGGACGACAGAAGCAAAATAGCGAAACTACATTGGTTTGTCAATCGACAGGACACCCGACTCGACGAGTTCGGGTGTCTGCGTAGGTGTAGCTTGCTTCGGAATCAACAAGCAGAACTGGGGAAGTCAGTGTTTGGTAGTGTGGCCGGCTTCGTGAATGTCAAAGACGCGATCAAGCATGGAAATCTTCAGCAGGCTGGAGATCTTTTTGTGTACGTTGATCAACTTCACCTTACCACCGTGTTCTTTCATTTTTCTGTCGGCGATGAGAAGAGCGCTCAACCCGCTGCTGTCGCAGAAGTCCACATCGGCGAGATCAACCACGAGGATCTCAAGCTTTGGCTTGCAGAGGATGAGGAATTCCCCCTTCAGCTCTGAGGAGACGGTCGAATCGAGCTTCTTCTCCTTCAGCTTCAGTGTAACCGATGAGCCGTTTTTGTGTGTCTCAAAATTCATAGTTTTCTCTCCCTCCTAAAACTTCTGTAGGCATTGCGCGAGACGATCGTAGATGAGTTTCCTTCCGAGCGTGGAGTCTGGTTTGATTTGAAAGTTATAGAAAATGTCGGCCTTACGATGGACGAAGCCGATGCGCACCCTGGCGCCACTTGCTTTACAAATATAGCCGGAGGGAAGTACTAAGTCAAGGTTCAAGTCAATTGCGAGGTCGTAGCGCTTTTGAGCGAGCGTCTTGATGAAATCAGCACGGGGGAGATAGAATCTAGAGACCTGTGGGTTGAGTAAATGAAGAAAATGACTGCGGGGAAGCAGCCGCACAATCTCGAGTCCATGGTCACCGATGACGATGGAGAGGTTCTCCTCTCTGAACTGCGCCTTCAACATTTGCACTACCTGAAGTGTCGGTAGCAGGTCATCGACATGGAGGGGCATAACGAGGAGCACCTTCTGTGCCGAGGAAACGGCGGTGGTGAACGAAATTACCTCGTCCCGCGATTTCCGGAAGTGCCATCGGGCAAGCGTTGTACCCAGAGAATGTCTCGTGCCTTCGAACATCGTGCTCACATAATCAGGCTGTTGAAGTCGTCTTCCGTGAGGATTTGGATTCCCAGTTGCTTCGCTTTCTGCAGCTTTGACCCGGCATCTTCGCCGGCGAGAATGTGCGTGACATTCTTACTTACTCCCGAAGCGACCTTGCCACCATGCTGTTCAATGAGACGGTTTGCCTCTTCGCGTCCATATGAGGGGAGCGTTCCGGTGAGGACAAAAACCATTCCAGACAATGTGCCCGCGGGTCTCCTCTTGGCGGCCGCGAGCACCACGCCCGCATTGCTCAGTTTCTTGATGATGTCCCGGTTGCGCTTCTCGGCGAAGAAGTGTGCAATACTTTCCGCGATCTTTGGCCCAACACCGTCTGTCGATTGGAGTTCCTCTATTCCCGCGTTTTGAAGTGCGCTGATTGAGGGAAAGCTCTCTGTGATAACCTGTGCTACTCCTTGTCCGACATGCCGGATACCAAGGGCAAACAATACGCGATGGAATGGTTGCTTCTTGCTTTTCTCGATGGCCTCGAGCAGATTCTGTGTGCTCTTCTTACCCCATCGGTCCAGCTCGGCGAGCGTTTCCTGATGCTTGTGGAGCGAGTACAGATCGGCGTAATTCTTCACCAGGTCCAAGCTCACGAGTTGCTCAACGACAGATTCTCCCAGCCCCTCGATGTCCATTGCACCCCTGTGTGCAAAATGCTCGATGCGGCCCTTCACCTGGGCCGGACATTCGGTGTTCTCGCAGAAGTAGTTTGCTTCTCCTTCCGGTCGGTAGATGCGAGAGCCACACACGGGACATTTGGTGGGCATAACGAATGGTGTGGTTCCCCTCGGCCGCTTGCTTTCGACAGTACCACTCACTTTCGGTATGACATCGCCACCCTTCTCGACGACGACCGTATCACCCACCCGCAAATCAAGCTCACCGATATAGCCTATGTTATGAAGCGTTGCCCGGGAAACGGTTGTGCCCCCCAGAAACACGGGGTCCAGTTCTGCAACGGGAGTGATCGTGCCAACCCGTCCGACCTGCAAAGCGATTCCGTTGAGATGGGTTTCGGCCTTGCGTGATGTGAATTTGAACGCAATGGCCCACCGCGGGCTCTTTGCAATGTTCCCCAGGAGATTCTGCTGTTGCAGAGAATCGACTTTGACCACGACGCCATCGATATCGTACGGCACCGTATCACGTTTCTCCTCCCACTGTTTCCAGAACCCGATCACCGCATCAATATCCTTGCATCGACGCATCGACTCATTCACTGGAAATCCGAGTGTGTGCAGAAGTTGAAGATTGTTATGGTGGGAGGCCAGTGCCGCTTCTGGAGCGAAGAGCGCGTATGCATAGATGCGGATTGGTCTTCCAGCCACGACTTTTGGATTTTGTAGCTTGAGAGTGCCGGATGTTGCGTTACGAGGATTGATGAACGTCTTTTCATCGGCGGCGGCGCGCTGCCGGTTCATCTCCTCAAACTCGTTCCTGTGCATGAAGGCTTCGCCCCGAACTTCTATGGTGCGTAGCGCCGGGTCCTTCGTTCGAAGCCGAAGAGGGAGCGAGCGAATTGTTTTGAGATTGTGAGTGATGTCGTCTCCCTGCGATCCATCTCCCCTTGTTGCTCCCTGGACAAATACCCCGTCGCGGTATTTTAAGGCAATGGCAACGCCATCAAATTTAAGTTCGGCAACATACGCAGGTAGTTGTTTGCCAAGGAGTTCACGCACTCGCCTGTCAAAGTCACGGATTTCCTCCTCCGAGTATGAGTTGGCAAGACTCAACATTGGTGGATTGTGTGTGACTGTTGCGAACTGCTTGATCGGCTGCCCACCGACGCGCTGCGTGGGCGAGTCCGGCGTCATCAGCCCCGGGTACTCGCTTTCGAGTTCCTGCAGCTCCCGCATGAAGCGATCGTATTGTTCGTCGCTGATGGTGGGGGCGTCAAGGATATAGTACTGGTGGTCGTGTTCCTGCAGCTCCCTGCGGAGTTTTTCGGCGCGCCTGGCGATCTGTGTGGACGCGTTAGGCATGCTATTTCTGTTGGAGGGTCTTGCGATTAATATCGAGGTTACGAACGACAGCACCCCGCTTCCCGACAGGGCCGAGATGTTTGTCATTCAGCACGAGGTCAATTGTGCCTGCATTTCCAGTGGTCAGTCGGAAATTCTCTTTCGCCTTCCATGTGATCTTCCGGCCGGGTCGAAACATGTACTGTTGCGGTTCCATGTTGTCTATGACAATTTGGACCCACACCGTATCGCTGATAGTTGCATGCAATGTCAAGCTGTCTGGAGATATGAGCGTGGCAGACTTTTGTCCGGCAACGGTCTGCTTCGCGGTGGAATCTATCACACTTTCTTGAATGGTATTTGCCGGAGGAGTTTTCTCGCTCACGCCTGGTGCTTTGCTTCGCGTGAGATTCCAAACAACTATTCCGAGGGTCAATATCAGAATAGCGGGGAGCGCAAACCGTGCTATTGTCGGAGTGACAGGTGCGGCGGATGCCGCCGTCGGCTGATCGGGGCTCTTCTTCTCCTCTGGGGGTGGGGCGGGGTGAATAGCGGGAGGTCCTTCGGCTTCGGGAGGAGACTCCAACGCATCCTTCATCTGATCATAGCGCCTCATGATCTCGACAGGGTCGAGCCCCACAAAACCCGCGTACTCACGGATGAATGCGCGTACATACGGTTGGGGAAGAATGGTAATGTTCCCCTGCTCAATTGCTTCGAGGAAGTGCGCGTTGATTAGCGTGGCGTCGGAGACATCACCGATGGAAAGGCTTTTTGCCTCACGCGCCTGCTTCAGTTCCTGAAATACGGAATCCATGACCGATTGGGATTGAAGTGATCTGAGCGAAGTAGATCGCAGCGCTAGATCGTTGCGGGCCGCTCGGCCTGCACGATTCGTAAATCCAGCGCAGAGCGCACCCTTGCAGCAAGATCTTCCACTTGAAATGGCTTCTGGAGAAATCCGTTTGCGTCCTCGGGAAGGGTGGCGATCTCCGCCGATTCTTTTCCGTAGCCCGTGAGGAATATGACACGAACATTGGGATTCAACCGCCGAAGCTCTTCAAACGCCTGCTTGCCTCCCATCAGAGGCATGTTCACGTCCAGAAGTATCAGATCGACAGATGCCTGTCGCCCCCGATAGAATTCCACGCCTGCTTTGCCATCGTGCTCGAGCATAACGGTGTAACCAAGGTCGGCAAGCATGTCACGGGCAATCTCACATACGCTCATCTCATCGTCGATGACAAGGATATTCTCCCGTCCTTTCGGCAGCCGCTGGCGTTTCTGCCTCACTGCCGATTGAGAAACGGTTGCTACTCGTGGCAGGCATACGGAGAACGTTGTTCCCCTCCCGACCTCACTCTCCAAATTGATAAAACCGCCGTGGTTCTGCACAACACCATAGAGAACAGCAAGCCCCAGGCCGGTGCCACTATCTTTTGTAGTGAAGAATGGCTCGAAAATCCTGTTCTGTATTGTTTTATCGATCCCCACACCCGTGTCGGTGACGACGATTTCGACAAAAGGCCCAGCCTTTACTGAATTAAATTGGCTTGTGGTGTGAGCATCAGCGATGATGACTCGCGATGTAATCGAGAGCGTTCCACCGGTCGGCATTGCATCCCGTGCATTTAAGAAGAGGTTGAGCAGGGCCTGCTGTATCTGTCCGGCATCTCCATTCACGCCGGTGGCCTCTGGCGTCAGGTTGGGAACCATGGTGATCTCTCTTGTCACGCTGCGCTCGAAGAGAGCAAGAGTTTCCTTGATGATGGAGTTGATGTCAACGGTAGTTGTGTCGCGTTCGGTCTTGCGGGCGAACGTCAGGAGCTGTCGGGTCAGCGATGCTCCGTGGCGGGCGGCGTTTGCGATGATCTCGACATACTTGTACAGCGCGTGGTCTTCGCTGAGTCTCCGGCGCATGATGGATGCGGCGCCGAGGACAGCGGCGAGGAGGTTGTTGAAATCGTGAGCTATTCCCCCCGCGAGATTTCCGATGCTATCAATTTTCTGGGCATGAAGGAGCGCACCCTCCATCTTCTTTCGTTCTGAGATGTCCCGGGCGACTATTCGTGCATGGGCGGTACCATCACGTTCGTCAACAACCAGGGAAGAATTGAGTGTTGCATAAAATGTTTGTCCGCCTTTGCGTACCATTTGCTCTTCGGTATTCTGCAGGCTTCGGCGTTCCGTGAACATCCTGAGAAGCTTGTCGCGCACCTCGTATCGGCGTTCTTCCACAAACAACAACTCAATCGACTTTCCGACAAGCTCCTGCTTTGCATACCCCAGCATGGTGGCACCAGTGGTATTGACCTCGACGATGATGTGCTCGCTGTTGAGGTTAAGGTATATGTCGGGCGCCTGCTCGAACAGATCCATGTATTTCTGTTCAGACTTTCTCAGTCGATCGAAGAGCTGGGCATTGTTGAGAGCAACGCTAATCTGGTTTCCGAAGGCTTCGAGGAGTTCCGCCTGTTTCCCGGTAAACATATCATATTCTTCGCTGGCAACGATCAACGTTCCGGCAACCGTATCCTTTGCCCGCAGAGGAATGGATGCCCAGAACTGTATGCCGAGCTGTTTCAGGTCTGCGTGGATGCGGCCATGATGTTCTGCCCGATGCTCCCGCTGCACGCGTGGTTGATGGAGCCACGCCGACATGGATTCAACCGGACCGTCATAGAACGAAAAGAAGTCGCGTGAGATGCCTTCGGCTTTCTTCAGCACAAGCCGCTCGTCTTCCACCATGTAGATCCAGCCAAAGCGGATGTTAAACAACTCGGCGAGCTTCTTCAACGCCGTCTGCAACACAAGATCGAGCTCAACAAAGTGGTTGACTGCCGCAGCGACGGAATTCAGCGCCATGAGCTGCTTGCGCTGGTCGTCAAGCTGACGGCTATACTGAAGGGAGAAATACACGCCGGTAAAACCAATGACGCCGATGGCAAGAATGCTGACGAAGTCCATCAATCTTGGTCCTTGCCCGGTGATGATCGACGACACGACAATCGTGGACATGGAAACCACAACTGCTGTTGATGCCACGACCTGTGATTGCTCCACAAGACCGAGGTTCTTGATGAAACGACGGATGCCTTTGATCGGGTTTTTCATTATCACCAATGTACAAAACAGTGCTTTGACATTCAACGACGGGATTGGCACGATTTGAGGAGTAGCAGCATTTCGCGGTGGTGGAACTGAGTCGTACGAGTAGAAATTGCCAGCGGAGGTGACAAAAGGTTTCTTGTTGAATCACTCAGAAAAGGGGAGGGAGATAATCAATGATTACTGGTGGGTGACAAAAGGTCCCGCCCTCAAATGCCGAGCGGGACCGTTCAACTATGCGCGAGCAACGAAGCGAGATATTACATGGTTGGTGTTGGCGCCATCTTGGGGGCGGGCTTCTTTGGCAACACGGCTTCTTTGCAGGCCTTTGCAACGCGGAACTTCACAACGACCTTTGCTGGAATCTGGATCGTCTCGCCGGTCTTCGGGTTGCGGCCCATGCGGGCCTTGCGGTCAACAAGCACAAGCTTGCCGATGCCGGGGAGTGTGAACGCGTTCTTTGCTTCCTTGTAGGCGAGTCGCGCCATTTCTTCAAAAACAGCTGCGGCAACTTTCTTCTTCAGATCGAACTTCTTCGCGAAGTGAGCCACGATCTGTGCCTTTGACATTGCCTTGGCCATTGGTCCTCCTTGGTTTGTGGTTGGTGGGAGATCTAAACTTGCTGTCGCCGTATTCATCACCGCGACCGTTCGGATGTGAAGATACGACAATTTCTCCTATTGTCAAACACCAAGATCAAGAAAAGTGAAGAGCGGCGAGGGTGAAACTCGCATCCACCAACTTCGCGCCAAAGTGGTCATGTCCATCCGCCGGGTCGGAGGGAAAAACTTTGGTCTCCCCTCGCACCTCTCTGCGAATCGGTCAACCAGTTCCGGCGGACGGCAACCCCGTGATGTTGGAATCTGGAGAGTCTGTGTAGACGGCGGCAATGTACCGTTCTCAATGTAATACGAAGCGATGAAATGACTTAGAGGAGGTGCGATGGCGTTGGCAAGTTACAGCTCGTCGATCGGAAGAAACTCCGTCTCTCCTGAGGCGGCGATGATTTCAACCAGACATCGTGGGATGGAGGAGATAAACGTTCTCCCGTAGCGCTTGGTCAGGATGCGGGAGTCGAGGATGGTGACCCACCCCTTATCCGTTCGTGAGCGAAGGAGTCGCCCGACTCCCTGGCGGAACTTCAGTACGGCCTCCGGGAGGGTGAATTCCATGAAAGCATTTCCACCGTGCTTCTCAATGAGTTCCAGCCGGGCTTCGATAAGAGGGTGATTGGGAACGGCGAAAGGCAGCCGCGTAATAATGACATGCTCAAGTGCCTCACCCGGCACATCGACGCCCATCCAGAAGCTATCCAGCCCAAACAACACCGAGTGGATGTCTCGCTTGAACTCTTCGAGTAATTCATGCCGCTGGGTATCTCCACCTTGAACGAGAAGCTGTAGGTCTCGTTCTTCGAAGTCATCCAGGATCTCTTTTGCAACGGACTGCATAAGCGCATTGCTCGTGAAGAGAACGAGGGCTTTCCCACGTGTGCGGTCGATATTCTGGAGAATTCTTGTCGGGAGTTGTTTTGCGTAGTCCCTCTTATCTGGCTCAGGGATATCTCTTGTGAGCGTAAGGCGCATCTGCTGCATATGGTCGAAAGGAGAATCGAGCACGCATTCCTCGACATTGCCCGCCCCTATTCGACCTTTGAAGTAGTTGAGCCGTCCCTCTACGGTTAAGGTCGCGCTTGTCATGATCACTGATGTGTTTCTGCGAAACAGCTTTGGTCCAATGCGGTCGGCAATCTCGGTGGGCGAGGTACAGAGCGTCAAGTTTTCACTTCGGCCACCTCCAAGCTCAACCCAGTATGTGAAATCCTGCTCGGGCTGCTCAAGGAATTCTCTGATCAATACATCCGCCTCCCACAATGATCGGCGCGCCGCAGTGAGCTCTTGCTTGCGTGTGTCGGTTTCTGCAGACTCTTCGAGGTGCTGCATTACAGTCTGGAGGTCATTCAGCGGGCCGGTGAGAGTGTTAGCAACAAGGTAGGGCTGTCGGATCCGGACTTCACGGACCACACCCGCGGGGTGGCGAAAAGCAGCCAGAGCGATACGAAGCACCGACTCGCGGATTGTGTCGAAAAGCTGCTCCGCCTCCAGTTCTGCTTCCCTGCACTGTGATCTGACGGACCGCTCCTCCTTTGCCAGCAGACCCTTCTTGGTTCTACTATTGTATAGCTTGTGAATCAACCCAAGAGTTTGATTGCGGGAGATGGTTTTGCCAAGTCCCGATGTTGCGACAGACTCAAGGGTCTGGGCCTCGTCGAAGACTACGAAGTCGCCCTCGAAAATGAAGTGATCATCGCTGTCATGCATCTGAAGCAGGTTGAAGAAAAGGGCGTGGTTCATGATGATGAGGTGGGCAGATCGTACGCGCTCTTTGGCACACTGAAAGAAACAATCCGTCTTGCAGAGAGCGGAGCTACAGACCTCCTTCTCCGAGCACACAAGATCCCACACGCGCGAATTGGGGATGAATCCTAAATTCTCCACATCACCATCAGTTGTTCGAACGGCCCATTCACGGATGCGGTTGAGTTGCTCAAGTTCCTCCCGCTCAAAGAGTGAACCCGTGGAGGAGAGAGTGTTCCGCAGACGTGTTGTGCAAAGATAGTTTCTTCTTCCCTTCAACAAGGCCACTCTGAAATCCTTATCGAGGATTGCATGAACCAGCGGAATGTCTTTCTTGAATATCTGGTCCTGAAGGTTTTTGGTATGCGTGGAAACTATTGCCTTGCGTCCTCCCTGCAGAGCGTACAGGATGGAAGGAACAAGGTAGGCAAGAGTCTTGCCTATGCCCGTTGGCGCTTCAACGATGAGGTGACGTTGATTCTGCAAGGCCTCGGCGATAGCCCGTGCCATTGTTTCCTGCTGCGGACGGTGTTCGTAGCCGGTAAGTGTAGCGAGTGCACCGGTGGGGGAGAAGACATTGGAAGCTATGTGAGCGATTGAGGTCATCGAGTCTTCTCAATGTAAACATTCAGATGACTGAGAGCAATGTGGTCGAAAGGAAGAGTAGCGACAGCTCCCGTTAGAACGCCGTCATTTGAATTCGAATTGTGTTATACTTTTTCCCGTGCAATGCGGGCAGCACACTTCATCCCCGACCGACAAGGATTCTGCGAACGGTAATGATGCGTCTGCAATTAAGCTCCTCGGTGCTAACACTACTGCTGGTGAACACACGCCGTATTGGTCGCGGTAGGGTTTCAATCTTGTAGTAGTCGAACAACGCGCCGATTCCACCCCGTGGAATCGGCGCTTCTATATCAGGGTACGTTGATGTGTTGGTGTGGGGACAGAACCCTTCTGGCATCAATAGACGTTCCCCCCTTCGCTTGTTCTGCCCAGTCAAGCATGGCTGGCTGCGTTTTGTAGTAGCTGACAAAGTTGGTTCACCAACAAGAATTACAATCAATTCACCGAGAGTACTAGGCATGCCCCATACCATTCCGACCGTGTAACGCTAATGCTATGGTTGGGTTGCCGCCCGGATATGGCGACCACAATTTTCGCATTCGATCTTCTGTTGCGCTGATAGTTGCCACGACGACCACACGACAAATATGTTTTATCGACCTTGACATGACGACATTTTTGTCGTATCTTCTCGTCGGGGGGCGGCTTGGCGTGCGTCATACAAGAATAGGCGTTGGCTGGATAAGGGAATGCGAACCATCTTTTTGCTGGATATCGACTGCTTTTTTGCCTCCGTTGAGATGGCGTTGCATCCGGAGTTGAGAGGCAAACCGCTCTGTATCGGGGGACGCCGTGGCGAACGCGGCATTGTGGCCTGTCCGAATTATGAGGCGAGGGCGTATGGAGTGAAGACCGCAATGCCGCTCCGCATGGCAGAGAAACTTCTGCCACCAGATGCGGTGTTCATGCATGGGAGCCATAAGCTCTATGGCGAATATTCCGAGCGGGTGATGAATCTGCTCTATGACTTCACTCCCGATATCGAACAGGTAAGCATCGATGAGGCGTACATGGATGTGACTGGCTGCTTGCATTTCTGGAGCGGCGATCCTCTCCGTATGGCGACGGCGATGAAGGATCGTATCTGGAACGAATGTGGACTGTGTGTTTCCATCGGTATTGCGTCTAACAAAGTCTGCGCGAAAGTTGCCGCTGGACTCAGAAAGCCCAAAGGAATTGTTCATGTACCGCATGGATGGGAAAAAGACTTCCTCGCCCCCCTCCCGATTGAAATGATCCCCGGCATTGGCGTGAAGACAACACCAAAGTTGCACGCACAAGGCATTTTCACAGTGGCCGATATTCTCAATCCCAAAACGGTAATCCGCAGTCCTCAATCGTGGCTTGCTCAATATCTGACCGCTCTCGCCAATGGTCGTGATGAACAGATCATGCAGTATGATAGGATTGAAAAGTCGATCTCCCGTGACACCACGTTCTGGCACGATACCAACAATGCTGAATTTATCACCTCAACACTTTACTATCTTACCGAGCGTTGTTGCAAGACACTACGCGAGCACAGCGAAGTTGCCGCGACGGTCACCACCAAAGTCCGCTTTGCCGACTTCACCACGCTCCAAAAGCAAATGACGCTCCATCTGCCGACGGCGAACGAGGAGGTCATCTTCGGTGCTGCACGGAAGATGCTGTGTGTGCTCCACCCGCCATGCCGGATGATCAGACTGGTGGGAGTAAAAGTCTCGCATCTTTCCGATGCGCAGGAAGCGCAGCTACAGCTCGACATTACAAAAGAAGAAAAGCGATCGGGACTACATCGACGACTTGACGCTCTGCAGCAGAAATTCGGTTACACCAGCATACAGTGGGGGATTGCTCATACGCTTCATGAGCGATTTGAGTCGTCAAAGGAAGGATACCGGCTGCACAGCCCGGTGTATGAGATGTAACCGCATCAAACAAGCGTTCATAACAATTTCAGTGTTTATCCGTGTTCATCGGTGGTTCCTCATCTCTGATACGGCAGTTTGAAGCAGACCCTCCCGGCAAGCTTTTTTGTTTGCACGGAGATACAGGCGTGTTCCGGCTGTCGATGTATGCAGCATCGAGCGCACTCCTGCGCGGAGCGCCGATTGCGCTGGTTGATGGAACAAACAGGTTCGACGTGTACTACATCGCAGAATTTGCCCGCAAGGTAACAAGCCAGCGGCTGACGAAAGAACGGGTAACGCCCGAGCAGTTACTTCAACGAATCTTTGTTGCCCGAGCATTTACTTGTTACCAGATGGAAGCAACCATTACCGACCGCCTGCCGACGTTTCTCGAACGTACCGGCGCGTCCATCGTCATCATCTTCGGGCTGCTCGACACGTTCTATGATGGGCAGGCGCCGCTCTTTGAGGTGAAGGCAGGCCTGCAGCGAATTATTGCTGCACTGCACCGGCTAAAACAGGAGAACATTTCTGTGTTGCTTGCATCACTCGACAGGAAGCTTGAATCCAAAGAGCGTAACGGACTGTTTCCGAGACTCGCGACAGCGATGGATCACACAGTTCAGTTAGTAGGGGGAGAATTCACACCAGGGAGGTTGCATGAACCGCGGAGGCGCAGAGACGCTGATCTGCGATAATCCTTTTGAGGAGGTTCCTATGGGCAGGACCGTACCAACATTTACACAGGTCATTCAGGCAGAGATGGAAACCTGGTCCAAGTTCCGGCGCGGGTTACGGAAAGAGGATCAAGAGGCGCTCGACGAGCTCTTCCGCGCTGCGCGCAGGCAACTCGCGAGTAGCGCTTATGCGGTGAGACCAATTCCATTCGAAAGCATGGTCATGTCCATGCTGATTATGCAGCAACGGATGATGACGGATCTGCAACGTCACCTGGCGGTGGAGAAACCTGCGGAGGCTGTCACCGGATATATTGGGTTGGATGAGAAGGGTGCTTAACCAGAAGTGTGTGACCATAACAGCCTGGCTCTTCGATCTATACCCTTCTGCCCGCGGCCTCACAGTCTGGCTGATCGATGGCGAGGGAAGAAAACACCACTGCTACTATAATTTCACACCCGTGTTCTACATGCACCTGTCGAAGTCGGAGGAGCGTCAGCTTGAAGCACTTCTGCCATCGCTGCCATGCAAGGTGACGCTGGACCATCAGGTACAGAAAGAGCTTTATCGTAACCAGGAGTGGGACGTCGTGCGCGTAAGCGTGCATGACACGTTACAACTGAAAACGGTTATCCGTCAGCTTGAACGGCATTTCCCGCACTATGTCTTCTTCAATTCCGACATACTGGTTCCACAACTCTTTCTCTACTCCTCAGGACTTTTTCCGCTGGCATTCGGTGAGTATCAGATCGATGACAACAACCAACTTGTTACGTGGAATGTGGATGATAAGTTCGATGCAAGCGACTACGTGCTTCCGCGACCGACGATGATGAAACTAACGAACCGGTCCGACTTCATCTCACCAAAGCATCGCAAGGTGTTTCAGCTTGAAATGAGTTACGATGGTCGGACATACAGTCTTGAAGATCACAATCCCGTCGATGTGCTGCATGCGTTCAATCGTCACCTTCAACAGTATGATCCGGATATTATTCTTACAGAATATGGCGATGCGATTCTCCTGCCGATGCTGACCCGTCTTTCTATTGAGCATAACGTACCGCTATTGCTTAATAGGGATTCAACCGCCGGTTATTTCACGACGCATGAGTCGAGCTACTTTGTGTATGGCAAGATCGTGCACAAGGACGGAGCGTTTGAGCTCGCGGGGCGCTGGCATCTTGATATCGAAAACTCGTTTATGATGGGAGAATCAAGTCTGGACGGCGTGGTGGAGATTGCGCGCCTGACGCAACTCCCGGTGCAACATCAATCACGCGCAACAATCGGGACGTGTCTCTCATCCATGCAACTCTCCTGGGCAATCAGGAACAACTACCTCATTCCCGCCAAGAAGCGTGAGCCGGAAGACTTCAAATCGGCGGCGACATTGCTGCTTGCGGACCGCGGTGGCCTCATCTTTCAACCGAAAATGGGATACCACGAGCAAGTGGCGGAGCTGGACTTTGTCTCAATGTATCCGACAATCATGGTCGAGCACAATGTTTCGCCTGAGACGGTGAACTGCCGTTGCTGCACAAAGAGCGAGGTGAGGGAGACGGTCCCAGAATTGGAGTACACCATTTGTGGCAAACGCACCGGCATTGTGCCATCAACACTGCAAACCGTGGTGAAGAAGCGGGCATTCTACAAGAAAGAAAAGAAGCGGCTGAAGAAGCTCAAAGATCCGCGTTGGGAACTGTACGATCATCGTCAGAACGCGCTCAAATGGATGCTCGTGACTTGCTTTGGGTATCTCGGTTACAAGAACGCCCGCTTCGGACGCATCGAGGCGCATGAATCGGTGAATGCGTATTCACGCGATACCATTCTGAAAGCAAAAGAGATGGTGGAGGCAAAAGGCTACGAGTTCATCCATGCCATTGTGGATTGTATGTGGATCAAAAAAGACGGAGCGACGGAGGCAGACTATGAGCAGCTTGCCGCCGAGATTAGCAAAACAACAGGCATTGATCTCTCGCTCGAAGGGATTTACAATTGGGTACTCTTCCCTGCAAGTAAGATGGATCCGCACCTCCCGACGGCGAACCATTACGTTGGCTTCTATGCTGACAATGAAATCAAAGTGAGGGGCATTGAAGTGCGGAGGCGCGATACACCGAAGCTCATCAAGCAGATGCAGGGGGAACTCTTGCAAGTGTTTGAGAAAGCGAAGAGCGTCGCCGAAGTGGAGGCGCTTGTCCCTGTTGCGCTGGAGAAGGCGAAGGAGTTCATCGATCTCCTCCGTTCCGGAAAGGCCGATCCGCTCAGTCTTGTTATCCGCCGGCACATTTCGCAGGAAGCAGACGAGTACAAGAACCGGAGCGCCAGCGCCGAGGTTGCCAAAGCGCTCGACGAGGCCGGCATCAAGCTCGCACCGGGAGAGTCCATTGAATACATCCTGGTCGATGCGACCGGCAAAAAGCAACCGCAGAAGGCGATCCCTCTTGTTCTCTACTCATTTGATGATGGGTATGATATTGAAAAGTATACCGAGATGGCACTGAAGGCGGTGGAGACGCTGCTGCTACCGTGGGGGTGGAGTGTGGAGAGACTGAGGGAGACGCTTCTTGGCCGTCGACGCGTGAGACAACGAAACGGAACGCAAACAACACAGATGGATTTGATGAATACGGATGTGCTTTCAACCAGGGAGACGTTCTAGTGCCCCCAACACTTTCCTTGCGCGCGCACAGAACCCCATGCTTCCATGCGAAAGCTGTCGCTCAATCACAAGCCGGAGTTCATTCTTCAGGTCGGGCTCTTTCTGCACGATGTTCGCAAGGACGGTCATGGAAAATACCCTGACGGCTATCGGCTCACCGGGCGAGGCGAGATAATTGAAACAGACCGTTGCTACTTCTCCCAACAACCCGTCCGGTATTTCAATGAACTGGAGAATACGAATAACATTGCGCTTGACTGCATCGTGAACGCCCGGCTCCTGCATTCTCCCGATCATCTGCTTGAGATATGGTCGTATCAACTCGGGGTGTTTGTCAGCGCAGAGGTTAACGATCCATGCTGACCGCTGGGTGATGCGATATTCTCCCTTAAGAAACAACGCCATTAATTGCCGGAAGCGTTTCTTGTCGGTACCGACCCAGGAAGCAATTCTCACCGCCTGACGCTTCGAATGTTCTTTGAGGATTTCCGATTCAAGTTCCACCTCAAAAGTAATGAAGGATTGGCTGAAAAGTCAAACGGGTTCAGGGTCACGGGATCGCGATTTCACTTGTTCCTGTAGCATCGTGTTTGTAGATTTTGAACAATGCACATGAAGGAGAAGACATGACGAACACAAAGTCACGATGCGCATGGTCAATTTCCGATCCGCTCTACATCGGCTATCACGATCATGAATGGGGCGTGCCGCTCCACGATGATCGGAAGCTGTTTGAGATGTTGATCCTCGAAGGTGCTCAGGCCGGATTAAGCTGGATAACCATTTTAAAGAAGCGGGACAACTACCGCAAAGCCTTCGATAACTTCGACGCAAGGAAGATCGCAAAGTATGACGCCAAAAGAGTACGCGAGCTTCTCAAGAACGAAGGCATTGTTCGCAACAGGCTGAAGATTGCAGCAACGATCTCCAATGCAAAGGCATTCCTGGAAGTGCAGAAGGAGTTCGGCTCATTCGATAAATATATCTGGCGGTTCGTGGGCGGCAAGCCCCTGAAGAATAAACGCAAGTCTCTGAAAGACATTCCAGCTAAAACCCTTGAATCGGATGCAATGAGCAAAGAGCTCAAGAAGCGAGGCTTCCGATTCGTAGGCTCGACGATCTGTTACGCGTTCATGCAGGCAACAGGTATGGTGAACGATCATATTGTTGAATGTTTCCGATACGGAAAGGTTTGACGCGCTTTCCTTGCAAGGAAGCAGCATGGATCTGACTTGACTGTTGTCAAGACTTTTGTAGAATTGCGGCACGCCGTTGGGCGCTTTCACATTCCCCACAATCAAGGAGTTCGACATGAACAAAAAATTCTGGACCGGCTTTGTAGTGGTGTTTGTGCTGATGGAGATCATGATGTTTCTTATCCACGGCATGATCCTGAGTTCGGCGTATCAAGCCACCCAAGCGTTGTGGCGACCCGACATGATGTCCCTCATGTGGATCTACCATGTCCTCGCGATCATCGGGGCATTTTTCTTTACACTCGTGTTTTCCAAGGGCTACGAGGGCAAAGGAGTGATGGAGGGGGTTCGATATGGACTCTACATCGGCATCTGGATGAGCGCAGGAATGGCGTATGGCAGTTATGCGATGATCAACATTCCCTATTCACTTGCATTGCAATGGTTCCTTTACGGCATGATCGAGTACATTGTCTACGGCGTTGCCCTCGCGATGGTGTATGGCAAACAAGCCACGGTAACGCCCGCTGCAAAAGCCTGAACATTGACTGGCTTCATGTCATGAGTTCAACGCGTCCTTCGCGGGACGCGTTGGCATTTATGGGCGAGCGTTTGATTCTCGCCAGGGTTTCGCTATTTTGGACGTGCACGCAGAGATTACGAAATGCTTCCAGCCTTGAATCTTCCGCTCATTATTCTTGCCGCTGTCTTTGTTCTGATCGCGGTCCGTCAGATTGGATCAATCCGGTTCCACATCTGGCAAGCGATGCTTATGGGTGCACTCGTGGTATTGTTCACGGGTCAGATTGAGCCGGGCATCGCATGGGCCGCAATCAACATGGACGTCATGCTGTTCCTGTTCGGGATGTTCGTTGTAGGACAAGGCCTTGAGGAGAGCGGTTACCTTGCGCACATATCCTATAAGTATTTTAGACGGGCCCGATCCCGTGATACGCTCTTGTTGATGATTCTGTTTGGCATTGGGATTGCTTCGGCGTTTCTCATGAATGACTCACTGGCAATTGTTGGCACACCCGTGGTTCTCCTGCTTTCTAAGAAGCATGGCATGTCGGCGAAACTGCTACTTTTGGCTCTTGCGTTTGCAGTAACCATTGGAAGCGTGATGAGCCCGATTGGCAATCCACAAAATCTGCTTATCGCACTCAACGGGGGAATTCAGAATCCGTTTCTGACGTTTCTCCGATATCTTCTTCTGCCGACGCTCCTGAACCTCTATCTCACATTCCTTCTGCTCAAGAAGTTCTTTCCGGACGATTTTCACGAAGCGGAGTTGAGACACTCGCAAGAGCCGATACGCAATCATGAACTTGCCGTCTTATCTCGGTTGTCACTCAGGATCGTTCTGCTGTTGGTTCTTGCAAAGATAGTGACAGCACCACTCGGCCTTGGGATCGAGTTCCGCCTTACACACATTGCGCTCACAGCCAGTCTTCCGATCCTCGTAGGCAGTTCCCGACGGTGGCGAATCCTCCGGAATATTGATTGGCACACACTCGTCTTCTTTGCGGCGATGTTTGTGCTCATGGAGTCGGTGTGGCGTACAGGGTTCTTCCAATCGCTCATCAAACAGAGCGGTGTGAATGTTGCTACCACGGAGATGATCCTTGCAATCAGCGTAGTGTTGAGCCAACTCATCTCCAACGTGCCATTGGTAGCATTATATCAGCCGCTGCTGTTGAACGCGGGTGTTTCGGCAGCCGAGTTGATGGCACTTGCAGTGGGAAGTACCATAGCCGGGAATCTTTTTATCCTTGGTGCGGCGAGCAACGTGATCATTGTCCAGAATGCCGAGAAGAAAGCGCAGCAGACGATAACGTTTCTCGAGTTCGCGCGTGTTGGTATCCCCCTCACCCTGATCAATTGGCTTGTGTATTGGGTCTTCCTGAAATTCCTGTGACAGGTACCCCTCACTATTTACCGCCGGTATGGTAAGGTATGGCAAAGCGCAAACGATCTAGCGAAACGCTCCCTTTGTTTGACACACAGGATATGTCTGCGTCAGGCGCCCCTGTCTTGGAGTATGTCCTCCACAATCGGGAACGAATACAACGGTGGGCGAGCCAAGGAATTCACTTCGGCGGGTCATCGTGGAAGTATCCGGGATGGAAGGGTATCGTGTACAACAGGGACTACAAGTCACAGAAAGCGTTCAACGACCAATGCCTCGCTGAGTATTCCGAAGTGTTTTCAACCGTGTGTGCAGACTTTGCACTCTATGACTTTCCCGACGAGAAGCAGATGAAGCTCATCCATGACTCGACATCGAACAGCTTCAAAGTTTCGCTCAAAGTTACCGATCGCATCACTGTCAAACGTTATCCTAAGCTACACCGATTTGGCAAGCTTGCGGGAACGGAGAACCCGGATTTCCTGAATGTCGAGTTGTTTGAGGATGCCTTTCTGAAGCCTCTTGGCGAACTAAAGCGGAAGCGCGGTGCAATTATCTTTGAATTCTCAACGTTCTATCCAAATAGTGGGATTACACGCCAGATGTTCATTGACCTTGTGGACTCCTTTCTCTCCAGACTGCCGAGAGGCTATGAGTATGCGGTGGAGTTGCGGAACACAGATTTTCTCACAGAAGACTATCTGAAGATGCTTGCCTCGAATGGTGTCGCACACGTTTTAAACAACTGGACGCGGATGCCTCCAATTATTGACCAGATAAAGATTGCAGGTGTGCTTACCAGTTCCTTCTCGGTGGCGCGGGCATTACTCAAACCCGGCAGGAGCTACCAGGAGGCTGTTAAGACATTCCAGCCCTACGACAAGGTAAAGGAAGAGAGTCCCGAGTTGCGCATGGGGCTGGTTGAATCCGTGCGCCGTTGCATTGCAGACGGGAAGACACTCTACGCATACGTCAACAACAGAGCCGAAGGAAATTCGCCGAAGACGATAGAGGGTATACTGGATATGCTCGATCAGTATCCAGTTGAGAAGTTGTAAACAATAGATATCCCAGATACAAAAGGCATCGGGAGATGACCGATGCTTGTTGGTCGGACCGGGGGGATTTCCTCCCCGCCCAATTTGATCCCCATGTCAGCAGGCGGGGAACCCGCGACCCCTTGCACCCCAAGTCCCGAAGGGATGCCTTCTGCACAAGTGCGCTACACCGCCGAACGGAGTGTCAAAGTCAGCTAGAGGCCAATCTCGTCTTGATGCTCTGCAGTTCTTTCCACCCCAGGGTGACTTCAAGTACTGTTCACACCGAACGCATGACACACAACAGCATCGCCTTATCAGCGATGCTGTGTTTTGTCGGAGCGGCGGGATTTGAACCCGCGACCCCTTGCACCCCAAGCAAGTGCGCTACCGGGCTGCGCTACGCTCCGTGTTGTTTTCACCACTCTTGCTGCCATCAAGACCGCTGCCTGTTAGCAGTTGTTAGCAATCCTGTTAGCAGCCCACCACCGAAATGGAACCATCAATGATTTCAATGGCACTTCAAAGTACGAAAGTCCGGCGAGGAAGGCAAGGCGGAGAGACTAATTCATCGCCACAGAAGTAGGGTGGAAGTCCATCTGTTCGATGGCTTGCTGGTGATTCTGATCGGAAGCATGTGAATATATCTGAACCATTTTGGGTGAAGTGCGTCCGAGGATCCTCTGTGCTGAATACCACAGTACGCTTGGTTGAAAAGCCACCCGGCTCCGGTATGACGGAGCGAATGAAAGTGAATCTCCGAATAATGATGAGGTCGTTCTTCTGGGACAGAAGCACAGTGTTCCTGCTTTTTGCGATCGGCTCGAATATCCTATCTCTTCACGTACTCCGTATCTCGCCTTTTGGATCGACGGAAAGCAGTGGTTCCTGCCGGGTAGTTGGAAACCGGGAGGGCATACTATGCAAGGAATTGACAATCTTCTTCGTCTGGTGCGATTTGAAATCAGCGAGAACTTCCTGCACGCGTTTGAGCGCTCCATCGATGCTATCCAGGTAGACCAGCACGGGGTCGTCGGGTTGAAACCGCTCGCGAATTGAGGATGCAGATACCGAAATGATTGCAAGCGGATTGTTCACAGTATCATTCAACATCGTTGATACCTCGTCCAGTAATTCCAGCTGCATTCGTCGGTGCTCATACTCCTGAACGAGGGTTTGATTCTTTTCCTGTTCCTCCTTCTGTTTCTTCATGTACTCAAACAGTTTTGCTCCGAGAAAAGCGAGTCCCCAAAGCAACACCACAGAACTGAACTGGAAAAAATATCCCTGAAAATCCCGTCGAGGATTGGGGCTTCCGAACAGGTTTATTGCTGCCCAGAGGTAGTACGCGAAAATGAAGATGCCAGCCAATAGTATTCCGTATTTCTCCCAAATGCTGCTAGCCCGACTTTGGATCATAGCTCGTGAGGACATGTCAAATGGACCTAGGGGATAGTTGAATGTGAATGCTTTTTTGATGTAGTGGTGAACGCCAAGGATTGCACCCCTGGTCGTCACCGATCACGAGTAATTTTGTCGAAGATTGCACGACAGCAAATCGGTTGTTATCCAATCCCAACCCTCCATTCCAGCAGCAACAGCGGAACGAGACCCTTCTCACCTGCAATATGTAATCCAACTTGCATGCCAATCTCGGTCAACAGAATCTCAACCGACGGGTGCAACGGCGGGCACCCGTGAAAATCACGCGGTGTTTTGCCTTTTCTGTTGGCAAGACTTCGATTTGGGAACAGAATTGTCTCAGCCGAGCCTCACCTGAGAATACTGCTGGGGGTTCTGTGATGGTACAAACTACTCGACGGAGGTAATTCTGTCGCGTAGCTGTCGAGCTTCTCCCCAAACTCTATAAGAGAACGAGAGACGTTTCTCCCGGCCGATATCATTCGCTATGGTCAGGAACCAGGTGTGCAACTTGCCGTGATACCAAATACTGCTGAGAGAGTAGGATGGGCTGTCGTCTAAGATTGCCCGCTAAAAACAACGTAAGAGTTACCGAGTGGCAAAATCTTCTTCTCCTACGCGCGGGGCCTATGCGAATACATGGGTTATTTGAGCAAATAGATAAGTACATCCATTGGTATAGTTTGTGCTTTTCAGGGGGCGAATGACTCTACTATTGGGAGCAAGGTGATGAAACTTTACTTCTACGTATCTGTTCTCTATGGAATTGTGAACCCAATGCTCGCCGGGCTGATTCTCGTCAAAGCCCGCCGCAACGTCCTCAGTCAGTTCTATGGATTCTGTGTTTTTGTCATGGTGCTCCTTGGTGCCATCTGGCTTCTCCAGACCAAGCCCTTTGGTGGAACAGCCGCGCTCGTCCTGGGTCAAACAGGCGGATTTGTATATGCCCTCTTCCCGTTCTTCTTTCTCCACTTCATGCTGGTCTTCTTGCGCCGGTACGAGATTGCAAACTCGAGAAAGATTATTTTCGCAACATACTTTGTTGGATTTTTTTGCTATGCACTGGTCCTTTTGCAACTGATCCCTCTGCCATTCTCAATGGGAGCCGGCATAAACCTCACCGCATATGTGTACTTCGTTACATGGATGTCGATGCTGTTTGCAATTGGCGTTGCTCTTCTTTATTCGTTGATTGGTGGTTTTGCCGAGCATAGCATGCATTCAAATCTCTTGTTTATCTCGTTTGCATTGTTAATGCTTCTGCTGCCGACGCCGTTTACACTGTCAATCTTCTCGGTAATATCGAGCGACAGTCATCTCTTGTATTTCGTCTCCTCGATGATGTCCCTGGCGATCATTGTCTTCCTCGTGTTCCGACATAGGATCACAATGAACACGCCGTATCAGGCGATGAAAACCGCGCTTGCAGCAATGAATGATATTATTGTGAAAACAGACATCGATTTCAACATAGGCCTCATTCAGGGGGCCGTAATGCCACTTCTTGGATATGACGAGAAGCAATTGCTGGGGAAGAAGCTGACGGCTTTTGTTCACCAACGGGATGCTCTCGAGGAATACCGAAGTCTGGTTCTGCAAGAGAAGCAGAAGGAGTGTTTTCTCGACACCGATTTCGTTTGCAGCGAAGGCCGCACCCTTCCGATGGAATTTTCGTTGACCCCTGTGTATGGGAACGAGGAAATCGTTGGTTTCGTTGGGGTTGGGCGGGACGTCTCACAGCGACGGCGTACAGAGACGGCCTTATGGCAAAGCGAAGCACGGTACCGATTGTTGTTCGAGAATAACCCGAGCCCGATGTGGGTCCACGATCTTTCGACGTACAAGTTCCTGCTTGTGAATACGGCCGCGGTTCGCCACTACGGTTACACGGCCGAACAGTTTCAAGCAATGAAAGTCGACGATATCACGGCCCCCATCGATGTCGTGCCCGGGACGATCCGCAACAGCAAGCACACCAAAAGAGATGGATCCTCGTTCGAGGCAGAGACGATAGCCCACGACATTACGTTTGGTGAGCACTCGGCAAGACTCGTTCTGGTCAACGACATTACGGAGCGCAAGCGCGCCGAAGAAGCCGTACGTAGATCTGAGGAGAACTACAAGCGGTTCTTTCAGGAAGATCTGACGGGCTATCTGTGTTGTGCCGCAAACGGCAGGATCCGCGAATGCAACCCCGCCATGATTCGCATTCTGGGATATGGTTCTGCAGATGAGGTCGTGGGTTCAAATGTTCGTGCACTCTACCCTAGCGCATATGCCTATGAGGCAACAATGCGGCAGGTTCGCCAACGAGGAAGACTCAGCAACCACGAGAATCAATTCGTTCGCAACGATGGGAAAGTCGTACACGTCATCGAAAATGTGATAGGAGGCTTCTCGCCGGAAGGAGAACTCAACGAACTAAGAATACACGTTTTTGACATTACCGAGCGGAAGGAATTGGAGGACGAATTGCGCCATGCGCAGAAAATGGAAAACCTTGGATCATTGGCCGGTGGCATTGCTCATGATTTCAACAACATTCTGGCAATCATCTCGGTTCACGCGTCCATACTTGCCCGGATGAAAACACAAGACGAAAAAATGGGGCGGAGCGTGGAGGCACTCAGAGATGCGTCAAAACGCGGGGCGGGCCTTGCGAGTCAACTGCTCACCTTCGCCCGTAAGAAGGATATCACTTTTGAGTCCATCAACCTCAACCCGGCCCTGGATGAACTGGTAAAGCTACTGAGCCCGACATTTCCCAAGACGATTACGATCCAACTGCATCCTCAGGCCAATCTTCCAAATATCCTAGCAGACTCCAATCAATTGCAGCAGGTTCTTATGAACCTATGTGTCAATGCCCGCGACGCAATGGCGAGTGGCGGCGATCTGACGATCGCCACAACGACAGTTCCACGCCAGGAAGTTCGACGGACATTCCACGATGCGGCCGATGACGAATACGTCTGTCTGGCTGTTACCGACACGGGAAGCGGGATGGACAAGGCCACACGCAACAGGATCTTCGAGCCATTCTTCACCACGAAGGGTGTTGGCAAAGGAACGGGACTTGGTCTTGCTGTTGTGTATGGCATAGTGAAGAGCCATCGTGGTTACATAGATGTTAAGAGTGAATTGGGAAAGGGAACAACCTTTCAGATTTACCTTCCCTCGCAGCAGAAGAGCATCGATGCTTCTGGCCACCCCCCCTTGTCGCAGGATGATGTCGTTGGAGGGTGTGAAACGATTCTGTTTGTGGAAGATGAAGATCTGCTCATGGTTCCGTTGCGCGATGTGCTGGAAGAGTACGGCTATCGCGTGCTAGTTGCTCATGATGGTATTGAGGCTGTTGCAATCTACACTCAACACAAGGAGAGCATCTCCATCGTCCTTTCTGACATAGGCCTCCCCAAGCAGAACGGCTGGGACGCGTTTCTCCAAATGCGAGAGATGAACCCGCAAATCCGCGGAATCCTCGCAAGCGGGAACTTTGATCTGAGCAAGAAGGAGGAAATGCTTGACCATGGCGTGAGTCAATTTATCTCCAAACCCTACATTATTGAAGATGTCCTCCGTGCCGTGCGGACTGTGCTCGATAGCCAGCATTCCGTTCGGGTCGGTTAACTGAAAGGCAACCATGAAGATACTTCTTGTTGATGATAACACTGACTACCTTCGCCTTCTGAAAGATGCGCTCATTGCGTCGGGCTACGACGTGTGTGCCGGAGAAGACGGAATAGAGGGGTGCGAAACCCTCACATCCACGGATGTTGATCTGATCATTTCTGACATCCGCATGCCAAGACTCGATGGCATCAAGTTACATTCGTTTGCGAGGAATTCGCACCGCTACAAAAGGATTAAGTTTGTCTTTCTCTCTGCATTCAAAGATGTGTATGGCAATACCCTGGGATTGGACCCCGAGATTGATTTCTTTTTGGATAAAACAACACCAATTGATGTAATAACAAAGACGGTTGACCGTCTGCTATTTGGGGACTTTGCGGGAAGGTGGGTTTAGCCCGCCTTTGTCTTGCGCTTCTGCTGGGAGGTGGCGTGTGAACATTCTCGTTGTTGACGACAACCGCGACTACAGGTTCTTGCTCGACCTTACGCTTGACCTCGGAGGGTTCAAGGTATACTCCGCGGAGGACGGAATTGAGGGAATTGAAGTTCTAGAGTCGACAGACATCGATTTGATAATCTCCGATATCCGGATGCCACGAATGGATGGCACTAAACTGAACGCGTACGTACGAACATCGTCCAAATATAAGAACACCAAGTTCATATTCGTTTCGGGCTTCAAGGATGTATATTCCAACATTCTAGTCCTTAACCCCAAGCTCGATTTCTTTCTCGACAAAACCACCCCCAGCGAAGAGATCCTGCTACTGGTGAACACGTTGCTCAGTCGAGATCGTACGGGAGAGTTTGTCGAAGTTCGCTAGGAGAGAGCGTCCTGAAGCCTTCCCCGTGTCCACAACACAGCCACAAGTCAACAAGACGCTACCACCAGTTTCTGTACATGGTGAAAAGTACATCGAGTTGTCTCCCGGTCGCTCGGTGCCAATCGGCCACATCGGTGCGGTGAAATCCACATTGAGTCCTCAGATTGAAGAACCGAAGTGAGATTGTTGTTAGAAACGACATGGCTCTTCTTCTAAGGCACCTTATCTCTTCGATAACGGAAACTACCATGTATCACCGTTCTCTCGTGTCGTAGAATATCATATTGACAAACAGCATAGAATAGTGGATCAGGTCTGGGAGATTCACAATACGTTGTCCATAGAGGCCCGGCCCTTCGGCGAACCCACGCCAATCTGATGATGAGTAGGCCCGTAGCAATGTGGCGGGCAACGGTGACCGCAACGCGGGGAGAGCTTGGCGGCTTGAGTTTCTAGCAGGAAGAGGAAGGAGCGTTACTTCGAAGAAGGGTCTAGAGGTATGATGGACTTCAATTCAGCTTCTGCAATAGGTCTTGAAGGAATTTCTTTACCTCGACGACATCCGTTCTCAGCTGCTCGTCAGCGATTTTCGTCCTTGGTTTTGGTGAATCAATTAACAGAAGTTGTTCGCCGGTCTCGTCGTCCGGAGTGTAACTCTTGAGAACCTGCTTTGCGCCCTCTATCGTATATCGTTCGTCCCGCAGAAGTTTCTTTATGTACAGGATGAGTTTGATGTCGCGATTGGTGTAGATCCGGTTACCCGCGCGGTTCTTGGCAGGCTTCAGTTGTTCGAATTCCGACTCCCAATACCGCAGCACGTACTGCTCAAGATCTGTGATCTTGCTGACTTCGCTGATCGAGTAGTAGAGTTTCTTGATGCCGAGAGATTTCATGGTGCCTCGCAAGGTGTGACCGGTGTCGACGCGTCAAAAAAGTACATATTCCCTGTTTGAGATGCAACCGACCAAATCCGGTAGGATGGTCTGTTTGGAGAAACACGGTCGCGACTACTTGTTTTTCCCCCTGCTCCTGGAGATCCGTTCGTCGATCTCCTTTAGCTTCTTCAGTTCGTTTGAAGCCCTTTGAAGTTCTGCCTCCAATTCCTGTGTGTGCCGGGCGCGCAAGCTCAGCTCGCTTGAGTGTTTGCGTGCCACCGCAGCAAGACTGTCGTTGAGTGCGCACTGGTGTGTGAGCGAGTCGTGAAGCGCTTCGACCTGGCCGACTGTCGTGAGGTACATTTGGATGATCTGTTTTTCCTCGGGTGATTGAGTGAGGACAAGGTATGTGCTAAGCCAGTAAAGCGAAGCGCTGTCATTGGCCGCCGGATTTGTCGGGGAACTGAAAAGCAGGGCAACTTTCCTTACTGCTGTTGCGTACACAGTCGACGAAGGAAATCGCTCGGCGACAATTTGGTACTCGAACGTTGCTTCTCGTAAGGCGGATGCGCGCTCAAAGGTGTCCGCTAATGCCAGATGACGTTGTGCTTGGGTCTCGACGTCATTCACATCTCTAGACGCAGAACATCCGTGGAGAACGGCCGCCACGAGAAGGCACAGGCAGCTACGCCGAACCATCTGCCGCTCTCTGTGGTTGTGCAACAACAGGAGAAGAAGGGGTCATCGTGCCGAGGTCTGCTGCTGGCAAATCTATGGTGAATGTCGTGCCGACGTTGACCGTGCTGGCAACGGAGACCGTGCCACCATGTCCTTCAACAAAGGCTTTAACAAGGGCGAGACCGAGGCCGGTCCCTTTGGCGCCCGCCTTTGAAGCGTTTGATGCCTGGTAAAACTTCGTGAAGATTTTTGGCAGATCCTCGGGCGCAATCCCCACGCCGGTATCGGCGAGCGTTATGCGCGCCCCGGCTTTGTTGCGAGCGACAGCGATGGTGATCTGTCCGCCTTTCCCCGTGTACTTAATTGCATTGCTCACAAGGTTGCCAAAAACCTGGGAAAGTTTCTCGACATCTGCCATGACATAGGGGATGGGGCTTGCTGAAACTGAAATCTGGACGCCCTTTCGCTCTGCAAGAACCTGAGCATCCTCAACCGCCGAGGCGACTATCGAAAGAAGATCTGCAAGCACCATTTCGTACTCCATCTTGCCGGCCTCAATCTTTGCGATGTCGAGGAATGCATTGGTGAACTTAATGAGTTTGTCGATATTGCTCCGCATCGAGCCAAGCAGGCGGACTTGTTCCGGGTTGAGCCGCCCGAGCTTCTGTTCTGAGAGGATGTATTGAGCGGAAAGGATTGTCTGCAGAGGCGTCCTTAGCTCATGAGAAATCTGCCTCATCATGCCGGCCTTGTACTCGTTAATCTGCTTCAGCTGGTTGCCCATGTCGTTCACGGCATCCGCAAGGAGTGCGGTCTCGTCATGAGACGGTACCCGGATTGGCTCAAATGCGCCCCGGGCAATTTGCTGTGTTCCCCGGATGACGGCTTCAATCGGTCTCGTGATTGTTCGGGTGATGAAGAACGCTATCGTCAAGGCGACCAGCAATGCGCCCGTTGTAAGAAGCAGGGCAATGCGGGCCGATTCCTGGGTCGTCGTTTCGACATTTGTCATAGCCTTGTCGATTGAGACCTGGTTCATTTTGATGAAGCGGTCGAGTTCAATGCGGATCACTTCGAAAGTCTGAAACTCGTTCTGGTCGAATGTGCCAACAAACTTCTTGCGGGCGGTTTGGGCAAAAACTTGTTCGGTATACACCGCTTGTGCAAAAGCATCGTGTTTAGTCCGCACGAACCGCAAGGCTTCAAGCTTCTGTGGATCAGATTGAATGCCCATGAGAGAGTCGAGGTCATCAGAAAAGGAGGTGTTCTCCTCGGAGAAAAGTGCAAAGTAGGCGTTGTCGTGAGAGATGAGGTACTTCTGGGCGAAGCGCTCCTCTTCGTAGAGTGGTCCGTGCAGCTGCTTTGCGATGTTTATCGATTGAACATCAGAGGTAAGGGTTGTATGGGCAGCGTTGGAAACGGCATTGAGCTCAAACACCATGTACGCGCTGACAATGCTCATCAACAGGATAATCGTGACAAATCCGATCATCATCTTTTTGTAGATTGTCAGCTTCACAACTAGTCCTCTTCCAAAACAACCATTGCGACAACATGGCTCTCTGAGTGAGAGAGCGAGACAAAGATGGACGCGTGTGCCAAGGTCTCCTTGAGCTTTCCGCTAAGTGCTATGTAGGGTTTTCCAAGTTCGTCGTTCGTTACTTCAATATCTTTCCAGGAGAAGTTTCCCCGCCATCCTGTGGCAAACGCCTTGCTCACGGCCTCCTTTGCTGCAAACCGTGCAGCGAAATGCTGTGCGGCATTGTGTTTTGCAGTGCAATACCGGATCTCTGCTGATGTGAAGATCTTTTCAAGAAAGTCGTTGCCAAAGGTGGCAACGCTCTTTTGAATTCTTTGAATCTCCAGGATGTCGATGCCGATGCCTTTGATCATTCTAGATTCAGGCCCGCCGGGGAAGTTGGTTCTCGTTGTCAATGACGGCAAGAAGCTCAGAGATGTCGTTGATCTCATAGTTTGCGTTCGTCTCAACAGTACCGAACGTATCGCCGTACCGGGCGAACACCGTGATCATACCAACGGCAGCCGCTCCCACCATGTCGCGCTCGGCCCAGTCGCCCACCATCACTGCCTCATGTGGGTGTATCGAGAGCAGTTCGAGTGCTTTACGAAATGGTCCGGGCTTTGGTTTGCGCTCGCCGGTATCTTCAAACGTCACCACGTAGTCAAAAATATGGTGAAAGTTCAAATAGCAGAGCCGCAGCCATGCCTCACGGCTTGGGGCATCCGACACAACCGCCAGCTTGAGCCCACGCTTCACCAGTTCAACAAGCGTGATGTTGACGTGGGGATAGGGGACGAGAGCTGCCTCTCGGGCCCGGCGGTACGCGATGATGCCGGCGGACAGAATCTTATAGTCCACCTTCTGAAATACATCATAGAGGAGTTGATCGAAAACATTCTGGAACTCGATTCCCTTTTCTTTGTAGATGGTGTCGATTCTTTCCTGCACTTCTTCGGGCGAGAGTCTGAGCCCCGCATCGATCATCGAGTGGATGGCCGCGTTAATGGCCTCACGCTTCATTTTCATGAAGTCCACAAGCGTATTGTCCAAATCGAATATGACGCCTTTGATCATGGGTTACCGACCAGTTTTCTTGGTGCGCGCAACTTCGTCTTCAATGAATTCTCGCACAGCCGGCTTGATGAACACGTTGTCGAGCCCCATCTCGTGAAGCGCGAGGGCGAACACCGACGCTTTCTTGTTTGGCATAAGCCTCTTGTTGATGAGGAGAATCCGGTCGGTCTTCAGGATGCAATATCCTCCTTCGAAGTCTCCCTTCTCGTGGCGGACAACAACACCGACCTGCGTCGCAAGTTGCTCCAACTCGGCGATCAATTCCTCATGTTTCATGCAGTGGTGTGTGGTCTCTTCTTCAATGGTTGGAATACTGCCAGAGCTATGATGGTATAGTAGCAAAGTGTTGCAATGAACGGAGTGCCGGCCAATGCGCCTATCCTTGCAATGAACAGATCTCGAAATACGAGATTGTCGGCTGTCGTGAAGAACTCATTGAAAATCATCTTGCCGTCGAGAAACATCGTGAAGACTTCGACGGGAACGAACAGGTAGAACAGAATCGCACTTATCATGAGCCATCCCTCTTCCTTCAGTTTGTACGGCGATGCCACAAGGAATGCAACACTACTGACAAGGGCAACGAGGTAGCTGCCCATCACAAAGATCGATGAGAGTGACAATAACCGGAAAATCTCTCGTTCTGCCTCGGGAGGAATATACTCCTCAAATTCCAATGTTCCTAGCTTGAGCAGGTCATTACCGATAATAGCCCGAACATGCACACCCCCAAGCCACAGTGTACCCGAGACGATGAAGATAACCAAGGCAATTCGCCACCCATTGGAGTCTGCTTGTGCTGAGGAGTGTACCATGATGTCATAATCTACCAATTTCCTCCGGCCTTTTCAAGAAAGCAGCCCTAATCACTCCCCGGTCGCGAGCGGTCCATCGTCCAATTCTTGTACCAGCTCAGGTCATAGCAAAGAGCAAGCAGGCGCTGCAATGATTCCGGAGTCATTGTCAGGTAGGTGGATGTGAAATGTTGCCGATCCTCTATCGGCGAGTCTATAAGTAGAGTATCGATGAGTGATATGGATTTCTCGATAGCGCCGGTGAACTCGCGAGAGAGGTTATCGTATCCCTCGCCATGTGTTCCAGAGCGTTGCATGATGCCATAGGTCTTGGAAGCAAACTTTGCAAGAAAGACCAACTCATCGAAGACGGCGCGCCGATTGTGAAGCCCGGAGAGCTCGATGAGTATGCCGAGGTCGTTGTGCCGCGTAAGTTTGCGTCCGGAGAAGACATCAAGTGACGCAAGGAGATGAATCGTTTGTTCGCTGAGTTGCAAGTGCCACGCTAGATGGTAAGACTAAAGAACTTCCTTGCCACGAATATAGAGGAAAGCAGGGGGACAAACAACGACAATTGTGGAACGTTTGTACGGGGTGGGACGCTGTACGTCCAAAGGCCGCCTCGTCGTTGCTTCTTCGATGTGCATTGGGTAACTTTGCCGAGGCTGAATTCGTCAATCCGAAAACCACGTATGAGCTTATTCCAGCGACTTTCCCTTGCAAGAAAGGCACTCCTTGGCATCCTGCCTCTCTTCCTGCTCTTCATCTCTGTGAGTGTGTTGCTGCAGAACCATTTTCAGGAACAGGAGTTGATGGGGCAGGCCCAAGTGGCGGCCCACAACTATGCCGACATCATCAAGGAATCGCTTGTCAGTATGATGGTGAACAACTCTGAGGTGGACAGCAGCTTCTTGGAGCGACTGAACACGCTGGAACAATTTGACACCGTCCACATTCTCGTCAACAAGCTTCGCTTGCGGCAAGAACTCCTTGATGAGAAACGGGTTGGGCGACTCGAGACGAAATACAAAGCTCTACAACCACACGATGATCTTGAACGAAAAGTAATCGCAACAGGGCGACCAAGCTTCACACGCGATGTCGACCGGTTTCGAGGAGTCATTCCATTCAACGCAACGAAGGTCTGCCAGAAATGCCACGCCGTCCCAGTAGGATACACCCTCGGTGCTGCCGATCTACACATCTCTTTTGAGCAGATCTCGACGGTGGCAACGGGAAATTGGAGACGGTCACTCATTATTTTCCTAATCTTTACGGGGCTAGTTATTGGGATCGCAACCTTCATCTTTACTCGGTACGTGTCAAAACCAGTCGACCACCTTGTTACGGCAATGAAGGAAATTGGTCGGGGCAACCTGGACTACGAGCTTCGGCACTTGAGGGCTGATGGAGCGGGTGGGGGCAGATCGAACGATGAATTGGTGTTTCTTGAGCGCATGTTTGACTCGATGCGGCAATCTCTGCAAGAGAAAATCGGTGAACTCGACCGCGCAAATACCAATCTCTCTACACGCAATCGCGAGATTGAGCAAGCCCTTCAGAAACTAAAGCAGGTGCAGGAAGAGTTGATCCGTAGCGAACGGCTTGCAGCAACCGGCAAGATGACCGCCCAGCTTTCTCATGAGATCAACAACCCGATCCACAATATTCAGAGTCTGCTGGAGTCGACCTTGCGAAAGGTAAATGGCAACGACCAGGCGAAAGAGTTGATCGGAATTGCTCTCGACGAAGTAACGCGCATGGCGAAACTGACCAGGCAAATGCTTGATTTCTATCGCGGTTCAGTAGTGGATATTTCCCTTGAACCCGTTGACTTAGTAAGCCTTCTCGTCGAGACTGGTAAGCTTTACGAGGAACCCCTGTCGAAGCAGCACATTACTCTTGTCTTGAGATTGCCGCCAGGGCTTCCGTCTGTTGAGGGCTCGCGCGACAAACTGAAGCAAGTGTTCATCAACCTCCTCAATAACGCTCGTGATGCAATGCCGAGTGGAGGAACAATCAGCGTGGAGGCTCGTGCAGCGCGCGGTGGCGTCATGGTCACCGTAAATGATACCGGTATAGGGATCCCACCGGAGAACATTGGCAGAATTTTTGATGCGTTCTTTACCACGAAGAAGGAACTCAGCGGCGTTGGG